>OUWB010005028.1_pt1 | contig 73548 bp, 107 predicted proteins | sample 1779821 | NCBI WGS metagenome assembly OUWB01 (sample SAMEA3914806, study PRJEB12502) | metagenome | biome: forest; material: soil | place: Canada | collected 2011-08-03 | depth 0.1 m
GCCCCGACCTTGCGGACCGCGACGCTCGACGTCATCGCCACCCAGCACCCCGCAGCAGCAGCCTGGTCCAACAACGGCCAGCGGATCACCAGTGGCGCGAACGGCTCCAGTCCAACCGACTTCGCCCTGGTCCAGCAGCTTCCCGCCGCAGCGACCACCGGCGCAGCCGGCACGATCCAGCTCGCCGGGGACCTCGGCGGAACCGCCGCAGCGCCGTCGGTCCTCAAGGTCGACGGCGTCGCAGTCTCCGGCTCTGCCGCGGCGGGCACCGCCTTCGCGCCCAACAGTCCGACGACCGTGACCTGGCAGGGAGCGAAGCACGTCGGACAATGGGTCTTCAATGTCGCGACCTACAACGCCAAGGGCGACGGCCGGATCGTCATCGACGGCGCGATGACCGCCAGCAGTGCCATCCTCACCTCGGCGACGTTGAACCTCTCCTCGGCTGACGTCGGCAAGTACGTCCTTGTTAAGGATGCCGCTGCTACCGGCGTCACCAGCCTGATCGCGCAGATCAGCTCCGTGGCGAACAGCACCACGGCCACGCTCTCCGTCGCAGCCTCGACCACGATCAGCGGCGCCCTGGTCATGCTGGCCAGCGACGACACCACGCACATCCAGGCCGCGATCAACGCCGCGCTCGCCTACGCTGCGGTCCACGGCTCGGCCACGGTCTACTTCCCCGTCGGGTCGGGTGTGTTCTACGGCGTTGCCGGGCCGCTCGTTGCTGGTGGCAGCACGCTCGGGAACGCCCAGCTCACCCTGGGCGTCCCCGTCGCCACAACGGGCAACAAGATCACGCTGACGTTCGAGGGCGTCGGTGGCGGCGCCGGGCTGCAGCACTGGCAGCAGACCGTGCCCCAGTGCAACGGCAGCACGATCGTCTCCTTCGGCGTCTTCGCCAGCACGGGCGCTCAGACCAGCTCCATCAACGCCAGCGGCACCGCGTCCGTCATCGGCGGCCCGACCACGGCATACGGCTACGGGATCTCACCCGGAGTCTTCTCCAACATCCTGCCGATCCTGAAAGATTTGTCGATCCTGACGACGTACAGTTCGTACGGGTTGACGTACACCGCGTACGACTTCTTCGGCTGCGCCGAGGCCAGCGTCGTGAACCTCGCGATCGGTACGACCGGCACCGTCCCCAACGGCGACTTCGCCGCCCCCGGGTCCTTCGCGAACGGACTGGCGATCGGCTGCACGATGCCGGCGCCCGGCAACAACGACTTGTGCACGATCAGCAACCTGTCGATCCACGGCGGCTACACCTACGGGATCTTCGCGACGGAACACACCACGGCGGACAGGATCTGCATCCTGTACTGCTGGTCGGCGCTGTGCGTCGTCGGCAACTACGCCGGGTCCGTCGGGTCGACGCACGCCGTGTCGATCCAGCAGCTCTCCGTCGAGGGCTGCACCAACGAGATCTACTTCATCGGGTCGGGCAGTGCTGGAATCGGCCCATTCCTCAATATCGGTCAACTGGACACTGAGTCCGGCGCGCCAACGTTCGCCGACAACGACTCCGGTACCGCGCTGGCTGCTGCGCTGGGGACGGTCCGGCTGACGGGTTTGTACACGCCGTCGGCAGTCACGGCGACGTACCCGACCGGCCTGAAAATCATCAACGGTCAGATGGCCTACCAGGCCAACTACGTGACCTCGAACTACGCCGTCTCGATCATCGACGAAACGATCCTCGTCGACGCCTCCGCCGGCAATGTCACCGTCACCTTGATCAGCGCCGCCTGGACGCCGAACGTCTACACGATCAAGCGGCTCGACAACTCGGGGAACACCGTCACGCTCGCCACGATCGGCGGCCAACTCATCGACGGCGCGTCCACGCTCGCCATCACCGGCCAGTGGTCCAAAACCACCGTCGCCCCGGCCCGCGTCTCCGGGACCTGGGGCTGGTACACCGTCTGACTGTTGCCGGCGCAGTCCGCTACTCGGCGTCCACGTCAACCCCCCAGCAGAGGTGGTGCATGTCCGTCATCAGTCGTACCAAGCGTGCAGTCGTCGCCGAGCGCCGCGCCAAGCTCGTCAAGCTCAGACTCGAAGGATGCCCCTACCAGGACATCTACGCCGAACTCGGCTACTCCTCCCGCGGCGCCGCCTCCAGGGATTTCTCGCGGATCCTTGAGGGGTACATCGCCGAGCAGCGCACCAGCATGGAGGTGCACCGCGAAGTCGAGCTGATGAAGCTCGACACGCTCACCGCCCAGGCCACCCGCGTCCTGCAGCGCACCCACTACATGGTCACCCAGTCCGGGCGCGTCGCCGAAGACCCCGACACCGGCGCCCCGATGCTCGACGACCAGCCCGTCCTGAACGCCATCGACAGGCTCCTGCGCATCGGCGACCGCCGCGCGAAGCTCCTGGGCCTCGACGCACCGCAGCGGCTGGAGGTGCTGACGATCGATGCCATCGACGCTCAAATCGCCGCCCTCACCGAGCAGCTCGCCGCTACTCGAAGCGAAGCTGAATGCACTGCTGGAACTGAGGAAACTGCAGACTGAGCTGGAGGAACGGCGTCGGGCCAATCGTGCAGAGCAGCCCACGTGGAGCACCCCCGGGGACCTGGCGGCGCTGGTGGACAGCACGACCGTTCAAACGCCGGCGCTCGACCTGATCGATGAGGAGATTGCCTGGGCGTACTCGACTCCCGGCGCCCGGCTGATCATCTCGATGCCCCCACAGGAGGGGAAGTCGTCCCGCGTCACGAAGATCGGCTCGCTGTGGGCGCTGACGCAGGATCCCGAGCGGCGCATCGCCATCGTCTCCTACTCGCAGCCTCTCGCTGAAGGCTTCGGGCGCGAGGTGCGTAACTGGATCACGAGCAACGACGGCGACGAAGGCACCTTCGACATCGGCCTGAAAGTCGCCCGGGACAACGGATCCGCGAAGCGCTGGCAGCTCGACGGCCACCGCGGTGGGATTGTCTGCGTCGGGATCGGCGGCGGCCTCACCGGACGCCCCGCCGAGGTCCTGGTCATCGACGACCCATTCGCCGACTCCAGTCAGGCCGACTCCGCGTACTTTCGGGACCGGGTGTGGAACTGGTGGCAGTCGGTCGGCACGCCGCGCCTGGCACCCAGCGCTCCGGTGATCCTGATTAACACCCGGTGGCACGAGGACGACCTCGCTGGCCGATTCCTGGCCGCCGAGGACGGGCATCGCTGGCGCGTCGTCAACATTCCCGCCTTGGCGGACCACGATCCCGCGAAAGGGCAGGTCGACCCGCTCGGACGGGAACCGGGCGAATGGCTGATCTCCGCCCGCGGCCGCACGCCGACAGAGTGGGAAGCGATCCGCATCCAGGTCGGCTCCCGCGTCTTCAACGCCCTCTACCAAGGCCGCCCCTCCCCCGACGCGGGCAACGTCTGGCAGCGCCCGTGGTGGCGCCGGTACAGCACGCCGCTGTGGACGCAGCACCCGACCGTCCCGGACGCCTACCTCGTAGACGAGTGCGACGAGATGGTCATGTCGTGGGACATGGCGTTCAAGGACACCAAGAGCAGCGACTACGTCGTCGGCCAGGTCTGGGCCCGGCGCGGTGCCAACGTCTACCTGCTCGACCAGGTCCACAAGCGGCTGTCGTTCACCGACACCTTGACCGCCTTCAAGGCCATGGTGACGCGATGGCCCCAAGCCACACGCAAGATCGTCGAGGACAAGGCCAACGGCACCGCGATCATCGACACCCTCACGTCGAAGATCCCCGGCATCACCGCCGTCAGCCCCACCGAGTCGAAGTACGCCCGCGCCAACGCGGTCGCACCGTTCATCGAGGCCGGCAACGTCCACCTGCCCGAGGCGGCGATCGCGCTGTTCGACCCCGAAGCGCTCATCGACGAAGCCGCCGGCTTCCCCAACGCCGCCCACGACGACATGGTCGACGCCACCAGCCAGGCCCTGTCGCAGATGCTCCTCGACGGATCCGGCGCACAGGCATGGATCGATCACGCCAGGCGCAAGGCCGAAGCGCTCGTTGCAGACAAGAGGGCGCCCGCGTCACCGACGGCGACCGCCCCGCAGCAGTCACTTCATCCTGGCGATCCCGCTGACACGGAGCCGGAAGACCCGGCTGCCGCCCTGCGCCGCGCCCGCAACGCAGCCTTCCGCAGCCAGTACTGATCGGTAAGGGGGCTGCACCCCTTGGACGACGAAGCCGTCAGGAAGGTTTTCGGCTCCTACCAGCCGGCCGCGATGCAGGCGGGCGAGGCCGCGTCGCAGATGACGCCGACGTCGCCGTTCTCTCCCGGCGAGCCCATCGGACCGTACGACGGGTACTCGCGCACCCCGCGGACCCGGAACTACGTCACCGGCACGAACATCAACTCCCGGCCGCGCAGCAACCAGCGAGTGTCCTTTGTGACGCTGCGCGGGCTGATGGAGTCCTATGACGTCGCGACCATGTGTGCTTGGCACCGGATCGACTCGATCCGGTCGCTGGACTGGTCGCTGATCCCCGCCGAGGACGCGACCGGCGACATTGCCGAGGCCATCAAGGTCGGCAAAGCCGCACTGAAGAAGCCCGACCGGGACACGCCGTTCGAGCAGTGGCTGGGCGCGTTCCTGTGGGACGTCCTGGCCTACGACGCCGGGACCTTGTTCAGGATGAGGAACCGCGCTGGCCGGGCGGTTGGTCTGCGCGTGGTCGATGGCACCACTTTCGTGCCGTTGCAGGACTACTGGGGCAACACGCCGCAGTACCCGGCCGAGGCGTACGTGCAGTACGCGAACGGCGTGCCATGGAACTGGCAGACCACCAGGGACATCATCTACGCACCGTTCCGCCGCACCGCCGGGTCGCCCTACGGCTCCGCACCGCTGGAGGCCGTGCTCCTCAACGCCAACACCGACCTGCGATTCCAGTCTTATTTCCTGGAAAGGTTCACGCAGGGCAACATCCCGGAGGCGTTCGCATCGGCGCCGGAGTCGTGGACTCCGCAGCAGATCGAGCAGTTCCAAGACACCTGGGATGCGACGCTGCTCGGCGACCAGACCATCAAGTCGCAGATCAAGTGGCTCCCTGGCGGCTCGAAGATCGAGTGGAGCAACGAGAAGGACTTCACCGACGGCTTCTCACTCCACCTGATGCGGAAGACGTGCGCCGCCTTTCACGTGGTGCCGAGCGACCTGGGTTTCACCGAGTCGGTCAACAAGTCGTCCGGCGAGTCTCAGGCCGATGTGCAGCACCGTGTCGGGGACCTGCCTCTCATCCGGTTCATTCAGGGCATCCTCACCTCCTTCCTGCAGGACGACCTCGGGTTGCCGCTCTCCTTCGCCTTCGATCTTGGCGAAGAGCAGGACGACCGCCTCGACCAGGCGCAGGCGGACAAGATCTACGTGGAGTTGGGCGCGATCAGCCCCAGCGAGGTGCGCGAGCAGCGCTGGGGCCTGCCCGAGCCCAACGGCATCCCCGTCCCCCGCTTCGTCTACTCGACCCACGCGGGCCCGATCCCCCTGGCTTCGCTGTACGCCGTCGCCGGACAGGTCGACCCGGAAACGGCCGCGCCGACGCCCGGCGCGGAACTCCCGCACACGATCTTCGGTGGAGCGGAGGGAGTCGAGCCGAGCCCGCCGATCAAGACGGTCCCGCTCGCCGAACAGGAGTACGGGCCAACCGCGATGCCCGACGCACCGCCGCCTCAGCCCGTCGCCAAGGACGGGGAAGGCGGTAGCGCCGGCACGCCCACGGCAGGGATAGCCGCTACGACCGGGATCTACAGCTACGACCTCGCCAGTGACGACGAGGACGAAGACGACGAGATGCTGGTCAAGGCTGAGCTGGATACGTTCCGGCGATTCGCCAAGGCACGCCTTCGCGCGGGGAAGTGGCGCGACTTCCAGTTCACTGCCGCTGGCTCGATCACTGCCCACAACCTCAACGACAGCGGACGACTCGCAGTCCGTAAGGCGGCGGGCGAGATCGCAGTTGCCGGGCTGGCCGTGCAGGCAGCCGACACTGGCCGAGTTCTCATGCTGCAGCGGGCACTCGACGCCGAGGATCCTGCAGCCGGCATGTGGGAGATGCCGGGTGGACACCTGGAGAACGACGAGTCCCCGATTCAGGGGGCTTGGCGCGAATGGGCGGAGGAGACAGGCCTCATGCCGCCGCCCGGCGAGGTCGGTGGCATTTGGCTCAGCCCGAACGGCTTCTACGAGGGCATCGTGTGGACGGTGCCGTCCGAGGACTGCGTTCCCATCAACGGCGACCGGGGTCAGATCGTCAATCCCGACGACCCCGACGGCGACGTCACCGAGACCCTGGCCTGGTGGGATCCGGCGCAGCTGCCCGGCAACCCTGCCGTACGGCAGGAGCTGCTCGACAGCCTCGACACCGTCCTCGTGGCGCTCAACGGCGAGTCGGTCGAGAAGGCGGCCTCCCCAAAAGGTGACGCCCCCACGTCGGGGGCGTCCGCCGACTGGCCCGGCTGGCAGCACGACCTCGATGCCGCCAATCACTGGGCCGAGCAGATCGCGACGGCTCTCAAGGCGACGCTGACGGCGAAGGCGGCGGAGCAGCTCGCGCGGGACTACCTCGCGGAGCACCAGCTCCCCGCCGACAGCAGTAAGCCCGACAAGGCTGCGCTCACCGCCGCCACCGCCGAGTGGCTTGCGGCCCGGCAGCTTGACCTCGCCGGGCCGCTCGCCCGGATCCTGCCCAAGGTCCACGCCGACGGCTACCTCATCGGACTCCAGTCCGCGAAGGCAGCTGCGGTAGGCAAGCACCGCATCCAAATCGACGGCTGGACACCGGGCGACACCGACCGGGCCCGGCGCGCGATCCACGACAGCGGCGCCGGCGACGACCTCGACCGGCTCGCTGCCTCCGCGCCGGGCGACGCGCAGGCCATGGCCGACACCCGGCACGGCGACCTCGTTCGGATCCTCGTCAACGGCCTCCTCGCCGGGCTGACTGTGCTGGCGCTCTCCCGGCTGCTGCGGGACTCCCTCGGGAGCCGCAGTGCCGCGCTCGGCATCGCGATCACCGAGATCACCCGCAGCTCCGGCCTGGCCGCGCTAGTCGGCTACCGGCTGGCCGGCGTCGCCCAGGGCCAGTGGGTGCTCGACCCGAGCGTCAACACCTGTCCGCGCTGCATCGCCAACGCCGCAGCGGGGCCACGACCGATCGGTGCCGCCTATCCCTCCGGGGATTCCAGTCCACCAGTGCATCCGCGCTGCAGGTGCAGCGTCGTACCCGCGTGAAGGGAGTGACCGTGGAAGACGTTCTCTCCCCGGGGCCGGGCATCTGCCCGTGCGGCTGCGGCCAGGAAGACCATCCGCACATCGAGCCCGACGGCCCGTCGCAGTTCCTCGGCAAGTCCAGATCGCCAGAGCAGCAGTTCGTCCTCGGCCTCGCCTACCAGGCAGGCCAGGACCCGCGGATCGCGAAGGGCGCGGACGGAGCTAGGGACTACTTCACCGCCGAGGAGCTGGAGAAGGCCTGCTGGAGTTTCCTGCCAGGCGGTGCGCAAGTCGGGCTCTTCCATTCCGACAACAGCCTCGGCCATATGACCGTCACCGAAAGCTACATCTACCGCGGCCCGGACTGGGAGCAGCCCGACGGCACGGTCATCAAGGCCGGGGACTGGCTGATCGGCGGGATCTGCGACGACATCGCGTGGGGCCTCGTCAAGAGCGGCAAAGTCACCGGGTTTTCACCCCAGGGGGTCGCCCGGCGGCGGACCCGCAGACGCGTCAGGAGCGACTCGTGACCGACCTCATCGACGACGACTGGACCGAGGCCGTCGACGCCAACATCCCCCGCGTGGACCTCGTAGGCAAGGCCGCGAACGGTTCTGACGGCTTCCTGCTCATGAAGCAGGACGACCGTGCCGGCCTCCTCGACGCGGCCTACGTCCGCGACCTGATCTCCAAGTCCGACCCTGCGCCCCCCGAGGAGACGGTGACGATGACCATGACCGGCAGTCCCGCCGCGATCCTCAAAGCCATCCACCAGGCCAGCGTCGCGAAGCCGGCTGCGGCCGTCGTGGAGCCGGTCGAGAAGGCCAAGTACGACGCGGACGACCTCAAGCGCATGGCAGCCAACGGGCAGGCGATGAAGGACAAGTCGTATCCCATCGCCGACAAGGAAGACCTCGGCCGGGCGATCCGCGCCGTTGGCCGAGGCGGCGCGAGCCACGACGCGATCCGGCACCACATCATGACCCGCGCCAAGTCCCTCGGCGCGTCGAGCGAGATCCCCGACAACTGGGGCGCCGACGGCTCCCTGAAGAAGGCCAACGGCGAGACGAGCGAGGTAGCCAAGGTGATGGACATGGACATGGACGACGGCGTCGACGGGATGGACCCCACGGTGGTCCTGGCGATGCCCGAGGAGATGGCTCCCGGCGATCCGGCCGACCCCGGCTCCCCCGCGTGGGAGTCCGTGGATGCGGCGACCGCCCGCAAGTGGACCTCGATCCTCGCCCGCGCCCGCTCCGCGCTTGGCATCATGGCCGACCGCGAGGCCCTTGAAGGTGCCACCGTCGACCCCGGCGACATGGACAACGCCATGGACCTCGACGACGCTGCCTGCGCCATCGACTACGTCATCTCCGTGCTCGCGCCGTTCGCCGTCGACGAGCAGGCCGAAGCCGACTGCGGGACCGCCGAGATGGCAGCGATCGGCAAGGCCCTCGCCGGATTCGACTCCGCGCCGCTGGACACCATCGAAGCCCTCGGCCAGGTCCGCAAGGCCGGCCGCGTCCTCAGTACGACGAACGAGGCCGCCATCAGGGGCGCAGTCGAGTCCCTCCAGAAGGTCCTCGCTTCGCTGCCTGCCGCCCCTGCCACTGAGGAGAGCGGCCAGCCGGTCGCCAAGACCGCGAACGAGGAGCACGACATGCCGATGCCGACCACCGCCGAAGATGCCACCGCTGCCTCCGGCCAGGAGCCGGCCATGGGTACCGCCGAAGCCGACCCGAAGCCCGTCGCCGGACAGGCCGTCACCGACATGGCCAAGGCCGGCAAGACGCCACAGGTCGCGATCTACGACGCCAACGGCAACCTCGTCGGGACCGTCGACCCGGCCGAGATCACCATGCTCGCCCCCGCGAAGGCCCCCGCCGCTGACGATGACAGCGCCGGCGCGGCCCCGATGGAGCCCGAGCAGGCCCCGGTCGCCGAGCCGCCGGCCACCGCCGCGGAACTCACCCCAGCCCCGTCCGCCGAGGCCGGCATCCCCGCCGATGCCGTCGCCACCGACGACGACAGCGACATGGCCAAGGCCGCCCAGACCAGTACCACCGAGGTCCCCTCGCAGGACGTGCTCAAGGGCATCGCCCAGGACGTGCTCAAGGGCCTCTTCGACGACTACAGCACCGCACAGGGGCAGGCCATCGCCCAGCAGGTGGAGATCGTCGAGGGGCTGAAGGAGCGCAACCAGGCGCTGGAGAAGCAGGTCGAGGAACTCACGAAGGCCGTCATCAACCTCGAAGCGCAGCCGGCCGTCATGGCCGTCATGGGCAGCGGCGCCATGCCGCACCCGGACATGCTGCGCGGCCAGGACAAGGGCGGCCGACCGGTTGCCGCGATGCAGGCGGACCAGCTCCGCAAGGCGTGGTCGTCCTCTGACGACGCCCCCACGCAGAAGCGTCTCGGCGACCAGATGCAGGCGAGCGCCCTGGAGCTCTTCGCCCAGATGCGGGCCGACGCACAGCGCGGCTGACGCCTCACCTTCCTTCTTCCTTCCAGCCCCCGAGAGCGCATGGCGCCCGGGGGCTTCCTCATGCCCAGAAAGAGGCACACCCCATGAGCACAGTGTTCGACGACACCACGAAGGAGACCCTGGCCGCCATCAAGAAGGCGCAGACCAGCGGCATCTTCGAATCGACCGGGATCTACAGCTACGACCTGTCGCAGCTGATCTCCCTGATCCCCGTCGTGACCCCGTTCCGCGACCACGTCGCCCGCGTCACCGCCGAGGACGGCAACCCGTTCGCCGTGTGGCGCGCGATCATGAACCTCACCGACAGTCAGCCCGACCCGAGCATGGGCTTCGACTACGCGGCGGCCGAGGCGCAGTTCGAGGAGCAGGACTTCCAGGCCAAGTACAAGCCGACCGGTCTGGCCGGCCTCGTCACCCAGGACGCCTTCGACCTGGCCCGCGGCTACGCCGACCCGTACGCGGTGATGACCTTCAACGTGCTCAACCAGGTCCTCATCGGCGACGACCGGAAGCTGATCGGCGCTCAGAGCTTCGCTCTGCCCGCCGCTACCGCGCCGACCCTGACCCAGCACACCACCGGCGGCTCCATCGCCGCGTCGACCACCGTGTATGTAGGCGTCGCCGCCCGCACCGGGAGCGGCTACTACTACGGCTCGGGCAACTCCCAGGGTGCGTCCAACAGCGGCTCGTCCGGCTCCGGCACCGCCACCAACTCCGTTTCCGCCACCACCCCGGCGGTCCGCGGCGCCGTCGCGTACGACTGGTTCCAGTCCGCGAACGGCAGCACCTGGTACTACTACACGACCACCAGCGTGAACGCGGTCACGATGACCTCCGTGATCAGCAGCAACAACAGCCTGCCGACCACCCTGCCGGACCTGTCGACGAGTTGGAAGGGCACCGCAAACAGCGTCCCGACGTACCTGTCGTCCGGCGACAACGGCTCCGCGAACGCCAACGACTACGACGGGCTGCTCGCGTCGCTGTCCGGCGACTACTCCTCGACCGGCCAGTGGGTCCAGGCCGGGACGGCGACGGCCAACCCCTCCGTGTTCAACAGCCTCAACGGGGCTGCCCTGACGCTGAGCGGCGGCTCCATCGCGGAGATCGAGAACGACATGTTCCTGCCGTTGTGGAACGCCGTGAAGTGCAGCCCCACGGCGCTCATGGTCAACGCGGCGCAGGCCCAGGAGATCGCGAACCTCGTCCTGGGGTCGAGCAGCGCAACCACGTTCCTGAACACCGATGCGAGCGGCCGTATCTCGGTCACCGCAGGTGGCCGCGTCGGCGAGATCGTCAACGCGCCGGCGGGCGGCACGACCGTGCCGATCGAGGTCCACGTCTCGATCCCGCCCGGCACCATCGTGGCCCGCGCAGACCGTGTGCCGTTCCCGCAGGCCAACATCTCCAGCGTGCTGGAGTACCGGGCGCTCAGGGACACCGCGCAGTTCGACTACGGCGTGAGCCGCGTAGCGAACACCGCCGGCGGCGGCCCGCGGAAGGAATTCGAAATCCGCTCGGTGGGCGCATTCGTGAACCGCGCCCCCGTCGCTGCCGCGGTCCTGTCCAACGTCGCCTGATCCGACCCGCCGGTTCTACAGCCGGCCCGTCGAGCGGCCCGCGCGCCGACTTCCCAGGGATTTCGCCGCGGGCCGCCCGATCCTCAAACCCCTCTCACTCTGGAACCGGAGAACGCGCCCATGCGCATCTACACGCTCACGGGCGCGACCTCGGTCGACGACCCGCAGTACGGCCGCTTCAACGCCGACGCCAACGGGGCGTTCGACGGCCTGCCCGACGAGATGGCCAAGAGGCTGCACTCGTTCCACCTCAACGGCAAGGCCGCCTGGGAAACCGACGCCGAGCGCGAGCAGCGCATCGTGTCCGAGGAGTTGGACCGCATGCGGGACCCGGCGACGCTCCTGGCTGCGATCAAGGAGATGGGCGCGGGCAACAACGCGGTGATGGCGGCACTGGCCGCCGCACTGAACGCCCCGGCCCCCGACAGCACGCCGGCCGCAGCGAAGGCCGCCGCAGTCGAAGCCCCCACCCCGGCCCCAGCGGTCGAGAGCCCGGCACCGGTAGCGAAGAAGCGGGCGGCGTCGAAGCGCGCCGCAGCGGCTCCGGATGCCGAGTAGTTCGTCTTCCCGCGGGTTGCCACCCTCCAGGCCGCGGCCGGCTGAGTCCGGATCTGATCCCTGTTCTGCCGTACGGCACCTGGTGCCGCCTGCATGGAGGTATGCATGTCCACGTTTCTTGTGACCGGTGGATCGAACGGCGTCATGGCCGGCGAGTCGACGGGTGGCGCGCTCAACGGCCCGCTGACGTTCGACAACCAAAGCGTCGCGCCCGCAGCGCCCACTGCCGCCGCCACGGTGTACGCCACGGGCGGAGTGCTGACGTACATCAACCCGCAGGGCCTGCTGAACACGATCGTCGGCAGCCAGGGCGGCCTGACAGCGGCCGGGGCGGCGATCACCACGACGACGTCCGAGACCGTCCTGCAGTCGATGAACCTGCCCGCGAACGACGCGATCGCGGGCGCGGTGTACAAGATGGTCGGCTGGGGTGTCTTCTCGACCACCGGGTCGCCGGGCAGCACCGTGTTCACCTCGCGCCTCGGCGGGGTCTCGGGTACCTCGCTGGCGGCGACCGCGAACATCACACTGGGCACGTCGCTGACGAACGCGCAGTTCCGGCACGAGACGCTGCTGAACTTCCTGTCGCCGACATCCGCGGTGTGCCTGGTGGAGCTGGCCGTGAACTCGGCTGCGGCGGGAGCGGCGTCGCCGTATCTGGCGTCGTCGACTGCGGCGGTCACGGTCTCGCTGGCGACGGCGAAATCCTGGGTGCTGGACATCACGCCCGGTGCGTCGGGGAACTCGATCCAGCTGCTCGGCGGCTGGTCGGAGCGCGTCGCCTGATCGGCACTGTGCGGCGAACAACGGCTTACCAGCGATCTGCATGATGTTGGACCTGTTTGAGGGGGTGCTGCTCCATGCCCCTCGGAACCCCGTACATCACGCCGTCGATGCTGATCGCGGCCCCGACGGGAGCGCCGTGGAACATCGTTCCCTGGTCGAAGGCGACGGCCCCGGAAAAGCTGGCCGAGCAGACGAACGTCTGCTGGCGTGCGACGAGCGTGGTCGACACCTATGTGAACCAGGAGCTCCGGGCGACGGTCGGCGTCGAGCAGTTGTACGGACCGCGGAACTCCCGGGTGGGTGTGCAGCGCGGCACCGGCAACGGCCTGTTGGTGATGCGGCGCTGGCCGGTCACGCAGGTACTGGCGATTCAAGTGTCGCCGAATCAGTGCTGGCCGCGCCAGTGGTCGACGGTGCCGTCGGATCGGTACGAGATCGAGCATCCGCTGATCAACACCCTGTCGGACACAGCGTCGGCGACGGGCCCGGACGGCGGCACGTCGATCGTGATCGCGCCGGGCCAGCTCGGCATGGGTGCGTCGAACGGCTACGGCTGGGGGTACGGCGCGGGCGGCTTGGCTTTCCAGGTCAGCTACGTCAACGGCTGGCCGCACACGTCGCTGACAGAGCCTGCGGAAGAGGGCGCGACCACGATCAGCGTGGACGATGTGACGGGCTGGACCGGTGCGTCGGGCTTTGTCTACGACGGGGCCGAGACGGAGACCGTGAGCGGCCTGTCGGTGTCGGCAACGAATCCGCTGGTCCTGCCGAACGATGTCGGGACGGCGCAGTCCGGCCCGGGGACCGTGACCCTCAGCTCGCCGCTGGCCAACGCTCATGCGGTCGGCGTCGTCGTCTCGGCGCTCCCCGCGAACGTGCTGTGGGCGGTGGCGTTGGCGGCGACGTCGCAGGTGCTGGAGTCCGGGATGACGTCGATCTCGGCGCAGTCCCTGTCGGGGTCGATGTCGACGGGCGGCAAGGGCGTCGCCGACCTGGTGGCGCAGTACAAGGCCCTGCTGGACCCGTTCAAGCGCATCGTCTGATCGGGGGTCGGGATGCCGCTCAACAGCGTGCAGCTCTATCTCCAGTCGATCCTGGATGGCTTGCCGATTCCGGGTACCTCGACGGCGTTGCAGGCGCAGGTCACTCCCCCGGTCGTGCAGGACTTGGACGGTCCGATCGCGTTCGTCTGGGGCGGTTCGATGCGCACGGTCCGCCAGACGGGCCCGCGCGGGGCCCCCGGCCAGGCGGGTTTCAAGCACCAGCAGTGGGACGCGGACGTCTGGCTGGTCTATCTGACCAATCCGGATGACGACTTGGTCGACCAGGAGTTCCCGCTGCTGGTCGACGCGGTCTTGGCTGCGCTGTGGTCGACGCCGGAGCCGCTGTTCATCACGGATCCGACGACGGGCCTGCGGACGCAGTTGTTGTCGGTGGGTGAGGAGTACCGGCTGGAGTACACGCCGGTGCATACGCCGGCGACGCTTCGGATGCTCTACTACTCGGCTCATCTGACGGTGTCGCTGTACGAGGCGGTGAACGCGTGACGCTCAGCATTGAAGTGTCGGGTGGCGGTCGTCGTCTCGGGTTCAGCTTTGCGGAGGCTGCAGCAGAGTGGGCGAAGGAGGCCAATCCGCTGGCCATGGAGGCGCTGAGGCAGGCCGCTCCGGTCGGCCAGGGTCCTGGTGCCGGCCATTTGCGGGATTCGATCAGCGATGACCAGGAGATCACGGAGTCCGCGGCAACGATCACGTTCACAGCGGATGTCTCGTATGCGAGCTATGTGGTTGACGGCACCGTGCCGCACCTGATCCAGCCGCGCAACGTCCAGGCGCTCCACTGGACGGGTCCGAACGGCTCGGTTTTCGCGAAGGTCGTCCATCATCCGGGGACTCGGCCCGACGACTTCGCGGCCCGCGCCCTCACGCCGCTGATTCCTCTGTTTCAGGGCGCCCTTGAGGCCGCCATCTCGGAACAGCTCGCCGCAGGCACGGACGAGTAGCCCTTCTTCTTTTCTCGGCCCCTTCACATTTCAGGAGGTGGGGGCCTTGAGGCTCCGCTATCTCGGTTCCATCCCAACGACGTTCGTCGCCCTCGGCCTGGAAGTGCAGTCGGGCGACGAGTTTGACGTCGACGACTCGGCCGTTCCCGGCTATCTCGCCCGGGCCGACGTCGAGGCTGCCGATCCGCCGAAGGCTCCGCGCCGCAAGGCGAAGGCCGATGTGCCCGATCCCGCTGTCGCGCTGGACGTATCCGAGGGGGTGGCCGATGCCGTTCTCGACGATCACTGAGACACGCGGCGCGTTCATCTGCTTCGGGCCCAGCAAGGGCGCCGCCTTCGGCGCCCCCCTAGTGCCCGACGCCTTTCTCTCCGCAGTCGATGTGCCAGCGGTGGCGGACCCCGGCTGGTTCACCGGCGTGGATGTGCCCGCGCCGTTCCTGCACACCGCCGCCGACGCGTTCCTGTCGGCCCCCGCCGTGACCCCAGAGGAGGTGCCCGGTGCCGTATCCCACAGCGATCACTGAGGCAGATGGTGCCCTTTCCGCAACCGGCGTTGCGAAGGAGGCCGCCTTTGGCACTCCTGTCCTGCCGACGACGTTCCTGCCGTCGAGTGGCAACTCGATGGACACCGACCCGGGCTGGTTTTCGCCGACGCTGATGATGGGCCTGCGTGACAAGCAGGTCTTCAACCTTCAGGGCGAGGAACACCAGGTCGGCGCCCTGGATGGGCCGCTTTTCCCGAGCAATGCGATGGCTCTGCTGGTGGCGTCGATCGGTGCCGACGGCGTCGCCGGATCGGGCGTGACGGGCACGACCGGCACGGGCACGACGACCCTCGGGGCGGGGGTGAGCGCGGGAGCGACCACGGTCACACTGGCGTCGGCGAGCGGCTTCGTCACCGGCCAGACGATCCAGATCGATGTGAACGGCACGGGTCCGACGACGACTGCCGAGTGCCGGACGATCACGTTGAGCGGCACCACGGCGACGTTCACGCCGGGCTTGGTGTACGCGCACCTTTCTGGTGCGGCGGTCAAGGGTGTCGTGGCGCCGTACACGCACACGATCACGCAGCAGAACATTCTGCCGTCGCTGACGATCGAGAAGAACATCGGTGGGGTGCAGTCGCTTCAGTACGCGGGCTGCAAGGTCAACAAGATGGACCTGAAGATGCCGGTCGGCAACGAGCCGTGCGCGATGACGGCCGACATGATGGGCCAGTCCGTTGCCGTGCTGGATACCCCGTCGGGGATCAGCATCGCGAACGAGCTGCCGTTCGTGTTCACCGAGGCGAGCGTGTCGTTCTTCGGGAGTACCCGCTCCGAGGCGGGGAACCTGAACGTGTCGATCGAGAACGGTCTCAAGGAGACGTTCACGTACTCGGGGCAGCACGGTCCGAGTTTCATCACGCCGATCAACCTGCATGTCAGCGGCACGCTCGACATGGTGTGGAGCTCGCTCGACAACGCCACGTACGGCGACTTCACCCGCATGATCAACCAGACGACGGGCGTCCTGAACGCCACCCTGACGCATCCGGCGAGCGGCGGCTCGATCGCGCTGTCGATCCCGCAGATCGTCCTGAGCAAGGACCCGGTGGACGTGAAGGCCGAAGACGTGGTGATGTCCCAGATTTCCTGGGAAGCCAGCCGCCCCCTCTCCGGGAGCAGCCAGTTCACCATCGGCGCGACCGTCACCAACTCCCAGCCCGTCGCCTACTGACGCTCCCGCTCCACGCCGCCCCGTGCCACATGGCCGGGGTTTTCGCATGTCCGCAACCCTCACCCACGGAGTCTCACGATGAGCTTCTTCTCTGCCTACGCCGGCACGCACCGCATCACCATCGAGCATCCGGACCCCGAGAAGACCTACTGGGTCGAGCTGCAGAAGTACCTGACCCGCGGCGCCACCCAGAAGGCGGAGTCGCACCTGCAGAAGCTGACCATGGTCGACGGGAAGCCCTGCCCCGCACCGGACGTGTGGTCCTCGCAGGCCGAGAAAGTCCTGGCGTCGGTGCTGGCCTGGAATTTCGACGACGACAGCGGCATGACTGCGCCTATCAACATGCAGACCATCCGTCGCCTCCCGGAGGTCGTCTTCGACCAGCTGCTCGCCGCGGTCGAGGAGACGAACGAGCCTGATGCCCCTGCGGAGCGGCGCCGGTTTCCTGATGAAGGCATCGTCAGCGATCCGGATGGGGACGCCGGGGCCTCCGAGCTTGGGGATGTTCCTGTTGAGGCAGGAGCTGTGGGAGCGCCTTGGGATGCGTCCTGAGGATCCGGCGTGGCTCTCGCTGCCGGAGCGCGAGGTTGAGGACTACCTGCTGTACATCCAGCTGATTCGCCGCGAAGAACAGGCCCGTGAGCGCAAGAACTCGGCAGCTCAGCGCCGTCGTTGACCCCCACTCGCCTTTCGACGGACGGGGGCGGGCATGGGCCTGGGTACTGCGTTCACGGTCTTGGCGGTCCTGGAGGCGCACGACAAGATCTCCAGCGTCATCGAGAAGGTCGATGCGGTCCTTGACGGCTTCTCCGACACAACGCAGAAGGCCGCCGAGTCAGCGGCGTCGGCTGGCGCGAAGATCGATGAAAGCCTCCTGCGGACCGCTTCGGGAGCGGACGCGGTCGAGTTGGCCGATGCCCGGCTGGCGACGGCCCAGGAGAAGCTGACCGCATCCACGTTGGCGCAGGCCAACGCGGAGAAGGCGCTCCTCGATGCGCGTGCGTCGATTGCCAGCGAGGAGGAGCTCGCCACTGCGGCCGACGCCCTTGCCGCAGCGCAGAAGCGGGCGACTGCTGCGGCGACCGAGCTCGCGTCGGCCCAGGAGACCTTGAAGGTCTACGAGAAGGAGGCCGTCGACGCCGACCTTGTTGCAGCCGCTACCGATCGTGTCGCGGCCGCGCAGGAGCGGGCCGTCGGGGCCACGGCAGAGCTGACCGCCGCGCAGGAGCGCCAGTCCGCGCTGGTCACCAATGAGGACGTGATCGCAGCCGCGAACACGCTGACTGCGGCGGAACGCGACGCGGCCAAGGCGTCCACCGAGGTGACGGCCGCGCAGGAACGGCAGACGGCCACACAGCGAGCTGCGGTCCTCGCCACGGACGAGGGCGCGGCTGCGGCCGAAGCTCAGGCTGCGGCGCAGGCGAAGGAGGCAGAGGCGGCGAAAGCCTCGGCTGACGCGAACGAGATGGCGTCGAAGGCGATGACGATCGGTGCCATCGCCGTGGCGGCGATCGGCTACGAGTCGATCAAGGCCGCTGGCAACTTTGAGTCCCTGACCGAGCACCTGGTGACGGACGCGGGTGAGTCGCAGGCGAACCTGAAGAAGGTCCAGGCGGGGATCCTTGCGATCTCCGTGGCGACGGGTACCTCGACGACCGACCTCGCCAACGGGATGTACCACATCGAGTCTGCGGGCTATCACGGCGCGGCCGGCCTGACGGTCCTCAAGACCGCGGCGGAGGGTGCGAAGGTCGGCGGCGCGGACCTCGACACGGTGTCGCGGGTGCTCGTCGGCTCCATGAACGCGTACCACGTGGCCGGCTCCGGGGCGACGGCGATGATGAACGAGATGATCGCCACCACGGGTGCCGGCGACATGAAGATGGAGGACTTGGCGTCGTCGCTGAGCGCGGTGACGCCGGTAGCTGCGGCCGCTCACATCTCGTTCGCGCAGGTCGGCGGGGCGATTGCCACGATGACGGCGCAGGGCATGACAGCGCAGCAAGCCACGCAGGACCTGGCGCATTCGATCTCCTCGCTGCAGAACCCGAACAGCGTGCAGATCAAGGAGATGCAGGCGCTGGGGATCAACGTCAACGACCTGTCGACGAAGATGGGGGCGCGGGGCCTGACGGGCACCTACAACGTGCTGATCAAGGCCATCACGGCTCAGATGGGTCCTGCTGGCACGGTAATGCTGTCGGCGTTCAACAACTCGACGCAGGCGGCCGCGAACGCGAACGTGATGATCAAGGCGATGCCGTCGAGCCTGCAGACGCTCGCGAAGGCCTACATGGCGGGCAGCATCACGCAGAGCCAGTGGACGACCGACCTCAAGGGCCTGCCGCCGATCCAGGCCGCGGCGATGCGACAGTTCGGCACGTTGGCGGACAAGACGAAGCAGTTCAGTTCGCAGCTCACGTCGGGATCTCCCGCGGCGCAGACGTTCACTGCCGCCTTGTCGAAAGCGACGGGCGGTACGACGGGTCTGAAGACGGCGCTGATGCTGACGGGCCAGCATGCGGCGACGTTCGCGGGCAATGTGCAGACGGTTGCCGATGCGGCGACCAAGGGCGGCAAGGACGTCGACAACTGGTCGAAGATCCAGGGCACGTTCAACCAGAAGATGGCTGTCGCGAAGGCCGCGGTGGAGGCGGCCGGGGTGTCGATCGGCACGGTGCTGATGCCGGTCGTATCGAAGATCGCTGGCTATGTCGTGGACATCATCGGACCGATGGCGACGTGGATCGCGAAGAACCAGAGCCTGATGAAGACGATCCTTGAGTTCGTCGGGCCCATTGTTTTGCTGCTGGGCGCCTTCCTGGCCGCCGTGAAGGTCATCGGGTTCGTCGAGGACGCGTTCACGGCACTGAAGATCGTGATGATGGAGAACCCGTGGGTTCTCCTGGCCATCGCAGTGATCGCAATCGCGATCCTGATCTACAAGAACTGGGGGGCGATCAGCAAGTTCCTTGAAGGGATCTGGCGCTGGATCGCGAAGACGGCAGAATCGATATGGAACCCAATCGCGAAGTTCTTCGAGGGCCTCTGGAAGGACATCTCCGGGATCTTCAACGATGCCGTCTCGGCTGTCGTCGGCATCATCGAGAACTGGTACCCGCTGATCCTCGGCGTCCTGTCGGGCGGGATCCTGCTGATCCCGGCACTGATCTTCAAGTACTGGTCGCAGATATCGGGGTTCTTCAGCCGGGTCGGGAAGGACGTCCTGTCAGCCCTGACCGAGGCCTGGGATGCGGTCACGAAGGTGACCAGCACTGTCTGGAATGCGATCCTCGGGTTCTTCAAAAAGTGGTGGCCGCTCCTCTTCGTGATCTTCACTGGGCCAATCGCGGTCCTGGATGCACTCTGGAACCACTTCGGCGATGCCATCCTCTCCGCGGCTCAGGCAACCTGGAATGCCATCGCCGGGTTCTTTGTCACGATCTGGGATGCCATCACGTCGGCGGCGCAAGTCGCATGGAATGCGGTCGCTTCGTTCTTCGACGGGCTGTGGCATGGCATCAGTTCCGCGGCGAAAGCCGCCTGGGACGGGATTACGGCCGTTCTCGGTGCCGTCTGGAGCGGCATCAAGAGCATCGCTTCAGCCGTCTGGGAGGACGTCAAGCTCTCGATCATCGATCCGGTGGAAATCGTCTGGTCCTACCTCCAGACCGTGGCACATTCCATGATGTCGCTCCTGGAGTCGGCCTGGCGCAGCATCGAGTCCGTCGCGTCGTCCATCTGGCATGCAATCGAGTCGGCGATCGTCAGCCCGCTCGAATCCGCGTGGCACACGGTCACCAGCGTGGTCTCCAGCATCGCGTCGTCAATCTGGAGCGGCCTCATGTCGGCCTGGCATGCGGTCGAGAACATCGGCTCGTGGTTCCTCTCCATCGGCTCCGACATCGTCAACGGCATCATCAGTGGTGTCGAGAACGCCGGCGCGGCACTGATGAACACGCTTGGGAACCTGGCGTCGGACGCGCTGGATGCGGCGAAGAGCTTCCTCGGCATCGGGTCGCCGTCGAAGCTGTTCCGCGACGAGGTCGGCCAGTGGATCCCTCACGGCATTGCAGAGGGCGTGACGGCGTACGCCTCCGTCGCGCAGAAGGCGGTGTCCGACCTGTCCGACTCACTGACCGGGACTGCTCACACGGCGGTCACCGGCAGCTTGTCGTTGGCTGGTTCGGGTCTGACCGCCCTAGGGTCCGGTGGCGGCGGGAGCTCGGGCGCCCTGGTCCTGCAGATTGACTTGCGGGGCGCGACGATCGCCAACCAGCAGGCCATGAACCAGTTGGCCGATTCCATGGGGAAGGCCGTGGTCAAGAAGCTGGCGCAGGCCGGTGTACATATCAAGTCCTGAGGGGCCCGGCTGATTGGTGCAGGCTGCCCGGCGGGCTGGCGGCGCTGGTTTTGTCCGTGCTGGAGATTCGTCCGCCGAGCAGGTTCTACTCACTGCCGCCGCACAGCTGCACTCCCACACCGCGCTGCACCGGACGGGGGTGACGAGTGGTCGCTTCCCCGAACGTCACGCTGACGATCACCCCTCCCGGTGGGAGTCCGACGAGCTACACCTCCCACCTGGCCTGGTCGGGCGCCGGTGGCCAGTTCACGATCACGCAGAACTTCGGCCGGCAGGGCGATACGGCGTCGATCCCGCTGATCGACGCCTACACCTCCACGCCGTCGTTCCACATCCCAGTCCTGTCGACGGTGTCGCTGTACGACAACACCGCAGGCCAGTCGCTCTTCGCGGGCGTGATCAACGATCCGGTGCTCGTGGTCAATGCGACGAACGAGAACGAGTGGGACCTGAACTGCACCGACTACACGTACTACGCGGACAACGCGATCGTGCAGGGGACGTTCATCGGCTGGACGGTCGATGCGATCGTCGTGGCCCTGACCGAGCAGGCCGGGTGCGGGATCTCGGCGGCGACGATCCTCAACGGCGGCTACGTCGCCCCCGGGCCGCAACTCGCGTCGTTCGTGCTCAACTACTGCAGCCTGAGCGACGCCTGGCGGAAGCTCGCGACGCTCGCGGGGCAGGTCACGCCGTACGGCTGGTACGTCGACCAGAACCTGGCCCTGCACTTCTACGACGCCACGACCGCACAGTCCAGCGGCGTGACGTTCACAACCTCGCCGACGTCGGCCGGCGCCGGAAGCCTGACCGAGGCGCACATCCTGCTCGACGGCCAGGCGACGTACGAGTGGGACGGCACCACCGTCCACAACCGGATCCTGGTCCAGGGTGCGACGCAGACGATCCCCTATGTGACGGTGACGGGGACGTCGCCGACGGACACGTGGCTCGGCAACGGCCAGCAGACATCGTGGCCGCTGCGGTACACCGTGTCCGGCTCCCCGCAGCTGTACGTCGGAGGGGTCCTGCAGACCGTGACGATCGTCGCGGCCGGCGCAGCGGGCAGCGGGACGTGGCAGATCGTCCAGGATGCGGTCGGGGCCTACTCGCTGACGAACACGGCCAGCGCGCCGGCTGTCGGCGCTGTGATCGAGATCTGGTACGACTACCAGGTCCCGATCGTGATGCAGGCCTCGGACTATGCCTCGCAGTCGGCGTACACCGGCCCCAATGGGGGCGTGTTCGCGGAGTTCATCTCCGACTCCACGCTGACGACGGCACCGATGGCGCTTGCGCGCGCCCAGCGGGAGCGCCAGGAGTACGCGTACGCGGTCGAGAGGTTCACGTTCAACTCCGGCCCGGAGTGGCTGGGCTGGGCGCGTGCGGGCCAGACGTGCCAGGTAGTGAACCGGTTCGCCTGGGATGACGAGTCGAACTCCTGGGGCGTCAACGACGAGTTCTTGATCATCGCGAATTCGGTCACGTTCGGCGCCGGTGGCTACCGGTCGTGCCAGATCACCGCCGTCCGACTCTGAGGAGGCGCGATGCCTGGAGTCTTCAGGCCCACCACGCTGACCGACGTCCTGGGGACGCTCAATCAGCAGTCGACGGCCACCAGCGACGTGATCAACGGGCTGGCTGCTTTCGCCGAGGCCGACGAGGTCGCGGTCGTGACCGACTCGGTCGCCGCCTCGACGCAGACAGCGCCCGTCTGGGACGCGACTACATGGGGGTGCGCGGTATGGGGGTAGTGCAGGCCAGCAGCCACCTGAGCATCCACGGGCGCCTGTCCGTCACCTCGGTCGACGGCGAATGGTTCCGGGCCCACCGCGACGACACGGCGCTGATGCTGGCTCCCCCGGATGCGGTGGTCGATGACCGGCGCGAGGGCGACAACATCATGTGCACGGCCGGGCTGACGGTACTGGCCTCGGCTCTGGTGTGGTCCGGCATCCAGGACCAGGCCGCGAACCTCGGCGTCACAGCACCGACGTACCTCACTCCGCTGTGGGGTGCGGTCGGGTCCGGCTCGGGCACGGTGTCGGCGGCCGACACGGCGTTGTTCAGCGAGCTGAGCCGGCAGACCGTCGGCGCCGGCGCGAGCGTCCCGGCCACCGCCAGCCTCAGCTCGCAGCTGACGTGGCTCTTCTACTTCCCGCAGCCGTCGGCGAGCTGGACCGTGACCGAGGCGGGGGTGTTCTGCAACGGCAGCTCCAACGACACCGACACGGCGACCGCCGGGGTGCTGCTCGACCACTGGGCGTTCAGCCCGACGCTCACGGTCCCGACGACGAACACCCTGATCCTGCAGGCATCTTTCGCGATCGGAGCGTGACCTGTGTCCGTCGTCCCGACCTACATGGCCGCCACGACCGGCAGTCAGCCGCTCGCCGGAGCAGTGAACCAGCTCCTCGGCACTCACACGTCCCAGGTCCTGTACGCGGGCACGCTGCAGCACAGCCAGACGACGGCCGGGTCCGCCTCGACCGCGTCGAACGGCCTCTACCTGGCGCAGGAGTTCTCGACCGGGTCGAGCCAGTCGGCGATCGGCTACGTCACCATCCCGGTGACGACGACGACTACCTCCGGGTCGAGCCTGGCGACGACGACGCTGTCGCTGTACATGAACTCCGGCGGGGCGCCGTCGGGCAGTGCGCTCGCCTCGACGACGATCACGGCCGAGTACGCCAATCTCGCGTCGGGCGGCACCGCGACAGCGCTGGTGACGTACCCGCTGCCCGTGACGGGCCTGAGCGTCGGCAGCCTGTACTGGCTCGTGCTGTCAGCGGCGGGCACCTCGGGCAATCACTACACCTGGTACCGGTCGAACCAGACATCAGGGGCATCGACGTCGCCCACCGGGTCGACTTGGACGGCGCAGACGTACGGCTTCGAGTACGCGATCTACGACCAGACCGTCACCGGGAACGCGACTTGCACCTGGGACGACTCGGGTGCGCGCTGGACGTGGCTCAACTACGCGTCGGGCACGAACGCGCTCTCCCAGTACGCCGAGTACACCGCCGGCCAGACGGCGACGGGCTACCTGCAGTCGTTCCGGTCCCTCACCTACAGCACGGGACTTCTGGCGGGGGTGGCGTGAGATGACATCGACGCTGGAGATCCTGAACGCGGCGAACATCCAGTTCCTGCGGAACTATCCACTCTTCATCACCTGGCAGACGTCGACGCAGTCGATCGCCACAGGCACCCCGGTGGCTTTGACGTGGCCTGCCGCGCAGGTCGACACGTATACGGGCTGGTCGGTGAGCAACCCGACGCGCTATACCGGCAAGGTCGGCGGCTACTACGAGTTCAATGCGTCCTACGCGTCCGCCGCGAACGCCACAGGCGACCACGTGATCTTCCTGGTGAAGAACGGGGTCACTGCGTCGCCGATCGCCTCGACGGCAGTGACGGCTGCATCCGCGTCCGACAATCCGTCGATCCAGGTGTCGGCGATCATCCAGCTGAACGGCAGCACCGACTACGTCGAGGCCTGGGTCGTACAGCGCTCCGGGGGCGCCCTGGTCACCGCGGTCACCCTGACGTCCATGAACGCCATCATGATCCACGAATAGGGGGCGCTGTGCCCACGACCCCCGCATGGTCCGCAGCCGTCAACGGCCTGCCCGGCGACCTGGTCGCGACGAACCAAGCCGAGCAGATCGACCAGTTCCTCGGGACGCACGCATCCACCGCGGTGTACGACGGCACCGCGGTCGTAACGCCAGCCGGGGGCGCTCAGCTCACCTGGCTGCCCATGACCTTGGCTGAGGACTACGACCAGCCGATTACGATGTCCGGCACCACCATCGGCCGCGTACAGCTCCCCCTCCTGCCAGTCGGTGAGGGCGCGAACGTCCTGGTATCTCTGTGGCCCGACAACGGCTCCGGTGACCCGAATACGTCGGGCACCCCGATCGCCTCCACGCTCGTCCCAGCCGCGTACGTGAACAACATCGCAGCACCCCTCGGCCTGGACAATCCGCCGAGCAGCCTGGCAACTGAGCGGAACAACGAGTACGGATTCCAGGGCGGCGTTCAGTCCCTCCCCTTTCTCACGCCCGCCGGCGACGCCTCCGGGGCAATCAACAATGCGGTGGTGTGCACCACCAGCGACAGCATGCTGTTTCTCGGCGGCCTCAACGCACTCAGCAGCACGATCCTCGCCAACTGCGCCTCCACCACGGCCGGCGGCGGCGTCCTTGCTCAACCAGTTCCCCAGACGCCGTTGCCGCAGGCCACCTCCCTCGGCGGCGCAACCGTCGTCAATGGCAGCACGGTGGTGTACTGCGGCGGCTCAATCACCGGGACGGCTGCAGTTACCAACGTGTGGGCCGCGTCCTGGGACAGCGGAAGCCACACCATCGGCTCCTGGTCTGCGCAGACAGCGCTTCCCGCAGCCGTGCAGCACCCGAGCGTGACGTCCTGGAACAGCACCGTCTACGTGTCCGGGGGTGCTAACGCCAGCGGAACGGTCGTCTCATCGCTCTACTACGCGACCGTCACAAACGGCCAGGTAGGCAGCTGGGAGACGGCTAGCCTGCCGATCGCTGTTGCCGACGTGATGACCGTCGCCGTGGCTGGCTGGCTGTTCGCGATCGGCGGCCGTAGCAGCCTCTCCTCAATGACCGGGCTGCAGAGCGTGTACTACACGAACATCAATCCCGCAGATGGCAGCCTGGGGCCGTGGCTGACTGGACCGTCCCTCCCCATCGCTCAGTTTGCGTTCGCGTCGGGGTGGAGCGTGTGCGCCACCGACAGCGCGATCTTCCAGATCTCCGGGCACTTCCCGTCCACGTCCTACTCCCCGGGGCAGGTTCTGACGGTCACGGCGAATGGGCCCGCACTCTCCTGGTACAGCACCGTCTGGTATTCCAGCGCCGGCGACATTACCTTCCTGCCGGTCGCACTCGGCAACGGTCAGTGGACGCTCTTCGCGCCGATCCCCGAGGCCAACGAGTATCTGCTGTCAACGATCTCACCAATGCCGTATGTGAGCGTCCCGCTTTGCGCCTCGGGCCTAACCAGTGGTGCCACGTACCACGTTGTGCTGCAGGCAGCTGCGGCTGCCTCGGCCTCGGCCGGGGTTTCACTGGGCACGCTGAACGGCAACGCGCTGCCGACCGTGGCGCTCCAGTCGCTGCGGCACCAAGGAGGCTGGAGCGCGATCCCGTCGGGCTACTCCGTGCCTCTCACGGTGTGGAGCGGGTCGACGAGCACGAACGGCCTGATCAGGCACACGTGGATGGATCCGGTGGGCGGCCAGGCGCAGGCATGGGGCAGCATCTTCTACAACAGCTTCAATCTGCTCACGGGCGTGGCGGAGGCCACGATGCAGCCGAGCAACCCGTTGAACTCGAACCCGACATTCACAGCAGGCGTCTCACCGTGGACAGCGGTGAACGGCACGCTCGCACAATCCAGCGCGCAGACCCACGGCGGGTTCCCGTTCTCGGGGCTGCTCACGCCGACCGGAGGCAGTAGTCAGGCCTATGCGGCGAGCGAGCTGCTCCCGGCCCAGCAGACCCTGTACGGCAGTGCGGCCTGGTACCTGGTCACGGGGTGGTTTTACACGCCGACGACCTGGGGCAGCTTCTCCCTGTCGGTGAACTGGTACGACAGCTCGAAGGCATACATCACCACGAGCTCGCCCACTGCCAGCCTCACTGGGGCGACCTGGACGCAGGTGTCGTACTATGTCCAACCCCCGGCGACTGCCACGTACGCAACGATCGACCCGACGATGTCTGGCACGCCTGGCAGCGCCAACACGCTCTACGTCTCCAACTGCTACATAGTCCAGGCCGCGGAGACCGTGGGCGCGTTCACGTCCCTGGCGACCGTGAACTATGCGGCAGGCGTGCCGTGGCCGCCAACCAGCATCACGCAGCTCAATTGACCGACCAGGCATCACGATTGTCACGGGACCGCCACAATCGTAACGGAGCCTTCACGCGTGCGGGATGCTCCTCCCATGCCTCGCCGCCTCGCCTTACTCACATCCACCGCCCTGCTCGCCCTGGCTGCCTGCTCATCGACGCCCAGGCAACCCGAGCCGCTCACCTCGCTGCACCTGGCCGGCCACACGGCACAGACGGCGGTATTTGCGGCCCGCGGGCCGTGGACCCTCACCTACCGGTATGACTGCTCCGCCATGCACAAGCCCGCACCGATCACCATTACCGACAACGGGCGCGTACTGCTAAATGAATCGGACATCGCAGGGTTCGGCGTGAGCATGCAGACCACTACGGGAACGCAGCGCCTTGAGGTCAGCAGCACGTGCTCTTGGGTCGTCGACGTCAGCCGCAACTGACCGCACGAGTCCCCCTGTGTCGCCCCGGCACCGTCCGTGGCCGTCTGTGGTGCCTGGAATCTAACTGGTCGCCCGAGCCCGAGAGGGGGCGCAGTGCCTGATGAGCCGACTCCTGGCGAGGTTTACCGCCGCCTGCAGGATCACGAGCAGCGCACCGCGATGGAGCACCGCTCCCTGGACGAGCGGATCACGGCGGTGGCGCAGCAGTCGGTGCCGATGGTCGCCTACCAGGCTGACCAGCGCGCGAGGGACGCGGAGACGGTGCGCCTGGACCGTGAGCACGCCGCAGATGTGGCGCGGCTGGATCGGGAGCGGGAGCAGTCCGACCGGCAGGCCAACGACCGCTTGGCGAAGATCGAGGACCGCCCGGCGATGACGATGGCTCGCTGGATCGGGGTGGCGATGGCGGTGTGTGCGGCGCTGGCGCTGGTCGTTCAGGCGTACGGGACGCTGAAGGGAGCCAAGTGACTATCCCTGAAGCTATGCGTCCCCGTAGGCCGCGCAAGGACACATTGGTCATCGCTGTCGTGTTGACGGCGTTGATGCTGGTGTTGGGGTTGGCGTTCTGGGCGTTGCGGACGGCATCCGATTCGGAGCGTCAGGCCCGGCAGGCAACGGCCGCGGACGCGACTGCGATCACGCAGCTCTCCTCGGCATTGGAGCAGACTCGGGCGCAGCTGCAGGCGCATGGGGTGACGCCGTCGGCGCCGCCGGCGACGGAGATTGTGCAGGGCGTGCCTGGTGCGCAGGGGGCGGCGGGGAGTGCTGGTCCTGCGGGGAGTCCGGGTGTGGCTGGTGCGACTGGATTGCCCGGTGTCGAGGGCAAGGCCGGGGCGACTGGGGCGACTGGACCCGCGGGTGCTACGGGTCCGGCCGGGCTGGTCGGCGCCACGGGGCCAGCAGGTCCGGCGGGACCGGCAGGTTCGGCCGGAGCGGCCGGGGTGCAGGGTCCGCCTGGCCAGAACGGCCAGAACGGTGCTCCTGGCGCCACGGGCGCGACGGGTCCTGCACCGTCTTCGTGGACGTGGACGGACTCCACGGGCACGACGTACACCTGCTCGCAGACTGCGCCGGGCGCGACGACGTATGCCTGTGCAGCGTCCGGGAGCCCGTCGCAGAGCCCAACTCCGACGCCTTCTCCTTCGCAGTCCGCGACGACTCCGACGGCGCAGGCCGCGAAACGCAACGGGACGGTCGTCGCGACCGGGCCCGAGTAGACCATCCATCGGCCCGGTGTTCGCCGCGGCTTCAGCATGCCCCAGGAGCGCCCCGTGTCTCACCCTCAGGTACCTCATCCGCACGAGTCGTTGAACAACGAGCTCGGCGACAAGATCTCTTCGGCGTTCGGGTCGATGCGCACGTTCTGGATCCTTGTCGCTTGGATGCTCGGCTGGATGCTGCTGGCGGGCTTGGGCCTGCCGCTGATCAAGAAGGACCCGTATCCGTACGTCTTCCTGCTCTTCCTCTCCAACTTGATCCAGTTGTGGGCGCTTCCGGTGCTCGGCAACACCCAGAACCGGGCTGACCAGAAGCGGAACTTGAAGGCCGACACGGACCATCAGGCGCTGACGTACATCGCGACCCGCGAGGACACGAACGGCGCGCTGCTGCAGGCTGTCGCCGACCACCTCGGCGTCCAGGCCCCCGATTCAGGCGTGACGCCTTCCGCCTGACTGAGCGGCCCCTCGTTCAGGGGCATCCGAACTTCCGCCCTCGCGCTGCTGGCCGGGGGCTTTCTGCTGTCCACCCTCACCCCGGAGGCCCTTGTGCTTGACCATGGCATCCTCACGCACCGGTACGCCGTGACCGGTTCCCTTGGCCGGCATCAGCGGCTCGATGCTCGTTCCCTGAACTGGCTGCACCACCATGACCATTCCGAGCTCAAGCCGGTCCGCTGGGACATACCGATCCCGATCCTCGACCAGGAGGATCTGCTGGCGCAGGGCATCGAGGTGTCGCAGGTCGTGCCGGGCGCGCAGGACGTCGACGCGCTCGGGTCGTGTACCGCGCAGACGGGCACGGCGGCGTTGGCGTACCTGCTCGGCCCGGACAAACTGGCGTCGGTGGGCCTGTCGGCGACGGACGCGGTCGGTGACGAGCGGTTCGCGATCGAGCTGTACCACGAGGCGACGCTGGACGATGACGACACCAGCGAGCAGTGGCCGCCGACGGATTGCGGCTCCTCGGGGCTCGGCATCGCCCGTGCACTGCATGCCCGCGGCTCCGTCGGCTCGTATGTGCATGCGACGGACGCGGACGGCTTCGCGTCGCTGCTGCAGCACGGCCCGGTGATGATTGGCATGCCGTGGATGCAGGACTTCTTCAATCCGGACGCCGAGGGCTTCATCGACTCGGGGGCGTGGACGTCGTCGGGTGTCGCAGGTGGCCACGAGGTGCTGGCGATCGGCCTGGACTCGGTGAAGCAGGACTGGCTCGGGCGCGTCGACCCGTCGGAGACGGTGGTGCGCTGCCGCAACTCCTGGTCGACGAACTGGGGCCCGCTGGCCGGCGAGTTCCTGCTGCGGATGAGCACGTACGTCGCGATGCGGAAGAGCGTCGACCTGATCCAGCTCAAGGCGGTGTGACCATGGCCGACGAACACGAGCACGCCGAGGTTGTCGCTGCGCACGAGCAGGCGGAGACGCACCGCTACGTCATGCACTACCCGGATCACGAGCCGCGCGAATCCGACCCGCACTACGCCGCATTCAATGCCTTCCGGCGGCATCACCGCGAGGGTGCGGTCTGCTTTGTCGGGGCCCGGGTCGGCCTGGAGCACTGCGCTGGCACGCTGGAGCTTCATCATGCTGTGCTGGAGTTCGCGACGGCGAATGCGGCCGATCCGCGGGCTCTGCATCGGGACTTCCCGGAGATCTCCGAGACGGCAACGGGTGAGGAGATCGCGGACTGGCTGGAGTCCTCGCCGGGCGAATTTCGTTGGCTCTGCTCGTTCCATCACCGCGGGCACGGTGGCGCGCACACGGCGAGCCATGCGGACTGGACGGCGCAGCTGTACGTCCCGGGGCTGATCTCGTGACCGATGACGCTGCCCTTGCGGGGGCCTACCGCGAGCGCGCCCACCTGGTCGCGCATCTGGCTGCGGTGTACCCGTCGGTGATCGGCGTGGATCCGTCGGAGCCGGACTGGCCGGTGGTGTACATCTCAACGGAGGCGGGCCAGTTGAGCTGGCATGTCGCCGCTGCTGACCTGCCGCTGTTCTCGCACGTCCCGCGTTCGGACGAGGTCGCGTGGGACGGCCACAGCACGGAGCAGAAGTACCGGCGCCTGGACCGACTGACCCGCACCATCGCAGCGAGGGGAGCAGCGGCATGACGCGCCTGATGTTCGACTCGATCTCCCCGTCGGGGATCCCGGCCAGCGCGGTGATGGTGGCCGGCTACCTCGACGGCGTCTACGCCAACATCCCTGAGATGCGTGCCCGTTTCCCGCACGCGACGGTCGTCCCGGTGGCTGTCTCGGCCTCGTATCCGGCGGCGCGGGGCGTGGTCCTGGACGTCGAGACGGGTGATGCGACGCCAGCGCAGGCAGTGGCGTGGTGCCGGGCCTATGCCGGTTCGAACTCTGATCTGACGGTTTACTGCGACTCCTCGACGTGGCCTCAGGTCCGGGCGGCGTTCCAGTCGGCCGGGGTTTCGGAGCCGCAGTACTGGATCGCCGCGTACGACGGCGACCCCAGCATCCCGGCCGGCGCGGTCGCGAAGCAGTACGCCAACAACGACTCGTACGACACCAGTTCCGTCGTGGCCTACTGGCCCGGCGTCGATCCGATTCCGGAGGCTGATATGCCGCTCAATGCTGCCGACGAGGCTGCGATCAAGGCCATCGTGACCGACGCGATCTCCGCGAACCGTGGGGTGGCGGTCGCTGACCTGCTGTACTGGCTGGCGGCCGGTGTGACGGGTGTTCCGCCGCAGGGTGCGCCGCCGGTGGATGTGGCGTCGATCAAGACGCTGCATGGTGTGGTGGCGCAGCTCGGTGGCCTGTCGGCGTCTCTGGCGGCGCTCGCGAAGGAGGGTGGTCTGACGGCGGAGCAGGTGACGGCGGCGGCCGAGGCGGGTGCGGCGGCGGCGCTCGCGAAGTTGGGGCAGGCGCTGGATCCGCCGGCTGCGGCGTAGTCTGTTTCTGTCCGGCGGGACGGGGTTGATCACCTCGGCGCGCGAACGCCGGACATGGTCTGCCGGGATTCGCCGGAGCCGTGGAAACGGACCCTTCCGCCCTTGGGATGGTCGTGGTGCCCGGAGACGTGAGCGTTCGGCCCCCGCCGAAGCGGGGGCCGTTCGACTGTGCGATCAGGGGCTACTGTCACGCCACCCGAAGCCGCCGCATGCGTCTGGGTGCATGACAGTGGCAGTCAGGAGGGAGAAGGGAAGGTTGCGCAGGCTTCCTGGGAGGTCTGGCCCAGATTGGTTGTGGGCCCGTAGTTGACCCAAGCGCAATATTCCCCGTTGTCCGTGAAGTTGAAGTTCTTGATCCCTGCCCAGCCGGCGGAGCTCTTCTCCAGGTGAATCGTGCTGGTCTCGTCTCCGGTACTCTCATCAAGGATCACGTACTGGTACCAAGTGTTGTGATCCAAGTTCACCTGGGCCGTCTCGCCGACGACATTCGCTCCGTTGTTGTTGACGCCGAGGCAGACCTCCGGATAGGTCGCGGTGCAGGTGTAGATGTCGGATCCAGCGAAAGCGCTCGTCGCTCCCCCGATGCTGACGCCGGCCACCAGCGCGGCGGCAATCGAGGCATGCATTGCATTTCTGACTATTTTGGACATGGCATTCCCCTGCTAAGTGACTTGACCTGTTACCTGGATGCACGATCACGTCGGCGCCCGGCCTGTCAGATCGTAGGGCGATGCTGCCAACTCCGCAGTAGATCGCGATCTTTTGCGCCCGCTGTCTGCCATCTGGCAGGCGGCGGGGCGTTTTTTCGTTCTCGCGCCCTGTCAGTCACTATCGATCGTGTCACTCGTGACACGCATCTGCCACTGAGGCCAGGGGTGGCAGGGTGATCCCTGGTCGTCTGCGAGTTGGCGTTCAACAAGCGGGTCGCGCTCACGGCGGCGTAGCGCTCGCCGGCCGGGGTCAGCGGCGGCTTTCTGCTGGCGCAGTACTACCAGCCCGTCCGTCTGCTCCGGCAGGCGGACGGGCTTCCTTGCGTTCCGGGCCGTTCAGCTCAGCGACTTCGCCCTCCACCCGGGCACCTCGGCCGCGGTCTTGAGCTGGACGTGCAGCTTCTTCCAGCTTCCGTCGGCCATCGCGGCGGTGACGACGGGGTGGGAGTAGAGCGCGTCCAGGGCGGCCTTGCTGGCGTCCCGGAGTCGTTGGAGTTCGTCCCGCTGTTCATGCGGCCAGTCGTTCCGGAGCGCGGCCTGCTCAGCACTCCAAACGGGGTCGCCTTCGACGGTGACTTGGACTTCCTTGCCGCCGTCGTCCGTCTGCGTGACGGTCCGCTTGGGTCTGGGGTCGGGGTGGAGTTCGCGGCGTTCGGCGGTGACGCGCTCGGCGTAGGCGGTTGCGGTGGCGCGTGCGGCCTCGTAGTCGCACTGGAGCTGGACGAGGTTTTCGGGGAGGTCAGGCAGGTCATCGGGCACGCGCGCGAGCCTAGGGCACGGGTCTGACAGCGGCGGTGCAGGCGCGGCAGGGGGCAGCGGGTTCGATCATCGCGTCAGCCGGTCGGCCGGGCCCTGGAGCCCCGAGCCTTCCCGGTGGTGGCGAGGAGGAGCTTCACCTGCCCGAGCGGCATCCCGGTCGCCTGGGCGATGTCGCCCGGCGCCGTCTGCTGGCGGGCCAGTGCGGTGACTGCCTGACGCAGTGCGGCATCGCGGGCGCTCTCGGCTGCGCGCAGCTTCTCCAGTTCCGGCGTGACGGGGGTGACCGTGACTTCTGCGGTCACCTCGATGAGCAGCAGGCCCTGCTCGATGCTGCCGGCGACAGCCTTCAGGGTGGACCCGCGCCCGAACACCCCGTGCTTGGACTCGTGCGCGACCCAGATGCCGTCGCTTCTCGTGGCCTGGCACTTGATCTTCCTCATTGCGTGGCCTTCATGTCGTCGATGACCTGCTGCACGACCATGTCCGGGATCGGATGTGGCAGCACTACCTGCCTGTCTCCGATCGTGTAGAGCGTGTGGGTGCCGTTGCTGCTGCCCACGGTGACGGCCATTCCCAGTTGGCGTGCTGCCATGACGATGCGCAGCAGCGATGCGCCGTCGCCGGCCCCCTCGCACAGCCACTCGGTGACCTCCTGGGCCTCCTTCCACTCCTGCAGGCTGACGACGGGCGCGTGGACGACCACCGGCGACCACACCCATTCCGAGACGGGGTTCGCCCGGGAGTGTCCGGGGCGCCCGGTGCGGGTTGCTTTGCGGTTGTACACCTGGTGGCCGGTGAGCTTGGGGTTCGCGATCAGCCCTTCGACAAGGTTCCGTGTCCAGCGGCCGTCGATCGGGTACCGGTCGGGGTCTGCTGCCAGAATGGCGATGATCTCCGAGGTTTTCAGGTGCTCTTCGCGCCGCAGCCGGCACAGCTCCCGAGCAGCGTCGAACCGGCGTCCGTCGGGGTGCGGTGCGAGCTTCCGCTTCGGCCGTGCCTCACCGAACCGTCCTCGCCCACGCTGGGGGGCAGCTTCGTCGAGGACCAGAGTGTAGGGGTAGGGCGGGTAGCCGTGGTTCCAGCCCTGCACGGCGTGCTGAACCTGCCCGCCCGTCGACATCTCCATCATCTGGGTCCGATAGACCTCTGCGTCGACCTGGCTGTACCTGCGGCTGCGCAGCCTTCCGGACTCGGTGCCGCCGGTCGGCTCGTTGGCGTACACCACCTCCACGCCGAGCCGCTTGAGTTCATGTTCGACGGTGAGGCTGGTCAGCATGGCGCGGGCCAGGCGGGAGGAGCTCTCGGCCAGGACGTGCGTGAGGCCGAGCCCCTCGGCCCTCTCGACGAGGTCGGGCAGGCCTCCGTCCCGGGGGGTCGGTACGGCGAGCGCGTCGTACATCTCCTGGGGTCCCAGACCGCGCAGTTCCGGCGGCAGCATCCCGGACTCGACGTCCCAGAAGTAGGCGGCGAAAGTCTCGCCTTCCTCTAGTTGCTCGGATGCCAGCGCCACCTGGCGCGGGATTGAGGTGGCCGGGTTCTGGTTGTCCTTGGTCGAAACGCGGCCGAGGAAGGCCTTGCGGGAGCAGCGCAAGGCCTTCGAGAAGTTCGGTAAGTCGGACAGGTTGATGGGCGCACCGAAGCGCGAGGCCATGAGATCACTGCTCCGGTTTGGCGTCGGCGGGCGGCTCGGCGTAGGCGATAGACAGCGCCGGGACTTCCTGGGCGATGCGGGCACAGACGGCCCGGTGCCAGGAGGCGGGGAAAGGGATCTCCGGGTGTGCGGCGTGGTACTCGGCGTCGGTGCGGTAGGTGAGGATGCCGGGGTCGGGCAGGTCGAGGAGTTGCGGCACGATTCCTCCGATGAACTCGGCGGTGCGCTGTTCGAGGTCTTCGAGATGCAGGCGGACGCCGTCGGGGATGGGGTGGAGTCCTTGTTCCCATCGGCGGACGGCGCGCGGGTTGACGCCGAGGTGGCCGGCGAGCCAGTCGCCGGTGAGGCCGAGGTATTCGCGGATGATGCGGAACTCGGCGTCGGTCATGTGTTCGTCTGCGGGCATGTTGAGCGGGTCGGTGTAGGTCTTCTCGGTGTCGGGCACGGCGATTCCTTCGGAATGGCTATGCCCCCGACCGGATGGCCGGGGGCTGGTAGCTAGGTCAGGCGCGGTCGGCGACGAGCTGGTTGATGGCTTCCTGGAGTTCGGCCAGGTAGGCGGCCATGAGCTCGTCGTTGTAGTCGTCGCCGAGGTAGTTACGGGCCTCGGCCCGGGTGGTGATGACGTTGTCGGGGTCGACGTGCGCGTTGGCCCAGACGTCGAGCTCGATGGGGTCGCGCTCCTCGCTGTACGCGTATTCGTCTTCGTTGTCTTCGGCCTCGTCCTCGTCTGTCGTGAACTTGACGTACAGCACGGGCTCTTCGGCGCTGGAGTCCAGGAGGGTCTTCACGCTGGCGGCGGTGATTGTGGGGGCGTCGATGAGCTTCAGTTCGGTGACCTCGCGGTCGAACGCGGCTTTGGCGTCGCCCAGGGTGGGGTGCACTTCCCGCTGGGAGTAGCCGTTGGCGTCCCAGGTGGTGACCTCGCGCCAGTCCCGGTTGACGCCTCGCACTTCGCCGTTGGACCAGTTGTCCTCGTCGGCGGGGCACCAGTGGGCGTTGCCTCGGGCGAAGCCGCGCCCGTGGTCGACGCTGCACCATTGGCCCTGCTCGGTGAGGCGTACGGCGGCGTTGCCGTCGGCGAGGACCGCCAGGGTGTCGGTGGTGGCGTCGGGGTCGAGCGGGTAGGTCTTTCCGGAGGTCCAGATTCCGGAGATCCAGTCGCGGGGCGTCTCGGCGGCGTCTTCGGGGGTTCCGGGGATGCTCTCGTTGAGCAGGGCTGCGAGGTCGTGGCTGCCGGTGATGGCAGTGATCATGGCGGTGTCCTTGACTGTGGGGGGCGGTTGTTCAGAGGGCGGCGATGGCGGCGCGAACGCCGGTGATGATGTCGTTCCAGACCTGCTTGCGGTCGGCGATGCGGGACTCGCCGTGGCCGTACTGGCAGTGGAGCTTGCCGTCGGCAACGTCGAAGTAGACCTTGTAGATGCTGGAGAGGAGCTTGTAGCCCTGCGAGTTGGAGATGCTCACGCCTTGGTAGCTGGCTCCGGAGATGTTGCCGGTGCCGTAGTAGCTGAGTTCCAGGCCGGCGAAGTTGGCCCATTCGAGGTAGATGCGGTCCTTGCCGGCTTTCGTCCAGCGGTTGCCGCCGATGGCGGTCATGGTGTCGACGCTGTAGACGATGGGCTTGGGGGCCGGGGTGTGGGTCTTGAGGGCGGCGAGGGCGATGCGGTAGCGGAGGCTGGTCTCGTCGATGATCCAGCGTCCGGCCTGCTTGATGGCGGTGATGACGCCGGTGCGGGCCCAGGTGCGGACGGTGGGGACGCTGACTCCGGCGGTGGTGGCTGCGAGGGTGGTGTTCACGTGGTGCCTGCCCTTGATGGCTGGGTCTGGGACGCTTCCCTGACCGCTTGAGACAACTCTAGCGTCCTAAAGAAGGACGTGCCACGATTTCACTGAAACACCGTCAAGATTCTTTAGCCGCCCAGATCACGCCACCGAAGTCCGCCGCTTGCCACCCCGGACGAGCGCGCTGATCAACTCCTCACGCGTCATCTTCGACCGCCCCGGCACCCCGGCCTCGCTGGCCTTCTCGTACAGCTCGTGCTTCGTCAGCTGCTCCAGCTCGTCCCGTGTCGGCCCGCTGCGAATCGGCTGCACCACGGCCTGGCGGTGGGCGCCCTTCTCGGCCGGCACGTCCCCGGCGGTGCTGCACTGCTGCTCGTCGAGGCTCCGGCGTAGGGCGCCCATGAGGTCGAGGACGTTGGTGCTGTCCGGCGGCCCCTCGGCTCCGACGACCTCGCCGCCCGTCCGCTTGGCGTCGATCAGCTCCTCGACTCGCTCCCGGAAGGCGTCGTGGTACTCGTCCGGCTGCCACTCCTTGGTAAGGGCGTCGATGAGCTGCCGGGCTGCGGCGAGCTGCATCGGGTCGACTTCGCCGAGCTCGGGAAGGTCGAGTTCGGCAGTCGGGTCGCGGACTTCGTCGGCGTAGTGCAGCGTGTGCAGTTGCAGCACGCCACCAGCGGGTCGAACGGCAGCCAGGTACTCCTTGCCGCGCATCACGAAGCTGGTGATCGCGACGCGCCCGGATTCCTCCATCGCCTCGATGAGCAGCGCGTAGACGCCGACGAATTCCTCGCCGCGCGGCGCGAGGTAGTAGGTGCTGTCGAGGTAGATCGGATCCACCTCGTCCAGTGCGACGAACGCCTTCACGGCCATCGACCGGGATTTCCCGGGCGCGATGTCGTCCAGCTCTTTCGGGTCGAGGATCACGTACTGTTCGTCGCCGAGGTCGTAGCCCTTGACGATGTCCTGGAATGCGACTTCCTCGCCAGTGCGCTCGTTGACGCGCCGGTTCCGGACCCGGTCGCTGGTGCCGCGCTGGATCTGCCGGAACGAGACACTGTGGGACTCGGTGGCCGCATACAGGGCGACGGGCACAGTGACCAGGCCGAACATCAATGCGCCGGTCCAGATCGGTCGAGCCACAGTCGCCTCCGGGGTCGCAGGTCACACCAGCATGCGACAGGTCGGGCTTGATCACATCTGGGGGCTGGGCCGGGCATAGAAGCCGTTGCCGATCATCCATTCCGGCGGGTCAGCTACGCCGCGACGGGTTCCCCATCGTCCCGCACATCCCGCTGCCGCGCCCCGTCGCGCACGGCGACGGCCGCGAGGTAGGCGTCGACGAGCTGGTGGTACTCGGCCCGCTGCTCGACGGTGGCCGGCGAGCGTCCGGGTAGGCCCCGCAGGTACGCCCGGATGGCCGCGTTGGCGCGGTCGACGGCGCGCTTCGGGTCCGGGGTCGGGCGGGATGGCTGCATTGGATCATTGTCTCAGGCCGGACCGACACGGCGTGGCCACCTCACATCCCCTGGACATGCCGGCTTTCTCGGCCGGCGCGCCACGGTGCTGATCCCCGAACTGGGCACGACATCCCGACTGCTCCACGTCCCCAGGCTGGCCGCAGGGGCCTCGAAGATGCGCCCAGCATCGCGGCACCCCCGGGACTGGCGAGGGCTCGATCCTGCCGTTCCTGGCCGAGCCAACCGGCGCCGGGGCTGCCGTTCGTTCGTTGCACATCGACCGATCGCCACTGTGGTCCCACGACAACCGGCGAGGCCCCGCTTCGGCGGGGCCTCGCCAGGATTCCTACTGGCTAGACCAGCGGATGACGACTGCCAGTACTGGCCGAGATCAGCGGAACCGCAATGCTGATCAGCCACAGGACCAGACGCCCCTTGGGGGTGTCGGACCAGGCGGCGGCCTTTTCGAAGCCGTTGCGGAAGCGCTTCTGCAGGCGGCGCATCAGGTTGCTCACGGTAATTCCTTGAACCGAAGGGGCAAACCGAGGGAATCGGTCAGCACCTCTCCCCGGGATCAGAGGAATTTTGCGGCCATCTTGCCAAACCGCCCATGCCATGCTCGCTCCGATCGGCGCCCAATTCTGAGGGATCCGACCGGGGAACCCGGAGACGCATCTGACCGTAGAGGCGCTGGCTCGCCAAGTCAATTTGAGCCGCCGGAGCCCGAGTTAGGCCCGTCGATGGCGCTCGTACAGATACCGAAAGCCATCTCCGTCCCCCTGGGACATCCGGATCGGATCGCCGCAGCCCTGCGCTGGAACCTCGACCCTGCAGGGCGGGCCGAGTTCGTGAGACTCCTCGGCGCCTGACCGGCTGTCAGTGCCGCATGCGACAGTGCGAGACACCTACAAGGAGGGAGGTGAATGAGATGCCCAAGAACGCGCAGAAGGCGATCATGGCCTATCTGCTGGCGCACGCCGTGCACTGGATCCTCAACGAGGCGATCAGTGAGGAGTCGCGGAAGCGCGGCTGGACTGCGGGCCAGATCGAGCTGGCGAAGCTGGCCGTGGGCGGCGTGATGCTGTTCGTGTGATGACCGAGCCCGGCCCCGCAGCGGTCGGGGCCGGGCTTCGTCATGCCTCCATACTCCCGTGTCCGCAGCCTGCCGCGAGACACGGGCAGCGCGGCGGTTGGCGGGCGCTGCGCGGCGTCCGGCCCGCGTCTGTCGGCCCCAGCGGCTAGCGTGGTCTGGGAACGCAGCGTGGCCCCCGGCGATTCTCGCGCCGGGGACCACGGAACTGCGACTGCTTACCTGCTAGGCGGTGAACCCGCCACCCTTGATCTCGGCGACGAACGCCGACCACGCCTCAGCGGTGAAGCCGAGGACGGGGCCGGCGCCGAGCGCCTTGGTGTCGCGGACCGCGACAGCGGCCGGGCCGGCGACAACCTCGCCAACCTCGACACACTCACCAGAGGTGCCGCTGTAGCTGGACTTGTGCCAGCCTCGCCCTCCCTGGTCAATCTGTGACATGAGTTGCCTTTCATGCGGGGAAACCAACTCACTTCGCGGAGATGGTCTCCAGCAAGTATCTCCGGGTGTCGTCAGCTGACATCGCCTGGGCCTGGATATGGGTATGCCGCAGCAACGTTCGCCCCACCTCCGCAGGTTCGTCATTGAAGACATCGCCGCTCGGCCCCTCCATGAGGGTGATGCTTCCTTCGAGGGTGTCGTCGAACGACATGACGACGAACCCGCCGCTCAGGCCAACGTGTGCGCCCGCACTGAACGGTAGGACGCGGATGCTGACGTGCGGCAACTGGGAGAGGTCCAGCAGGTGCTGCGTCTGGTCGCGCATCACATCGTCGCCGCCCACGCGCTGGGCCAGGGCGGCCTCGCCGATGATGGCCCAGATGCGGGGCGGCTGGGCGCGGTTCAGGATCTCCTTGCGGCGTTCGCGCAGCGACACGAGATCGTCGACGGGCAGGCCCAGGCCGCGACCGAGGGAGATGACCGTCTCGGTGTACTCGCGGGTCTGGAAGATCCCGGGGATCAGCAGGGGCTGGAAGGTCTTGATGTCGACCGCGAGGTCTTCGGCGTCAGCCACGTCGACGAGGTCCGGGCCGACGGTCTTGTCGTAGGCGGACCACCATCCGCGCGTGCGTCCGTGCCGGGCGAGGTCGAGAAGCCGGTTGGCGACGACCTCGTCCTGGACCTCGTAGATGTCGATGTAGGAGCGTGCGTCGGACAGGGAGACGGCGGTGTGCCCGGATTCCTGGCGGCGCAGGCTGGAGTGGCCGACGCCCATCTTCTCGGCGGCTGCCTCGACGCTGACGCCGGCGGCTTCCCGAAGGCGGCGCAGTTGGCTGCCGATGAGGCGCTTCCGGATGGTGGGCACGCCCTTGTAGCCGGTCATGTGGTCTCCCTCGTGGGTGAGGTGCTGTCAGAAGTTTGCACGACCGGAGGCTCTATGGGCCATAGCCAGTACTGAAAATGTGTCACCTTGGGTTCTTGCTCTCCGGGTTGAGATGCGGGACGGTAGTTCTCACCTCACAGAAGGTGCAGGCTACTGCACCAGGTGTGATCATCCCGTCGTGCCCGGGGAGAGCCATGCCCGAAACTCAGAGCCCCACAGACGCCCAGCTCCACTCGTTAGCCTGCATCACCTGCGGCCGCGAAGACGGCGAACTCCTGCCCGACGGCCACGTGAGCACCGAAGTCCGCCCCGGCGAGAAACTCGTCTGGGCCGTAGCATCCTGCCCAGAACACCAGGGCGGCCTGTCATGACGCCCCTGACGGTCGCCCCCGATGCGACGTGGCTGATGAGCGCCTACGACGAGTACCCGCCCAGGTCCTCGGTGATTCTCCTCGCGGCCGGCTACGGATGGGACGCCGTCCGCACCCCAGAAGACCTCGGACTGGCCACAGCCGAGCGACTCCTCGCCGACTCGCACGACCGCACGCTCCTCGGCCCGGTCCTGCACTCCCGCCGCTCCCACCACGTGCACTGGCTCATCCGGCCCGGCTCCACAGCCGACTACCCCGACGGCTGCCAGCACCTCGGCGTCGGCAACTGGATCGCCGCACCCTGCGACCGCGCCCTACACCCCGACACCGTCCGCTGGCTCCACCTCCCCGAGCCCGGCATCCTCACCTCAGCCGCATGGCTCGCCGCCGCACTCCACGACACCCGACACCCGACACCCGGGAGGGACCAGATGACGCACTCCGACGACGCAGCCCTCATCGAAGCCGCCCAGGCGCCCATACTGCCGCTCGACGCGCACCGGCCCGAGAAGGTCAGCCCGCTCCTGTGGGCGGAGTACGTGGAGATCATGTCCGCCGCGCCCTACGGGAAGGTCACACCCGCCGGCGCGGCACGACTGGAAGTCATCTACTCCCAGGCGCCCGAAATCCTCGAATCCGGACGCGACCTGGACTTCACCCCGAGGCGCTTCAGATGACCGACCCAACGCCAGCCAGGCGCAACAGCAAGCTCCCCGCGGCACTGACTGCCCCTCAAGCCCCGGAGAAGCTCCGGGACGCCGTCGACGACCTCCGGGGAGCCTGGGTCGCCGTCCAGGACCTCAACGGCGACGTCGACGCCACCCTGCAGACCGCCGTCGTCTGCACCGGCACCACCTGGGCCGAGGCCACCAAGACTGTTGCCGAGTTCACCGCAGGCGCCGGCACGGTCGAGATCCACGCGATGGCGTCAGCACGAGTACCCGGGCCCCTCGTCGACGAATGGCAGTACCAGGTGACGCTGTACGTCACCTACGCAGACGCGCGCGGCGAAGGTGCAGCGGTTGGGCACCATGCGGAGCGGCGCGGGTGAACGGGGCGTCAGAAGTTCTGCTCGGCACCGCAGTGGGGGCGCGCGATGACGGCGCGCACGACGCTCACGCACGCCGGTGCACTACCTGGCGCGACCGTGCGAGATTAGACGTCGCGATGGTGGGGAACTGCAACCTCGCCATCTATCAGCTGCGGCCAGTTCGGCGCGAACAGCAGGAACGGTTGGACACGCAGGGCCTTGGCGATGCGGAGGTAGGCACTGACGGATGCGTCAGAGTGGCCACCCTCGATGCGCTGGACCTGTCGGTAGCTCACGCCGGATGCGGTTCGCAGCTCTTCCTGGCTGAGGTTTCGCCACTCGCGGATGCCGGCGACGTTCCGGCCGATGCACCGGAGCTCTGCAATCGTCTCCGGGGAGAGTGGATCTTTGGGCACACTGCAACGCTGGAGGTGAGAGGCTTGCGAGACCACGCCAAGCCTGGCGCATTTATGGATCTTGCTCAGATCTTGATAGATGGCCACGCCACCGATAGCGTCGAACGTATGAGCGACTTAGCGGCTTTCCGCACCTTCGGCTGACCCGCCGCTCCTGGCCGTGTCCCGCCGGCCCTCGCAGACCCCCTCATGAATTCGTCCAACGATCAACAGTCTTCTGCGTAGCCTCATTGGCATATGCAGCTTCGTTACATGCCGGAAACGGCACCACGGCAGCCGTCCCCCGATGTGTGAGCACGGGGGCGGCGGGGGCCGGCGCGCGGTGAGTACGCCGGGGAGGCAGACCGCGCACCGGCCTTGGCGCCGCCCCGCATCCCCTGGTGAGGGAGGCGGGGCGGTCGTCTATCCCGGTCTATCCTGGGGAGCAACTGGGGAGCAACTGGGGAGTCCGGGGCGGCCCCTGGGGAGAATCAGAAGGAAAGACGCAGACAGATCCGGAAAGTCACAGACAGTCATTCCGGCAGGTGGAGCGACAGTAGCAGCAAGAACACGCAGGTCAGAGGCGTGAATCATGATGTACCACGAGTACAAGGAGCCGCTGTACGCCGCTCCGCCGCTGCTCCAGCGGATGGTCGACGCCGGCCTCCTCGGCCGCAAGTCCGGCCGGGGCTTCTACCAGTACTGATACACCTTGATGAACCCTCACTCCGCCCCTGCCGGTAGCCCCGGCGGAGCGAGGGTGCACCCGGCGTCGACACCCCATAGAGCGGCTGGGGAGAATCTGGGGAGTTTCAGCGCTGGGCATCGAGCCACGCATCGACGGCCGTACGGCCCCGCTTCTTGTCGTCAGGAATGAAGTGGGCGTAGGTCTTCCAGGTGATGTCCGGAGAGGCGTGGCCCATCCACTGGGACAGTGCCACGATGTCCTCGCCGGCGCGCAACTGCACCGACGCGTAGGTGTGACGAAATCGATGGAACATCTTGTCGCGAGACGGCTCGTATCCCCATCCGGGAAGCCCGGCGTCCTTGGGTGCGATGATCCCTGCAGCCGAGAGTGCGGGCTTGAAGCATTCCCGGTTGAACGTGGTGGGGTTCACGGGGTTGAAGAACCATGTGGTGATCAGCAGGTTGACTGTCAGGGTCTTCCGGTTGCCGTTTCCGGGGCCGAGCCAGGGGAGCTCTGTCTTGACGGACGGAAACTCCGCCGCATGCGCCCGGAGTGCGTCCATCAGCCCGCGGGAGGCGGGGATGCGCCGCTCCTTGTCTCCCTTGGGCAACTTGAAGTAGGCCCCGATCTTGGCATCCCATCGCAGTTGGCGAACGAGGCTGATCTCCTCGGCGTCCTCATCGAGATCGTCCGGGCTGAACCCGAAGGCTTCCCCCTGACGCAGCCCGGCCCGGCCGCCCAGGTCTGCAGCGATGCGGTACCAGTCGGCGAGGTTCTCGCGGATCGCGTCCCACTCCCGTGGTGTCCATGCCCGCGCCTTCGTCTCGCCGGAGCCCTGGGGCCGTTCATCAGCCATGGCGCTGCACGGGTTCTTCGAGATCCGCTTGCCAACTGCGGTCTTGAGGATCGAGGTCAGGTGGATCCAGATGATCTCAATCGTTCCCTCGCTCAGGTTCGGCTTCCTGCGCAGGGTGGCGAGCCACAGCCGCAGTGCCTCCTCGTCGATCTGATTGAGCTGCAGGTGGCCGAGGTGCGGGAGAATGTGGTTTTTGATCTTCGAGCGCATCGGTCCGGCCGTCCCCACCGCGTCACTTCTCCCCGGCCACCAGACGGTCTCGATGTACTCCCCCAGCAGGATCTCCCCTAGGCGCGGATCGATGAACTCGAACCGGCGACTGTCGGTCGCTGCCGTGTCCTTCCATGTCTTGGCGTCGTCAAGGGTGTCGAAGGAGCAGTCGCGGACCCCTGGAATGCCGGCGACCCGCCAGCGCTTGCCTTTGCCCCAGCGAGCGGTGCGCTCACGCTTCTTGGTGACCTTGTCCGGCCGCTTCTTCAGCCACCGATCTTCAATGTAACCGGCCATGCCTCCCCCTTCAGGTCGTCCAGGCGGATCGCCAGGAGCCGTTCGGTGACGTCGAGTTCGGCAGCGGTCTCGCGCATGTCGAGGCCGCGCTGGGCCACGAGCGCGAGGTCGCTGATGCCTATCAGCTTGCGGGCGGCTTCGCGGTCGGCGCGTCGTTCTACGCGAATCCGCGACGCCCGGGTTGTGTCCGTGCTGCTGCCGCAGCCGGAGTCCGCGGCCAGGACGTGCTCGACCTCATGGGCGAGGGTGCAGCGTTCCTGGACGGGGTTGAGGTTCTCGGCGATCACGACGGTGCGTCGATCTGGGAGCCAGAGGCCCCAGGTGTCGCGCAGCCACGTGGTGACGATGCGGATGCCGAGCTGTTCGAGTAGTGCCCGAGGCGCATAGATCCTGGTCGGGCGGTCGAGCCGGAGTGACTCGCCGACGTACGGCAAAGGGTTCCCCCCGCGGTTCGGACGGCGGGGAGGCTGACCGGCGCGGCTTATGTGGTGATTTTGCGGTGCTCTTGCGCGCCGAGTGTGTGCGGCTTCGAGCTTGTCCTGTGATGCGACCGGACGTGTGTGATCCCTGACGCACTGTGTGCACCTTGGGTCGGATCTGGTGAGGATTCAACCTTTGGGACGTACAGAGATACCAGGAGCAGGCGTCACCAGGCAACAACAGGCAACGAATTCACCCGCAAGGGTGAGTTGATCTACTCCTGAGGGTCATCCGCATCATCCACGGCCCTGTACGCCCGGGCCACATCGTCGCTCGGCACATACTCGCCTTCCCCGTGCGGCCTGCTCGCCGCCAAGGCGACGCTCCTGCGCCACAGCACGGCCAGCCGCACACCTGGGACCGACTCGGCCAACCTGCGGGCAGCCGCATCGAACGCGTCCCGCTCGGACGCTCCGCCGCCGGCCCGCTCGCACAGTTCGCCGAAGCCGAGGACGTGGCCGTACTCGGCCATCACCTCCGGAACCAGCGGTTCGGCCTCGACAGCAGCGGGCTCGGCCTCCACCTTCGGCGCCCCGTCCCGCAGGATCGCGTCTTCGCCACGCAGAAGCGCCTGGACGCTGCCTTCGGCCCACCCGAGGGCACGCTCGACCGCGTAGTAGCCCTTCGGAATGCGCCCCTTGATCTCCAGGCGGGCCAGCTCGTAGTTGCCGAGTGTGCGCTCGGTGACTCTGACATCACCGGTGATGCGCTCGACGAGAGCCTTACGACTCAGGCCGAGTCGCTCGCGCCTCAGCAGCATCGCATCCCCCAGGCGCTTCCAGTCGCGCTCGCTGGCTTCCACGCCCAAGTCCTCCGAAATGTCAGGCAACGGTCGGCAACAGCTTCGCATCACTAGTCGCAGCTTGCGAGAGGGGATCGCGCCACGCTGCCGCTTGCTCAGATCTTTTCCACTCTTTTCCACTTCTCCCTTGTGATCATGGGTCTTGCTTTCCTATTCTTTCCTTGTGCAGCCAGACGGAGTAGCGATCCGGCGCAGGCGCGAGGAGCTCGGCTACGGCCTCAATCGGTTCGCCGAGCGCATCGGGATCTCCGCCCCGTACCTGTCCCGGCTCGAAAGACAGACCCGCACGAACCCAAGCCCCGAGATCTTGAAGCGCATCGCCGAAGGACTCGGATCCCAGGTCACAGACATCGCCGACCACGAAGAGAGGACCCATGAGTGACGAGCCCGCCCTTCCCGAAGGCGCTGACGGCACCTACCTGACCGTCAAGCAGCTCGCCGACCGGTGGCACACCTCCGAGAACGCCATCTACATCCGCCGGCACAAGCGGACCGCGCCCCCTGGCTACCAGGAAGGCAGGCGAGTCCTGTTCCCGCTTGCCGAGGTCGAAGCCCACGAGCGCCAGAAGCAGGCGGCTGATTCTCGCTTCAACACCGCGCTCGATCCGACCCGGAGGCCCGTCGAGGCCCGAACGGCCAAGCGAAGCAAGGCCCTTGCAGACGACCGCGAGGCCGCCTGATGGACATCGACCTGTGCCACTACCTGTACGCCATCGAGTTCTCGGATCGCGTCGTCAAGGTCGGCCGCACTTGCCGCCTGAACGCGCGGTTCAAGGAGCACGAGCGGGAAGCCCGGAAGATCCACCCGGACATGAAGATCCAGAGCCGCTGGGTCTCCTTCGGCTTCCCCGACGCCGCAGCAGGCCGCGCCGAGCGGGCGCTGATCGCGCTCTGCAAGGCGAAGTGGCCCGTGGCTCAGGGCCAGGAGTTCTTCGACGCGCCGTTCGACGAGGTCGTCGACCTCGGCTTCGAGCTCGACGAGGCATACCGGCCGACTCGCCTCGCCCTCCAAGGGCGACCGCAGGATACGCCGGCCCGCACCGCCGCCTGAACGCAGTTGGGCCACCGACTCCCCCGCGGATTGCGCCCGCGGCGCCGATGGCCCAGAGCACGACCCACCACGATCTACGAAGGAGGGGCCATGCGCCCTCAGAGTATCGAACCCCCGATCGGCGCGGCGCTGAGTGCCTTGTTCGCCGCCGACGACTCCATGTCGGACGACGAGCACGCTGACACGGTCCGCAGTAGCGACGGGACGCTCGTCGTGCTGCTGGGTTCGCGTCACGCCTGGGCGGCGTGGCTGCTGGAGCTGAAGCACCTCGCCGTCGATGTCCACGCCCAGGCGAGTCTGCATGTCGCGACGGCCGAGGCGGTGGTGTGCGGCTGCCCGGTGATGCTGGTCTGCGGTGACTGCCCGCCGGACGTGCCGCCGTGCACGTGCGAGGGCCCGGTGCGGCATGCGGTGACGAAGGCCGACAAGGAGCGGGTCGAGGGCCTGCGGGATGCCGCCAACGACACGCTGGCGGCTTACTACAGCCAGGTTCTGGCGCGTTGTGAGACATCCCTCCGGGCGTCCGCGCTGGGGGTGGCGGCATGAGCGCCGGGGCGGTTGACCTCGTCAGTGTCGGCGACCTGGCCGAGCAGTTGGGCGTGCAGTGGAATGCGGTCGCGCGGATCGTGTCGGCTCTGTGCCGCGAGTTGGGGCCGAAGTCGGTGGTCCACACGGCGGTGCCAAGTTCCCGGGACTGCTTGCTGTTCCGCAGTGCTGCGGACGCGATCACCGTGCGCCTGGCCGACGCCGACTCGGCGGTGGCGCTGTGACCGCCGACCTGCTGGCTGCCGCGCCGATCCCGGCCGACCCTTTCGATGAGCCTGCGTGCCCGTCTCGTCTGCCCCGCCACGCGAATGCTGCCCCTGGTGCCGCTGTGGTGTGTGTCCTGGCTGCCGGTCATGTGCTGGTCGATGACGAGCACTCCGACGGCTTCAACCGGTGGACGGACGCGGACGTCGAGTACATGCGGCTCCTCGCTGCTGCCGCTGCCCGTCGCCGCGCGGCGTCCGTTGCCCCGTGCCCGGACTGCGGCCGGGCTCCGTGTGACCGGGGTGCGTACTGCATGACCGTCGAGCGCGGCGAGGACGTGCGGGAGATCGAAGAGGTCGAGGCATGAAGAAGATCGAGCGCACCGGCTACCGCGTCAAGTTCCAGGGCACGGTGAAGCTCCCTTTCCCGTCGGACGGGAACAGGGATGGCCTCGCCAGTCTGGCGTCCCATGTGACCGTCGATGGGGCGATCGACCCGCGCCGGCTGGGTGACATCGGCATCGGCACGTTCCCTGACGAGCGGTTCAGTAGCGACCCCGCCGGCGCGTATCACAACCGGTGCCGAGACATCGTCGAGTGGATCCGTCGGGAGTACGGCGACGACATCAAGACGCAGATCCTGTGGGACGAGTTGGCCTTCTGCTCGCACTGCAGGGAGCCGTGGGACGTGCTGTCGGCCGAGGACGTCGTGAAGTACGCGGACATGCTCGGGTCCGGCGAGGTCGAGGGCCTGCCGCAGTGCTGCCCCGAGGCGCAGGACGAGTGGCGTGCGGCGCAGGCCGGGGTGACGGCATGACCGACACTCTGGCTCGCAGCAACAGGGAGATCCTGACGCCCCGGAGCATCGCCCGAATTGACGCCCAGCTCGACCGCGAGGACGTCTTCTCGAAGCAGTTCACGCGCCTGGTCGACGGCAAGGTCACCACGGTCGGTCTGCGGATCGGCGTGAAGCCGGGCCATGTGGTCGCGCTGTTCGGCGACACGGTCATCCGCGCCAAGGACGGCAGCTACAGCATCCGGCGCGGGTCGGGCGTGACGGCCGATCAGTGGAACGTCCTGGTACCCGTCGGCTCCCGGGTCGTGGCCTACCCGGGCGTGCGCCCCGAGGACCCGCTGGCCGCCGACGTCTGCGTCCGCCTGGAGACGGTGACCCGTACTCCGGCGTGGACGCTCGGCCATGGCGAGCCGGTGGTGTCCGTCGAGGGCTACGCCGGCGGGATCAGCCTCGCGCACGTCGACGTCGTCGGGAGTGCGCGATGACCGACCCGATGGGCGAGGAGCGCCTCGCGGAGATCGCAGCGGTCGTTGCCGGGGCGTCGCCCGGTCCCTGGCTGCAGGTTGACGGCTGGACCGTGAGCGGCCCCAAGGGGGGCGGTCTCTCGGCGCTGCGGGTCGCCGTCGATGTCGGCGACCCGGCCGACGGGGCGTTCATCGCGATGGCCCGCACGGCGATGCCGGAGCTACTGGCGGAGGTTCAGCGGCAGCGGGAGGTCGTCGCTGCTGCGCTCGCGAAGGCTGCCTCGAACGGCCACGACCGGCGTGGGCAGCTCCTGGCCGCGATCTGCAGGCAGGGCGGCGAGTGGACGCCCGAGCGCACCAAGACCCTGTATCGCCGCCTCGGCCACGGCCACGTTCCCCGTGCCGCTATCCGCGCGGACCTCGCCATCCTTCATCGCGCCGGCCACCTCGACTTGAACGACGCCGTCGGCCGCCGCTTCTACACCCCGACGAAGGACGGTGCCGAGTGACCGCCCCGACGCTGGACGCCCCGATCCAGTTGCCGCTGGAGGGCTACGCCCCGGGCGTGCACCAGATCAGCGCCGACGAGTACCACGCCGATAGGACGTCGCTGTCCTCAACGGGCGCCCGGAAACTCCTGCCGCCCAGCTGCCCGGCGAAGTTCAAGTGGGACCTGGACCACGAGCCTCCACCCCGGAAGACGTTCGAGATTGGCACCGCAGCGCACAAGATGGTCCTCGGCGAGGGCCCGGAGTTGGTGCTGGTCGATGCGGTCCGCTGGGACTCGACTGCCGTGAAGGCCGAGGTTGCGGCGATCCGTGCTGAGGGCGGCGTGCCGCTCAAGCCGGCCGAGATGGATGCCGTCCAGGCGATGGCGAAGGCCCTGCGCGAGCACCCGCTCGCCGCCGCACTGTTCGACCCGGAGCGCGGCCGGCCGGAGCAGTCGCTGTTCTGGCGGGACAAGGCAACGGGCGTGAACTGCCGGTCGCGACTGGACTGGCTGCCGGAGACCGACGGCGGCCGGATCCTGGTCGCTGACTACAAGTCGGCCGTCAATGCCTCGACGGATGCGTTCGAGCGGGCCGTCAAGGACTACCGGTACGACCAGCAGGACGAGATGTACAGCGACGGCATCCGCCAACTGGGCATCGCCGAGGACGTCCAGTTCCTGTTCGTCGTGCAGGAGAAGACACCCCCGTACTTGATCAACGTGATCCAGCTGTCGCCGATGTGGCTGCTCATGGCGGAGGACCGGAACAAGCGGGCCCGCGAGATCTACAAGCACTGCACCGAGACCGGCAACTGGCCCGGCTACTCAACCGACGTCGAGATCGTCTCGCCACCCGCGTGGCTGGAGACCGAACACGAGCGGCAGTACCGGTGACCGCCCCCACCAACCCTCAGAAAGGCACGACCGTGACCGAACTCGCCATCCCCGAGCAGCACAACACCCCCGCCGTCGCCGCCGTCCCGGGCCTGCCCGACAAGTCGCCGTTCGCCGTCGAGGCGTCGCCGATCGCCGTCTGGGCCCACGAGGCGGACCTCGCCTACCAGCTGGCCGACAAGCTCTCCACCACATCGTTCGTGCCCGCCAGCATGCGGGGCCGCACCGGCGACATCGCCGGCTGCATCATCGCGGGGAAGGAACTCGGCCTCTCCCCGATGGTCGCCCTCAAGTCGATGGACGTCATCCAGGGCACCCCAGCCCTGCGAGTGCACGCGATGCGGGCCCTCCTGCAGTCCCACGGGCACGAGATCGAGCTCGTCGAATCAACGGACGCCGTGTGCCGGATGCGGGGGCGCCGCAAGGGCTCCGAGAAGTGGCAGGAGGTCGTGTGGCCGATCGCCCGCGCCCAGCAGATGGGGCTCCTCAACAAAGACCAGTGGAAGAAGCAGCCGAAGACGATGCTCACCGCCCGCGCGACCGGTGAGATCTGCCGGCTCGTGGCGTCCGATGCGCTGCACGGCATGGGCTACAACACGGCCGAGCTGAGCGACACCCAGACGGTCGTGATGGCGACCCAGGTCGGCGCCCCGGCTACGGCTGCGGAGATCCTGGCGCGCAGGTCCTCACCAGCTCCTCTTCAGCCCGGGCCAGCTGCGGAACTGGACGCTGCGACGGACGGGGAGAGCGCCGAGGCGGAATTCACCGACGAGGCATCGGCCGCCCCGCTCAACGGCTGGCAGCTCGCCTGGCAGGCAGTCGGCGTCGCCGTCTCCCCCTTGGGCTGGGACCAGGCCAAGGCGAAGGCCGAGTTCACGCAGTACATGAACATGGAGCTGGAGCACTCCAGCGTCGATGACCTGCAGACGTTCACCGAGCACGTCCAGACGCTCGTGGCCGCCGAGGGCGGTGCCGAATGAGCAGCAACGTGAGCATCGAGATCCTGCGGCAGAACCGCACGGACCTGACGACGATCCGGCGGATCGTGGGTCAGGCGATCGCGGGCGCGATGCTTCGGCGATACGAGTCCGGCCCGGTGATGGCCTGGCATCTTGCCGAGGCTCTGAACGCTGAGGGCCTCGACATCGAGTGGCCGATCCGGAACGGCTTCAAGGGGCTGGGTGCGGACTACGGCAAGAACTGGGTGATCCCGGCCGCCCTGACTCCGTGGGCGTCTTCGGCCGGCCCGCAGGAACTCCCGGAGGCGACGGCGGAGGCAGTCGATTCACCCCTCATGGAGAAGGTCCTGGCGGTCGTGGTCGACCACCTGATCGAGATGGCGACCAGCTACGACGAAAGCCTGCGCAGTCGGGCGAAGCACTTCACGCGGGACCTGGACGGGGTGGGTCTGCCGATCGATCGACTGATCGAGGATCGGTCACAGGAGACGGGCCACGGCCCGTACCTGTGCGACATGTTCGGGCACCGCTACGACCTGACCCGGCAGTGGTTCGACCGGCGCGGCAAGCGCTGGGAGTACACGGGCAGCTGGTCCGACGTCGGCGGCCCGGTGCTGCGCATGGACGAGCCCGATGGTGAGGCGATGGTCCTTGCCGAGCTGATCCGCGAGCGCGGTCCGCTGTATGCGGCCACCCCCGCGCCGAAGGCCCCCGAGCAGCCGGTCGACTGCCCGTTCTGACGCACTCCGGGGCCGGTTCCCGCCCGGAGCCGGCCCCACCCGAACACAGATCATCCGCGCCACCGAAGGGGACCTTATGTCCACCGCATCCAACTCGCCGGCCGAGGTCGTGAAGCTCGACCTCTCCGCAGGCTCCATCCACACCACTCTCGTCGACAGCAAGCCCGTGATCGTCCTGCGGCCCGAGGTGGAGCAGCTCGGCCTGGACTACTCGACGCAGCTCAAGAAGCTCCGCGAGCGGTCGTGGGCAACCGTGGGTCAGCGCCCCATGGTTGCCGAGGACGGCAAGACCCGGGACATGGCGGTCGTCCCGGTCCGCACGTTCCTGATGCTGCTCGCCACGATCAACGAGCACCGGGTAGCGGAGCATGCCCGCCGGATCCTGATCGCGTTCCAGAACGAGACCGCAGACGCGATCGAGGCGTACTGGACGCGCGGCGAGGCGACCAATCCGCGCAGCGCACCGGCCGAGGCGCAGTATCCGACGACTGTCTCGTGGGAGCAGGCTGCGGCGATCGCCCGGATCCAGTTCGGCCTGGACGTCGACACGTCCGGCCTGCGGGATCTCCTGAGCAAGGGCGGCATCCTGACGAAGGAGCTGCGCCCGCACCGGAAGTGGGAGCACTTGTTCTGGCCGCTGGCGAACCGGTGGGAGATCCACGCGTCGGTCCTGCCGCAGCTGATCCGCTTCGCGGCGAAGGTTCGGCGGGAACTGGCGGCAGCGGAGCAGGACTTGCAGATGTCGCTGCCGCTGCCGATGTCCGGGCTGTTTATCGAGGCCGCGCCGGTTCGGAACCGTCCGCCGGCGCTCGGGGCCTCTGTGCTGCCGATGCCTCGCCGTGGTCGGGGTGATCCAGCGTGAACCACGTCGCCTTCCTCGGCTTGGCTGCCGCCGGCTCCGTGGCTGCGGTTGCCGCGTGGCGTGGCTGGAGGAATCCGTGAGCGCCATCGCCACCTATCTGGTCGCCGCCCTGGTCGGCTACGCCTTCGTCGGCCTGATCGCCCTTGCAGTCCACGCCATCCGCACCACCGAGCCCACCGAGGAGGAGTTGTGATGCTCACCAGTACGCGCCACCTGCACGACGTGGAGAAGGAACGCGACACCGAGCGCGAGGAGAACGGGCGGCTCCGCGCGCGGATCGCCGAGTTGGAGAAGGGCATCGAGGGCGCGCAGGTCGTCGTCAGTTCGGTGTCCCGCGCCGCTGGGCTGATCGACTCGGAGCAGGTCAAGGATCTGCGCCGCCAGCTCGACCAGCGTGACCGGGACGTGCGCGGCCTGACGGAACAGCTGGCCGTCGTGCAAGCCGCGATCTCCGCGAAGTACGACGGCTCCGAGTGGGCTGGCGGCTCCGAGACGGACGCCGAGAAGCTCCACCGCGCCGAGGGCCGCGCGAAGGCCCTGGAGGAGCGTCTCGCCGTACTGCAGGCCGCGAACGAGGCCAGGGACGTGCACCACTCCACGCAGCCGTGGATCGGCGAGCAGCAGCGGGCGGTGACGTCATGAGCTGGCACCTTGGTCGACTCGCCTCGTTCGACGTCGAGTCGACGGGCGTGGACGTCGAGACGGCCCACATCGTGTCTGCGGCGCTGACCCTGGTCGGCGGCGGCCGTGCTACTCAAGCCGCAACGTGGCTGGCCGACCCGGGCATCGAAATCCCGGCCGAGGCGGCGGCAGTGCACGGCATCACCACTGAGCATGCCCGCGAGTTCGGCGAGCCCGCCCTGGAGGTTGTCGGTTCGATCGTCGGGATGCTGGCCGCCCAGGTGAAGGTCGGCGTGCCCGTCGTGGCGATGAACGCCCGCTACGACCTGACCGTGCTGGACCGCGAGGCCCGACGCCACGGACTGCGTCCGCTCTCCGAACTGATCGGCGACGCACCGCTCCTGGTGATCGACCCCTACGTGATCGACAAGCAGGTCGACCGGTACCGCAAGGGCAAGCGGACGCTGACCGCCCTGTGCCAGCACTACGGCGTGGAACTCGGCGACGACGCCCACGATGCTTCGGCTGATGCGCTGGCTGCGGTGCGGGTGGCATTCAAGCTGGCTTCCCGCTTCCCGCAGTTGCAGGTGCCGCTGGTCGAACTGCACCAGCTGCAGATCGGATGGGCGGCTGAGCAGGCGGCATCGCTCCAGGAGTACCTGCAGCAGAAGGACCCGTCAGCGAAGGTCGAGGGCGCGTGGCCGCTGGTGCCGTTCGGGGGTGCGTGATGTGGACCTCTGCTCTCGCTGGCCTCGGTGTGTTCGGCGCCGCTGCGGTCGCTTACCGGGTGCGCCCGTCGTTGTTCATCCGGCGCCGCCCGCCGCAGCCCCGGGCCGGCTATGCCAATTTCGAAGCTGGCTATCCGCTAGGTGAGCCGCTGCTGCGCCAGGCGTTCGTGGCGTGCGTCGGCTGCGGTGGCGGCTACTCCTCCGCGCTCGACCCCGGCTGCAACTGTCCTGCAGGGGGTGTGGCGTGACCTCGGTCGCCGCTGTCTCCAGTTGTCCGCGCCCCGAGTGCGGCCGTCCGCTGCATGCGAGGGGCCTGTGCATGCGGCACTACCAGTTGCTGCGCCGCCATGGCTTGCCGGTGCGTGGCCCCGATTTCGTGGACGACGACCTTGTTGCGCGGGTTCTGCGCGGCGCCCAGACGGACCGGCCGTTGACGCGGGCGGAGCGGCTGTGGGTTGTCGAGGGCCTGTACCGGCAGCAGTTGCGGGACGCCCGGATCGCGGAACGCGCCGGCCTGAGCCGCTCGACGGTGTGCAAGATCCGCCGCTTCCTCGGGCTGGCTGCACTCCGACAGCCCGCTTGGCCCACCTGACCAACCCCACCTCCCCGCCTGCGGATTCGTGCGCTCTCCGGCAGGCCCCACCCGTAGCTCCACCCTCACAGGAGTACCGAATGAACAAGGCTCAGCTCGTTGAGGCCGTCGCCGTGTACCTCGGCGTGCCGGTGTCTCAGGCCGCCGCACCCGTCGACGCGGTCCTCGACACGATCGTCCGCGCCGTCACCGCCGGAGAGAAGGTGTCCGTCACCGGCTTCGGGACGTTCGAGAAGATCGACCGCGCGGCGCGGTTCGCCCGCAACCCGCAGACGGGCGACCGGGTCAAGGTCAAGAAGACCGCCGTGCCGCGCTTCCGCCCCGGCCAGGGCTTCAAGGACCTGGTCAGCGGCGCGAAGAAGATGCCGAAGACCGGCCCGTCGGTGAAGAAGGCCCCCAAGGGCTCGCTCACCCCGGGAAAGAGCGGCATGGCCGCCCCGGCCGGCTCGCCCGCCGCGAAGAAGGCTCCGGCCAAGAAGGCGGCGACCGCCAAAACGCATGCCTCCGCAGCCGACCGGGTCGAGCTCCTGCGGGCGAAGGCGGCGGCCGACATCGAGAAGCAGAAGGCCGCGATGAAGGCGACCGCGAAGGCCGGTGCCCGATGACGACGATCGTTGCTCACCGTCCGATCGCCGAGATCAAGGACGACATCCGCCGCTACACCGCCCGGCTCGGCGTCAACGCCGTCCTCGCGTCGACCCGCTGGTACGCCGAGACGCAGGACAAGCTGACCGCCGCTCAGGCCGAGCTCGACGCCGCCCAGGGCGGTGCCCGATGAGCGGCACGAAGACGACCCGCGCGAAGGACAACATGATCGCCCGCCTGCTGGAGCAGTGCGAGCACGCCGACTTCTTCCGCTTCGAGGTTCCCGGCGCACCGTCGATCACGATCCACGTCGAGCCCGACGGCATGGGCCGCTGGGCCGTAACCCGCTACGGCTGGGTCGAGGTCTGCTCGCTGACCGCCGACGGCTGGCAGCGATTCGCCGACCTGCCACTCGACCAGCGGTTCGTGTGGCCGCTGCCGACCGTCCTCGACGCCATCCCCGGACTGCTCGCCGGCCTGGACGCCGACCACCGGGAATGGAAGCAGCGCCGCGAGCAGGCCGAGCGTGCCGCCGCCCTGGCCGAGGTCGTCGAGGAGCAGCTCCAGCCGGTGCGCCGGTTCGTGTCGATGATGAAGGCCGGTGCCGCATGAACCTCCACCTCCGCAGTCTCTTCGCCGGCCCTGGTGGCCGCCGCCGCGCCCCGGACTCGATCATCAACCTGGAGCGGGACCTGCGGGCCCTGCGCAGCGACGCCGCGCTCCTCGACCCGTGCTCCTGCCGCTGCCCTGAGCGTCACATCGAGTTCCTGGTGCGCCGCAAGGAAGGCATCCCGGCCCCTGTGGAGCCGGTCCGCTGCCCGGCGTGCGAGATCGAGCGCCTCATCGCGCAGCACCGTGCGCAGTTGGCGGTCCTGACTGCACCTGCTGCGCCGCCGTCGCCGGTCCTGGTCCCGGCCGCTGCGGACCTTGAAGGGTCCGCGTTCGCCGCACCGCAGGCAGCTGCGGACCGCGCCCTGGTGCCCGATCCGCGTCTGCGGATCATCGCCGACACGCCGACGGCCCCGGCCGAGTGCGAAGGCGCCGACGTCAACGCCGAGACGCAGGCCGTCGAGGTCGCCGCGCTGCGGGAGGTGCTCGGCGAGGGCGACACGGCGAAGCTGCCCGCCGTGCCGGAGGCGGCCATCGTCACGACCGCCGACCACTTGGAGCCGGCCCGCGCCAAGGTCCCGCCGATGCCGCGCGACATCCCGGTGCACCTGGTCCCGCAGCAGCGTGTCACCTGGGATCCCTTCCGCGACCACGAGGCCGACCCGCTCGCCGGTGACGACCTCAAGGCCCTGGTCTCGCCGAGCGGTCTGCCCGGCGAGAACTGCTGGCAGACCGTCAGCCTCACCAAGGTCTGACCCGCCATCGACCGCGCGTCCAGCGACCGCGCGGCCACCCCAACCCTTACCAAGGAGACCATCGTGACCAACCCCGACCTGCGGCACATCGCCGTCGTCCTCGACCGCTCCGGCTCTATGCAGAGCGTCAAGAGCGACACCGAGGGCGGCCTGAAGGCGTTCCTCGCCGAGCAGGCGTCCGCGCCGGGCACCACGACCGTGTCGCTGTACCAGTTCGACACCGAGTACGAGCCCGTCTACGAGAACAGGGCCCTCGCGGACGTCCCCGAGTATCGGCTCGTCCCGCGCGGCGGCACCGCCCTGCTGGACGCGGTCGGCCGGACCATCTCCACCGTCGGCGCGCAGCTCGCAGCCAAGACAGAGGACGACCGGCCGGGCGAGGTCATCGTCGTGATCCTGACCGACGGCGAGGAGAACCAGTCCCGCGAGTTCAGCCTCACCACGGTCAAGCAGATGATCACCAGCCAGCAGGACACCTACGGCTGGAAGTTCGTGTTCCTCGGCGCGGACCAGGACGCGTTCGAGGCAGCGGGCGGCATGGGCATCGCCCGAGGCACGACCCTCTCGTACGCCTCCGCGAACACCACCGACTCGATGACTGCCGCCGGTCGCATGGTCGCGCGGGGCACCTCGTCCGGCCTCTACGCCTTCACCGACGCCGAGCGCGACCAGACGTCCTGACCCCACCTGACCGGCCGCGCCGGGCCCCCGACCGGCGCGGCCACCCCTCACCCCGACCCTCAACCGAAAGGCATCCCGTGTCAGCCCTACTGCGCGGCATCGGAGGCGGCATCAGCGCCGTCGCCGTTGTCGCCGGAACGATCGCCGCCGTCGCCGCGATCAGCTTCGGCGTCTGGTGGTTCGGCGTCCGAACCTCCGCAACCATCGGCACCGGCAACGTCACGAAGGACCAGAACTCCAGCGGCAACCGCGAGTACTGGTCCGGCCGGTACAACACCGACTTCCAGAACCTCACCGCCGACCAGGACAACCTCATCGGCCTCCACGAGTACGCCACCGCAACCGGCGCCACCCAGCAAGACAAGCAGAACTACCTCGGCGCGCAGCTCAACTGCCGCCAGGACGCCGCAACGTACAACGCCGACGTCGCGAATCTCCTCGGCCACCAGTGGCTGCCCGCCGGACTGCCGACCTCCGTCACCGCCTCCACATACTGCGGAAGCTGAACCCTCATGACCAAGAACAGCCGCATCACCGCCGCCTTCGCCGCCGCCCTGCTCGCCGGGGGCTTCCTCGCGGGCTGTGGCTCGTCATCCAGCAGCGCCCCGAGCGCCAGCACGGCGCAGACCAACCAGAACAACCTGTCTGGCCGGGAAGCCGCCGAGTTCAACGCGGCAGTCGAGTACCCGTACGCCTCGGCAGCGCCTACGAACCCGTTGGAGCGGGAGAACCTCGCCAAGCGGCTGCTGCAGTACAACAGCAAGGGCGACACGAACTACTGGTACCTCCTTAACATGGAGGGCCAGCCCATCGGTTACTACGTCATCAACGGCAAGGTGTCCTCGACCGGCTCGGAGATGACCAGCACGCAGGTCAACGTCGACTGCGGCCAGAACGTCACCGGCGGCCAGTCCTGCACCGACGACGCGATCGGCGACGACGGCACGTACGGACCCGAAGAGGGTGGCCAGAACGGCGTGTTCGCGTTCACGTCCACCAACGCGCTGATCGAGACGAACGACCCCTTCTGGGTCGTCTCCTCCCAGCCGATCAAGCTCTACGCCTCCGCGCCGCAGCTCGACGCGCCCGCCACCCCGTAGCCCACCGTCCCGGCCGGGCGGCGACTCCCCTGCGCCGCCCGGCACCCCAGCCGAAAGACCCACCGCCACCGTGCTCCACCTGCTCTACACCGCCATCGACCACGTCCTGAACTTCATCGTCTTCCACGTGCCCGCGAGCTGCGTGATCGCCGTCGCCGTGTTCGTCGGGGCTTGCGCACTCGCCTGGTTCAACCGAAAGGACAAGAGCCAATGAGCCCGCTCCACACCGCTGCCGCCTGGATCGGCGACACGGCAGCCCGCATAGCGATCCGCGTCGGCGCTGGCGTGCAGCTCGCCGCGGCCCTCGCCGAAGCCTGGACCAGCGCCGAGCCCGAGTCGCCACTGACGTGGGAGTGGGCCGACGAACCCGCGCCGCTCCCCGCCGACCACCGACCCAGTTGGGCGCACGACGTCCCGCCGCCCCGGCCCGTCGACCCGTTCGCCGAGATCCGCAACGCCAGCGAGGCCGACATCAAGGCCCGACTGCAGGCGATCTACCTCGCGCAGAAGGCCATCCAGCGAGGCGAAGCATGACCGGCCCCCGCATCGGCTCCCTGTTCAGCGGCGCAGGCGGCTTGGACCTTGCCGTCCTGGACGTCCTCGGCGGCCACGTCGTCTGGCACTCCCAGTACGAGCCGCCCGACAAGAACGGCCGCCCGGACGTCCACCAGTACGCGGCCCGAATCCTCGCCCACCACTGGCCCGACGTGCCGAACCTCGGCGACATCACCGCCATCGACTGGAACCAGGTGCTCGCCGACCACGGGCCGGTCGACGTGCTGTGCGGCGGGTTCCCCTGCCAGGACATCAGCCTCGCCGGCAAGCGAGCCGGAATGAACTCCGGCACCCGGTCCGGCCTGTGGCGCCACATGGCCCGCGCCATCCGCGAACTGCAACCGCAGCTCGTGATCATCGAGAACACGAGGGGACTGCTCAGTGCACCAGCCCATAGCGACGTGGAACCCTGCCCGTGGTGTCTGGGAGACCCCGAGGACGAACCTCATCTGCGGGCACTCGGAGCCGTACTCGGCGACCTGGCCGAGCTCGGGTTCGATGCGGAATGGATCGGCCTACCCGCGTCCGACGTCGGCGCCCCCCATGAGCGCTGGCGCGAGTTCATCCTCGCCTGGCCTGCCGACACCGCGGGCCCGGGACTGGAAGACCGGCGGGAAGGACGGCCTGGACGAGGCGCTGAAACTCCTGCCGACACCGACGACCTCGGAGGGCACCGGCCCGGGGCACGCGACACGCGGCGGTATGAACCTGCGCACGACGATCTCGCTGCTGCCCACTCCGAGGGCGTCCGATACGGGCACGCCGGGACGCCGCTGCTCGGAGGGCTTCCGGCCGCCGCTGTCGCAGATAGTGCTGCCGCTGCTACCGACGCCGACGGTCGCGGACTCGCGGGGCACGCGGAACTTCCGCAAGGACGGGACACCGTACAACGCGGGGTACGGGGAGACGTTGACGGACGCGGTGACACTGCTCCCGACGCCCTCGGCCACGCCCTACGGCAACAACCAGTCGCCGTCGGCAGGTGCGGCGGTGCGACCGTGGCTGAACTCGCTGGCCCCGCAACTCCTTCCGACGCCGCGGGCCTCGGACGGCGAGAAGGGGGGGCCGAACCAGCGCGGCTCGTCGGGGGATCTGACGCTTCCGTCGGTGGCGTACCGGATTGGGGAGTCTACGAAGGCGCCATCCGGCACTGGGAGGCCGTCCTCGGATGCCCCGTTCCCGGGCCAGTTGACGATCGGGGACGACTCGCCCCCGAGTTCCCCGAGTGGATGATGGGCTACCCCGCTGGCCACATCACCGCCGTGCCGCCCGCGCCCGGGATGACGCCCTCCCAGCTGCGCAACGCCCGCTTGAAGGCGGCCGGCAACGGTGTCGTCGTCCAGCAGGGTGCCGCCGCTATCCGCGCCCTCCTCGCCCGCATCCAGCCCCGGGAGGCGGAAGCGTGATCCTCGACCTGTGCGCCGGCCCGGGCGGCTGGGACGTCGCGGCGACCAGCCTGGGCCTGTCCGTCACCGGCATCGAGAAGGACCATGCCGCGTGCGAGACCCGCCGCGCGGCGGGACTGGCCACCGTGGAAGGCGATATCCGGGACTACGGGCCCGAGGACTTCCCCGACGCCACCGAACTCGCCGGCTCGCCGCCGTGCCAGCCGTTCTCCGTCGCCGGAAAGGGCCGGGGCCGAGCCGCGCTGGACACCGTCCTCGCGCTCGCCGACCGCCTCGCCCAGCGGCAGCGCATCGACGATGACCTCGCCGGTCTCGACGACGAGCGCACCGGCCTGGTGCTGGAACCCCTGCGCTGGACCCTGGCAGCGCTCGACTCCGGCAGCGCCTACCGGACGGTGATGCTCGAACAGGTCCCCACCGTGCTGCCCATCTGGGAGGCGTTCGCCCGGATCCTCCGCGCGGTGGGCTACAGCGTCGCCACGGGCCGGCTGTCGGCCGAGGAGTACGGCGTGCCGCAGACCAGGTCGAGGGCGATCCTCGCCGCCAGCCTGAACGGAGACGCGGTGCTGCCAGCGCCGACGCACCGCCGCTACCGCAAAGGCGTCGCCCAGGCCGACGGCGATCCGCAGCTCCTGCCCTGGGTGTCCATGGCCGACGCGATCGGCTGGGGCATGACCGACCGTCCCGCGCTCACCATCGCCGTCGGCACTGCGGCGGGAGGCGCCGACCCGTCGTGCGTCGGCGGCTCCGGGGCGCGCGCCACCCTGTACGGCGAGCGGGACGCAGGCCGGTGGATCGAATGCCCCCGGCTGCTCGACGCCGACGACCTGCCCGCCTACCGCGGTGGGCGCCGCGACACGATCCGCCTGTCCGAACAGGACGCCGCGCTCCTGCAGTCGTTCCCCGCCGGCCACCCGTGGCAGGGAAGCCGGACGAAGCGCATGGAGCAGATCGGCAACGCCTTCCCGCCCCGCATGGCCGCACGCGTCATCGCCACCGCGCTCGACATCCCGCTCCACGCCACCGCAGCAGCCGCCTGACCGCGGGGACTGGCCACCCCTAGTAGCCAGTCCCCGCCCCCCAACGATCCCAGAGAGGAGCCCCCGATGAGCGCACCTTCCCGGTCCTTCACGCTCCGCAACAACACCGCCGAGGAGCAGCGCCGCGCAGGCCTGTGGGCAGCCGCCGCCGTCCTGGCCCACCCCAAAAACGACCCGCACGAAGACCTCGCCGAACTCCTGCGCGAGATGGGCCTGATCAACGACCCCGAGGCCCTCGACCGCGCCCCCATGTCAAAGCTCACGCACCTCCGAGGAGAAGCATGAACAGCCCGCGAGTCCTCGGCCTCGACCTGTCGCTGACTTCTACCGGCACGGCCTTCGCCATCGACGGCCAGATCACCACCGGTCTGATCAAGAGCGAGTCCGCCGGGACGACCGTCCTCGACCAGCGCGGCCGACTCCAAGGCATCCGCGCCAGCATCTATCAGTACATGGACTCCTGGCCAGTGCCGGACCTCGCCGTCATCGAGGGCCCCTCGTACGGCTCCAAGGGCGCCGGAACATGGGACCGCGCCGGCCTGTGGTGGCTCGTCGTCGACAGCCTCATCGGCAACCACATCCCGGTCGCCATCGCCCCTCCGTCCTGCCGGGCCCGGTACGCCACCGGCAAGGGCAACGCCGACAAGGACCTCGTCCTCGCCGCGACGGTCCGCCGCTTCGACCGGGTTCTGCGCAACGACGAGGCCGACGCGCTGATCCTCGCCGCCATGGGCTGCGACCACCTCGGCGCGCCCCTGGTGACGATGCCCGCAGCACACCGGACTGGCCTCGACAAGGTCGCATGGCCCGAGGTGACCCGGTGAGCGCCTGGCACTGGGCCGCTGTCAGCGCCGCCGTCGCGCTCGTCATGAGCTGCTTCGTGTGGGCCATCCGTGCCGCCGAGCGGGACGAGCCCTTGACGGACGGGACGCCCTCAGCGGCCGACCCGGCCGACGGCGACACCAGCCGCGGCGCCGACAGCCAACTCCTCGCCCGCATCAGCCACCTCGACTTCGACCCCGACACCACCCGGGAGGACCGGTGACCGACACTCTCACCGCCTCCGAGCGCGGCGACCTGGCCAACCGGATGCTGCCCGTCGCCGGGCGCCTCGCCTGCATCGTCCACGGCGAAGGCGACGCCCGCGACATCGCCCACGCGCTGGACCCGCTCGACCGGATCGAACTCGTCGCCGTGATCGTCAACCTCGCGGCGATGGTCAACCCCGACGCCCGGCTCACTGACCTCCTCGGGTACGTCACCTGGGATGAAAACGGGAACACCGCTAAGGCCCCCCAATGCGGCGACCTGACCCTTCGCAGCCTGGTGCCGGCCGACGTCGTCACCCCGTCCGGGATCCGGGAACTCCTCGACCACGAACAGCGCAGCAACGCCGTCGCCCTCATGCGGCGCGGCCTGTGCGCCGAGGAGATCAGCACCCGCAGCGGCGTCCACCACCGCACCGTCCGCCGCTGGATGGCCGAGGACGACCTCGCACGCCAGCAAGCCCACGAGACCAACCAAGCCACCGAACTCAGGAGCGCATAGCCATGGCCGGAGACACCCAGATCACCCTCGTCGGGAACCTCGTCAGCGATCCCGAACTCCGCTTCACCCCGTCCGGTGCCGCGGTCTGCAAGTTCCGGATCGCCTCCACCCCGCGGACCTTCGACAAGCAGACGAACGAGTGGAAGGACGGCGAGTCGCTGTTCCTCGGCTGCAACGTGTGGCGCCAGCCCGCCGAGAACTGCGCCGAGTCGCTGCAGAAAGGAATGCGCGTCATCGTGCAGGGCCGGCTGATCCAGCGGACGTACGACACGAAGGAAGGCGAGAAGCGGACCGTCTACGAGATCGAGGTCGAGGAAGTCGGCCCGTCGCTCCGCAACGCGACCGCGAAGGTCGTCAAAACCCAGCGCCAGAGCGGTGGCCAGCAGCAGTCCGGCGGCTTCGGTGGCCAGCAGTCCCAGCAGCGCCCCGCCGCCGGCCAGCAGTCGGACCTGTGGGCGTCGAACGCACCGCAGCAGCAGGGCGGGTGGGGCAGCCAGCAACAGTCCACCGGATTCACGGACGAACCCCCGTTCTAAGCCTGGATCGGCCCGGGATACCCGTAGCGCCCCGGGCCGGCACCGCACCATCATCCGCCCCGAGAAAGAGCAGCAGATGGACGCCCCCGCCTGGATGTGGAAGGCCGCGTGCCGAAACGTGTCGACCAACGTGTTTTTCGGCGACACGGCCGTCGACGTTGCCGTGGCGCGCCGGTTCTGCGACGCCTGCCCGGTCGACGCCGAATGCCTCGCATACGCCCTCGCCAAGGACGGCACCGAAGCACACGGCGTGTACGCCGGGCTGACCGGCAAGGAGCGCACCGCGATCCGCCGATCCCGGCAGCGGGAGGCGGCGTGAGCGACGACATGAGCCTCACGCGGCTCTACCCGCCGACGTGCCGCTGGAACACCCCCAGCGGCCGGTGCGGCGCCCCGTCGCGCCCGTACGCCTGCGGGCAGCGCTGCGACGAGCACTCGCCATGGGCGCTCGCCAGGACACCCGAGCCGCTCACCCCGACCGAGATCAAGCAACGCCAGGAAGGAGCCACCCCGCAGTGACCAGCACCCCCGAGGCCGACCTCGCCAAATGCGAAGCCCTCATCGAACCCGACCCGACCGCGTTCGCGACCGTCGGACTCGCCCTCGCCCACATCCGCGACCAGCACCTGTACCCGCAGCCCCGGTTCGCGGACTACTGCAGCACCCGCTGGGGACTGCACGGCAAACGCGGAGACCAGTTCATCGTCTCCGCCCGCGCCGTCGCCGACATGGCAGAACTCGGACTGCCCGTACCCGGCAACGAGTACGCGGCCCGAATCCTCGCCTGCGTCCCAGCCGAGATCCGCGCCACCGTCTGGACCCGCGCACTCGAACTCGGCCGCGGCCACGCCGACTCCGGGACCATCACCGCAGCGCGCACCGCCATCGAAGGCGAGATCGAAGCCGCCGAGGCCTCCCGCAACACCACCACGCCGAAGGGAGTCCGCCGTAGTCCCCAGCGCACCCAGGCCGACGCCCTCGCCTCCGGCATCCAGGCCCTCACCGGCCTGTGCGCCGGCCTCGACGGCATCGACGAAATCGACCCTGCTGTCACGAAAGAAGAGGCCGCGCAGTGGGTGCGCGACCTCTCCGACTCGCTGCGTGTCCTGCGCAGCCTCACCACGAAACTCAAGGAGCACGCACCATGGTAGCCACCACCTCCAACGAGCAGCTCAAGACCAAGCAGACCTCGACCGTCCAGTGGCTCGCCGTGTCCGCGGTCGCCACCGATCCGCAGGTCAACACCAGGTCGCTCGACACGAACTGGGTCGACGCCCGCGTCCCCTCGTTCGACCTCGCGAAGCTCGGCGTCCCCGAAGTGTCCAAGCGCAAGGACGGCACCTACATCTGGCTCGACGGCCAGCACCGCGCCGAGTTGGTGCGCCGCGCCGGCTGGCCCAGCCAAGAGATCCAGTGCCGCGTCCACACCGGCCTCACCCTCGCCGAGGAAGCCCTGCTGTTCCTCGGCCTCAACGGCGGCCGCCAAGTCACCGCCCTCGCGAAGTTCCTGGCCCGGCGCACCGCCCAGGACCCGGACGCGGTCGGCATCGACGCGATCGTTCGCGCCGCAGGCTGGCACATCGCCACCGGCACGACCACCAAGTCCATCACCGCCGTCAGCGCCCTGGAGAAGGCGTACAACGCCACCGAGAAGCAGCCCGGCAAAGCCCTCGCGAAGGCCCTGCGCGTCGTCACCGAGGCCTGGGGCTACGCGCCCGAGGCCGTCAACGGCGACATCCTCCTCGGCGTGTCGCTGCTCCTCGCGCAGCACGACCGCATCGACATCGCCTCGCTGATCCACAAGCTCGCCGACTACACCGGCGGCCCGCGCGGACTCCACGGCACCGCGAAAGGCCTGCGTCCGTTCCTCGGCGGCACGACCGCCAACTGCGTCGCCGCGACGCTCGTAAAGGCCTACAACACCAAGCGCACCACCGGCGCCCTGCCCGACTGGCGGTAGCCAATCGCGGGGCGGCCAGCCGGTCGCCCCGCCATCCCATCGAGATCAGGAAGGACCCGGCGCATGCGCGACCGCCCGTACCGCCAGCACGACCCGATCGCCGCCACAGCCCGCAGCCTGCCCGGCCAGTGGGTCCTCGTCGGCGACTACACCGGGCGCGGCTCCGCGATGGTCATGGCGCAGAAGATCCGATCCGGGCAGTTCGTGGCGTATCAGCCGGGCGCGGCGTACGAGACCGAAGTACGCGGCGTCCGCGAGCTGCGGCCCGAGGTGTGGGTGCGGTACGTCGGAGTGCCGGCCGAGGAGGCGGGGCTGTGATCCGCTCATTCGCCGTTGCGGAACCGCGTCACCCGCTCAAGTGTCAGGCCCGACCAGGCAGCGACGTCCTCCACCGGTGTCAGCGGCGACTCGGCCCAGTCCGTCAGCGCCTGGCAGAGAGTCTGCGGCACCCCAGGCGTGACCACGCCGGTCTCCCCGTCGATCCGGTCGACCGGGAACCAGTGCCTGTGCGGGTCGAGACGCCGGACCTCATCCTCCATCGCTTCCACACCGCAGCCCTCGGCGAGGACCGCCCCGGTACGCCAGTCCGTGTACCGCCAGCCGTTGTTCTCCCACTCATCGGCCAGGGGGCCGCCATCGACGATCCGGTACCCCTGTGCTTCGAGTGCAGCAAGCTGCCGCTCCATCGCAGCCGACCAGTCTTCGAGCACGGCGCGGACGTGGGCGCGAATCAGATCGTCGGTCATGACCAGACAACGAGCGACGGCGGGGAAGGTCGCGGGGCGGCGTCAGACGTCGAACTTGCGCCGCCCCTCGGGGCGGGCGTGGAGCTGAAAGTCGGCCCGCGCCGAGCCATCGTCGGTTTCTGGCCGCAGCAGTGGGCGCAGCCCGTCGAGCCAGTCCCAGAACTCGCTGGCCGGCAGGGCCCGCTTAAGACCGGTCACCTCGACTGCGCCGTCTTGATCGGGGGGCCCGTAGAGAGCAGAGGGGTTGACGCCAAGGACCAGCGCGAAGACAAGCAGTTCCTCTGCCTCAACCTTGCGCTGCGCGAGCTCGGTCTTCGTGATGGCCGAGGCTGTGATTGCGAAGCCCCGAAACTCCATGCCATCGGCGAGTTGCTGGGTCGTGAGGCCGCGCTGCCTGCGAATCCGCGCCAGGTTCGCTGCGATCACGCGTCCGGTGGGTCCGATGCGGTTCACCCGCCGACGAGTCGCCCGTTCCTCGCTAGCACTGTCCGCTGCCATGCACGAAGTGTGGCATGCAGGGCAGCGCGCATTCGATCGGCACCCCCGTAAGCCTGCCGTATATGGGCGTACACTTCTAAGCAAGAAGTCATTTCTGCGACACAAGAGGTTTCCGATGCTTAAGCCTGCCATCACTGCAGCCCACGACCCCGACGACATGCTCACGCCCGCCGAGGTCGCAAAGATCACCCGACTGACCAAGCGCACCCTCGCCGACAAGCGGTGGCGCGGCACCGGCCCGCCGTACCAGAAGCTCGGCAAGAGCCGGTCCGCGCACGTCCGCTACAGGCGCGGCGACGTCGCCGAGTGGATGAACGGACCGCACCTCGAAGGCGTCGACTAACACCCCCGTCACGCGTCGTGTCACGCGTGACAGCCCTGTGACAGCCCTTGTGACGTCACAAATGCCCTCCCCGAAGAACCCCTGTCACGCGTGACAGGGCCGTGACGTCACGCGTGAGTCACGCGTGACAACCCCTGTGACACACAGCAAGGACGCCAATGAAGACACCTGGCCTCTACGTCCCACTGGACGTGAACTACGTCTCCGACGAGGGCATCCGGCGCGCCGGAGCAGCGGCGGAACTCCTTTTCATCCGGGGCCTGGCCTACTCCAAGCGAACGCAGAGTGACGGATTCCTGCCCGACTACGACCTGCCGGTCATCTCCGTCGGACTCCCTCAGGTACGCGAGGCCGTCGCCGCGCTCGTCGAGCGCGAGCTGTGGCTCGAAGTCGAAGGCGGCTGGCAGATCCGCAGCTGGCGGCGCTGGAACGAAGTTCACGGCGATGCCGCCGAAAAGCGCAAGCGCGCCGCCGAAAGGCAGCGCCGCAGCCGCGAACGCAAAGCCGAGCAGGCAGCACAGCAGCAGAGCAGCGCAACCGAGAGTGACGGCGACTCCAGCTCGTCCGAACGTCGCGAGAGCACCGATGACGCCGATTCAGAGCCGGCGGACGCCGCCGACGTCACGCACTCCGTCACGCGTGACATAACGCGTGAGTCACGCGTGACATCACGCGCACGTCACACCGACAAAGAGAAGAGAAGAGAAGAGACAAAGGAAGAGAACAAGACTTCTGGCGGCGGGCGTGACACGTCACACGCTCTCGCCGTTCGCGGCGACGGTTCGCCTCCGGCGGGCGCTGACGCGCAGCACGACTCCAGCTCCGACGCCGAGGTGGAGATCACGGCACAGACCCTCGTGGGCGAATGGCTCGACATGGTCCCGAAGCGACCGCCCCAAAAGGTCATCGGCCAGACCGCGAAGGAACTCAAGCAGCTCCTCGAAGACGGCATCGACCCTGACGACATCCGGGCCGGCACGGCCAGCTGGGCCCGCAAGGGCCTCCACCCCTCGACGCTCCCGTCCGAGGTCAATGCGGTCATGAACGCCGCCGTCGGCACCGTGCTCCGCCTGCCCACCGGCCAGAACATCCCCTCCACCGGCACAGACGCCAACCTCGTCGGCCACCTCAACGTGATCTCCCAACTCAAGGCCATGGAGAGCCAGTGACCCCGTCCGAAGCCGCCGAACTCCTCGCCTACGCGGGCAGCCTCGACAACCGCAAGCCCAGCCTCGCCGCAGCAAAAGCCTGGTCCGACGCCCTGGGCGACATTCCTCTCGACCAAGACACCCTCGCCGCCGTCGCCCGGTACTACTCGATGCCCGCCAGCGACGACCCCAACGACAAGCGCTGGATCCAGCCCCACCACGTCCGCTTCCACCGCGCCAAGATCCGCGAGCCGCGCATCGACGCCGCCCACCCCGTCTACGGCGGCCAGCCCACCGAGACCGGCATCGAGTCAGGGATCAACATCCGCGTCCTCAACGACGACGCCGGCTCCGGCCGCATCCCACCCCGCAGCATCGAGCAGGCCATCCAGCCCGGCGCGGACCGGAGCTACCTGACGCCCCGCATCAAAGCCATGATCGCCAACATCGCGCAGGAAGTCCCCGACAGCGAGCAGCCCGAGATCGGCGTCAACGCCCGCGGCGTCCGCTGCCCCATCTGCCACGTCGAACCCGGCAAAAGCTGCACCTCCCGACGTAAGCGCCACCACGCCGAAGTCCACCCCGCGCGCCTCGAAGACGCCCGCCGCGCCGCCGAAGGACAGCCGCCCATCGACCGGGCCCGGCTCGCCGCCGAGGAAGAGCAGCGACGCATAGCGGCCCGCGCACTCCTTAGCGCTGACGAACCCAGCATGTTCGTGCCGCCCGGCCGCGACGGCATCAAGCCCTGGAACCCCAAGACCGAGCTTGCCGAGGCCAGCGAATGACCGGCCCCGACGAGATCCGTGCCGCCATGGGCTGGCCGGCGAAGCACCCCGCGCTCACCGTCCGCTGCCCGCGCTGCAAAGCCGACAAAGGCCAGCGCTGCACCGGCCTCATCGACAAGCGGGCCCACGACGAACCGCACCTCGCACGGATCACCGCCGCCGAGCAGCCCACCGCCACCGTCCTGCCGTTCCAACCGAGGAGCACCTGATGCCGATCCGCCCGGAGAACAAGCACCGGTACCCGAAGAACTGGCCCGAGATCAGCTTCGAGATCCGCACCATCCGTGCAGCAGGCCGCTGCGAGTGCCAAGGCGAATGCGGACGCGGCACCCACGAAGGCCGCTGCCCGAACCGCAACGGCCAGCCCGCCTACGGAACCGGCTCCACCGTCGTGCTCACCACCGCGCACCTCGACCACACGCCCGAGAACTGCGACCCAGCCAACCTGCGGGCCATGTGCAACGGCTGCCACCTGCACTACGACCGCGACCACCACCGCGAGACCGCAGCAGCGACCAGGCGGGCAGCGATCGAGGACGCCGGGCAGCTCGCGTTCGGGGCCGTCGACCCGCCGCCCGGTCCGGGCTAGCAACGGCCGCCGCTTTCCTAACTGACTGGCTAGTAAGAACGCCTCCCCATGACAGTTGCCGCACCAAGGAGATCCACATGCACGACCACGCCGAGCCGTTGCCACCTCTGACGCTCCCCGAGCAGCGGATGCTCCGCACCGCCCGGCTCTTCGCCGCCGAGCGACGCCTGTCCGAGCAGGGCCAGCCGATCCTCCAGTCGCGGCTCGAAGAGCTCGTGCGCCGGATGTCGAAGGTTCGCCAGCCGGTGCCGCGTCCGGTCGATGTGGAGCAGCCGAGGGTGCCGAAGGGCGCTGCGGGGCGGGCTGCTGCGATCCGGGCTCGGCAGGCGGAGTTGCCGCCGGAGCCGAAGCCGGTGGCCGCACCGAAGCCAGCGCGGGTTGTCGCGCCGCTGCCTCCGTTGCCGGAGCGCTTGGACGAGGAGCTGCGGGCGGTGGTCGGGCTGATCGGGCTGGGCTTTTCGAATGCGGCGATCGCCGGCCGGTTGGGGATTTCGGAGCAGCGGGTGAAGTACGCGGTGACGCGGGCGAAGGCGCGGCTGGGGGTGAGCGACCGGAAGCTGTTGGCGGGTGCTCTGGCGGAGGCGTTGCTGCCGGGTGGGGGCGATTCGGGGGCCGAGGGCGGCCCTGTGTGCCCGCCTGCGGCCCCGGATGGCCCGATTCAGGCGCGGGGCGCTTCCCCGGCCTCCCAGGGCCTCTCAGCGGCTTCCAGCCCCGACTCGCCGCCCGCTCCGGCGTGGCCGAAGCCCTCAGCGGCCCCCTGCGGCCCGCTCCCGCCCTGAACGTCCCGATCGCTGCCCGTGCCATTGCAGCCCGCCTACGCCCCCACTGAGCCCCTTGGAGCGCCACGCATGACCCACACCGAGAATCCCGACGCCGATCCGATGCCCCGCCGCTGGCTCAAGCTCGACCAGGAGCAGCGCGCCATGGCCGCCGAACTCGCCCGCCGAGCAGAACGCCTCCGTGCCGATTCCGAGGACGGCATCAGCATCACCGAGGCTGTCCGGCTCGCTGCTTTGCAGCTCGGATTCGACCAGTGACCGGGCGTACGGGCCCCGCGTGGGCCGTCGTGAGGCCTGGCGGGCAGCCTGAGCGCCTCGCTGGCGACTTGCGGGGCTTTTCCCGTCGTAGCGCCCGTGCGGGCCGCACAGAGCCGCACAGCGCCACCGCAGCCACCGAGGCGGCCCGGTCATGAGCGGCGTCACCGTCGGCCCCTCGGCCAGATCGTCGCCGCGAAGGTCCGCCGCCTCCGTGCCACGCGCCACCTGTCGCAGGAAGCCGTCACCGCCGCCATGGCCGCTGCGGGCCGAAGCATGCCGCGCTCCGCGTACGCCGATCTTGAGCGGGGCGTACGGGCGCTACGACGTCGACGACCTGCATGCCGTCGCCCAGGCCCTCGGCACGACCACCGCGGCACTACTCGACAGGTGTACGCACTGCGGCGACGAACCGAAGCCGTGGACCGCCTGCCTGGCCTGCGGGACGGAGGGAGCACGGTGAACGCCTCGATGCCGAAGGCCCGCTGCTCCAGCTGCGGCCAAGCCCGCCAAGTCACGACCGCGGGCCTGATCCGGCGGCACAACCGCGGCACCGCAATCTGCCCCGGCGCCGGCCAGCTCCCGAGCGGTGCCGTGCCCGATGCTGCACCGAAGCCCCGCGGCACGGTCCTGGCGATCCCGGCGCCGACGGAGCCGACGTTCGGCCGGTCGTGCGACGGCGGCGGATGTGATGCACCGTCGGTCGGCTGGCGACTGTTCCGGGACGGGCGGGAGTGGCTGCCTGTGTGCGGCCTGCACATGGACGGCCCGGCGAACCGGACTCGGATGTACGACCGGGACGTGGTCAGCGGTGATCCCCGGTGATCGCCATCGTGGTCCTGTTCTCGTCGCTCGCGGCGCTCACCGCGGTCATCGCCGTCGCTACGGATGTCGCACTGGGCCGGGCGTCGTACCGTCGCACGTTCGGCTGGACCGCGGTCGCGTATGGCTCCCTGACGGTGGCCGCGGTCGCCCTGCACTTGCCACTTTGGGCGTCGCTGTACGCCGCGATCGGTGCGATCTTCGCGTGGCTGTGGTGGCACTCCGGCGGTGGCGACGGCACAAAGCGCCGGCTGCGCCGACTGCGGGCCCGCTTCGCCGGCGTCCGCCGCACTGCCCCGGCTACAGCGATGGCGGTGACCCGATGACGGCCCTGGTGCGCATCGTTCTGGTCGGCGGCCCCAGCGACGGCGCCGAGCACACCATCGACCCGGTGTGGCTGCAGGACTGCTGGCCGCAGTTCCAGCGCCTGCCCGAGCCTCAGCTGACGCTCGGCGGCTGCGGCGGGGAACTCCCGATCCGGCGCATCCCGGTCGAGCAGTACGGGCTGCTCCTTGACCCGCACGGGCAGCCGTCACGGAACGACATGGGCCGGCTGCGGTTCCGGTATCGGGGCGAGTGGTGACCGGCGTCCGGGCAGCACGAAACGCCGTCGGGCGCGGAGGCCGGACGGCAGCAGGGCGGGGCGGGCTACTCGGCCGGCGGGTACTGGTCCATCGCGTCGTCGAAGTCGCTGTCGAGGAGCAGCGGCGGCTCGAACTCCATCGCGGCCTTGACGACGGCAAGCGGCCAAGTCTCGTGGTTGACCTCGCGGATGGCGGCCAGCTTGGCGCGCTGCTCCTTGTTGGCCTGGTCGTACTCGGCGAACTGCGCCAATGCCTTGGCGCCGAGTGGGCTGAGGGCCGCCAGGCGCGCATTGAGGCGTTCGCCGGGTGTCGGCGGAGGCGTGGACCAGGGGCCCGGCTCGGGGCGCTTGGGCAGCTTGGCGCCGGGGCGGTGCATGTACCAGCGGATGAACTCGCGGATCACGGCGGTGCGAGGGCTGCGGCCAGTCGGGTGTTGCGCCTTGGTGGCGTCGCCGAAGGGCTCCCACTCTTCCTTGCCTGGGATGCGGATGGCCTTGGGCTTTTCGTAGTCGTCGCTTGTCTTGACCATGCTCGCAGGGTAGCGGTCTGTATCTACAAGGGCAACGGTGCGACCGGGGGATTGTATCTACAAGATTCTTTGCCGAATCGGTTGTCTTGTAGATACAAGGAGCGTAGCTTTGTATCTACAAGGAACGGCGACAGGCCGAGCCGAGTAGCCGGGGAGATCGCCGTGAACGCCGTTTCGGGGAAGTCCGTAGTCCGCCAGATCACCGCCCGCCTCGCCGCCGTCACCCGCCTCCCCAAGGCCGCGCTCTTCCACCTCCTCAACGGTTCCGCGATCCAGCAGATGCTCGACCTTGGCCAGCTCGTCACCGTCAACACGATCCTCGACAGCTACGGCGTCGGCGACGACTTCAAAGACGGCTACAGGTCCTGGACCGGCCGCTCCATCGCCGCCGCCTACCGCCGCACGCACCGCTTCGAACCGCTGAAGGCATGGGTGCAGCACCGGACCACCGGACGCTGGATCCACGCCAACGTGTATGTGCCCGGCGACATCGCGATCGCCACCGGCCTGCGGGGCTACTCCCGCACCGCGCACCTCGTGCCCGCACCCCGCGCCATGTCGGAGGTCGCATGAACCGACCTCACCGCCCCTTACTTCCGCACCGCCAAGGGCTCCCACCGCCACGCCGACTGAACACCCGCCCGCGCACCACCCCCGATCCAGGAGCCCGACATGCAGATCCCCACCGACGTACTCACCGTCCTCGACGAGCGCGCCACCACCGACGGCAACGCCCTCCGCATCGGCGGCCAGCGCCTCGACCCGAAGATGTACCAGCGCGTCAACAAGACCCTCGAAGCCGCAGGCGGCAAGTGGAACCGCAAGACCCAGGCGCACCTGTTCGACAACCCCGCCGTCGACGTCCTCGACGCCATCCTGACCACCGGCGAAGTCACTTCCCCCCGCGACTTCGGATACTTCCCCACCCCGCCGAACGTCGTCGACCGCCTTATCGAGCTCGCCGACCTCCAGTCCGGCATGAGCGTCCTGGAGCCGTCCGCCGGCCGCGGCGCGATCGCAGGGCCGATAGCGGCCCTCGGCTGCGTCGTCGACACAGTGGAGCTGCTCCCGGAGAACGCCGAGTACCTCACCAGGGAGTTGACTCCGAAGGGCCTGCTGGTTGTCGGCGACTTCCTGGAGTTGACGCCGCCCGGTTTTTACGACCGGGTCGTGATGAACCCGCCGTTTGCGAAGCAGGCCGACATCGCCCATGTCACCCACGCCCACGGCTTTCTGAAGCCCGGCGGTCTGCTCGTCGCGGTCATGTCCAACGGCGTGACATTCCGAGGTGGTCGAGCAGCGGAGGGCTTCCGTTCCCTGCTGGAGCGTGTCGGCGGCTTCCTGGAGCCGCTGCCCGAGGGCTCATTCCAGGTGTCCGGGACGGGCGTGAATACCGTCATCGTGGTCCTCCCGGCAGGCAAGTGATGACCGCCCGGAAGCGCGAGCCGGCCGACCCCGAGACGCTTCCGCCGCCGCTCGTGATCGCCCGGCAGGTCGCCCGGGACCTGCGGGCGGCGCAACGCGAATTCGACGCCTTGATCCGCGACCTCGAAGGCCGCGATTCGCAGCCGCCATGCGACGAGCAGCTCACCTTCCCCGCCCCCGCCTGATCATCGCCCGGCTGCCCGTCCCCGCACGGGCAGCCACCCCCGCCGCCTAGCCTCCCGCCCGCCCCTCACCCTCACCC
>OUWB010005190.1_pt1 | contig 73481 bp, 59 predicted proteins | sample 1779821 | NCBI WGS metagenome assembly OUWB01 (sample SAMEA3914806, study PRJEB12502) | metagenome | biome: forest; material: soil | place: Canada | collected 2011-08-03 | depth 0.1 m
CAGCGCCAGGAAGCGCGGCAAGCCGCACAACAAGCCTCGCAGCTCGATCCGCGCTCGATCAATTCACGCTATCTGCTGGCAACGCTGGCCTTTGAAGACGGCGAGTTGGACCAGGCTTGCGTGCTGGCGCAACAGGCAGTGGACATCGACCCCGGCTTCGCCGCCGGCTGGAGTTTTCTCGGCAACGGCTTGCGCGAACAAGGCAAGGCTGCACTCTCGGCGGCGGCCTACCGCACGGCGCTGGCCCTGGATCCGAATGACGCCGTGTCGCACGCCAACCTGCTGATGGTATTGCAAGCCGAGGGGTCGCTAACGCAAGCCGAATTGTTTGCCGAGCACCGGCGCTATGCGCAGCAATTCGAGCCGGCCCATATGGCTGCAAGACCCGCTGCCCCAGCCCCGGCACCGGCGCGCCTGAAAATCGGCTACGTATCGGCCGACTTCCGCCGCCACGCGGTGGCGCACTTCATGATACCCGTGCTCGAGCATCACGACAGGGCCGCATTCGATATCCATTGCTATTACAACCGCGACGGCGGCGACGAATTGACGCAGCGCTTCGCCGAACTGGCCGACCATTTCGTCCCCATCGCTACGATGACGGACGACGAGCTTGAGGCACGCATCCGCGCCGACGGCATCGACGTGCTGGTCGACCTGTCCGGCCACACGGCCGGCAACCGCCTGCCCGTGTTTGCGCGCAAGCCCGCGCCCATGCAAGTGACCTGGCTCGGCTACATCGACACCACCGGCCTCGCCGCCATGGACTACCGCCTGAGCAATGCCGACGCGGACCCGCCGGGCAACGACGCCTTTTGCAGCGAACGGCTCTATCGCCTGCCCGGCCTGTGGTGGGCCTTCCGCCCGGTGCCGAACCTGCCCGAGGTGATTCCCCTGCCGGCACAGGCCAACGGCCACATCACGTTTTGCTCGACCAACCAGGTCGCCAAGATCACACCCGCCATGGTCACCACCTGGGCCGCGATCCTGCACCAGGTGGCCGATGCGCGCCTGGCCATCATGGGCATACCGGGCGAGGAGACCGAAACCCACCTGGCCGGGCAATTCGCCGCCCACGGCATTGCGCGCGAACGCTTGCAATTCCACCGCTTCGCCACGCTCGATGCCTTCCGTGCCACGCTGGCAAGTGCCGACATCGCACTCGATACCTTTCCCTACAACGGCGGCACAACCACCTGCGAAACGCTCTGGCTCGGCCTGCCCTGCGTAACGCGCAAGGGGCGCGCCTTCGTCTCGCGCATGGGCCATGCCTTGCTGAAGGAAATCGGCCTGATGGAATTGGTGGGCGACAGCATGGATGAGTACGTCGCCATTGCCGTGGCACTGGCGCAGGACCGCCCCAGGCTGGCGCAGATGCGAATGGCAATGCGGGAGAGATTGCAGGCGTCTTCGCTGGGAGACGAAGCCGGCTTCACGCGCCGGCTCGAAAACGCCTACAGGGACATGCGGGCGGCGGCACCCGGGGGCGCCGACGCTTGATACGTGCAGCGGCTTACTGCACGCTGATCAATTGGACAGTAAATACCAGTCCGGAATTGGCAGGAATGCTGCCATTGGCCTCGTCACCATAGCCAAGTATGCTCGGGATGATCAGCGTACGCGTGCCGCCCACCTTCATGCCCTGCACGCCAATGTCCCAGCCGCCGATGACACTGCCGGCGCCGAGCGTAAACGAGAACGATCCGCCATGCAGGGAAGAGCTGTCGAACTCCGTGCCTTCGAAATTCGCCGCGCTCGCGCTATAAAGCCAGCCCGTGTAGCTGACGGCCACGGTCGATCCGAACGTGGCCACGGCGCCTGTGCCTACCTTCGTATCGATTTCCTGCAAGGCCACCGGCGTGCTGGAGGTGCTGGTGTTGGAACCACAGGCGCCGGTGCAGCCGATGGAATACGCCGTCGGCGAGGCATTGATCTGCGCCAGCCCCAACTGGTTGTTGCCAGTGTAATAAAGGCCGAGCGCCGTAGCGCCGCCGGTGGTGGTGGCGTAGCCCATGAAACCGATAATATTGCCGCCGCTCATCAGGTACCAGTCGCCGCTCGAAGGATAGACGGTCAGGCCGTTGAGATAGGTCTTGTCGGCCGCCGAGACGAGCGTGTAGGAAGACGCATCGAGCCCGTATTGATTGAATGCAGCATCGTAAATGGCGGTATTGGTGGCGCTGCCGAATTCCACGAGCTGCGCACCGCTATAGGCCGACATGGTGCCCTTGATGGTGGGAATATTGGGCAAGCCGGCGATGGTCGTATTTTCCTGCGCCTGGAATGCCGTCAAATCCGTCGTGGCTGAAACACCGGCGAGCATGGTCCGTGCCGATGAGGCAGCGGTGGCGCCGGTATAGGCCGACGTGAGGAGCCCGGCGTTGACCTGGGTCGTGAAGTATTCAGCGGCGGTGATGCGGTTGGCAATCAGTTCGCCATCGAGTACGCCTTGGGCCGTCGTGTTGATTTGCGCAGCGCCCAGGATAGCCAATGCCGCATCGCCCTGCGTCACGGCGCCGGTATTGAGCGAGTTCACCCAATAGTTCAACCCGTCGGTAGCAGGAGGACGGCCCAATACGTGCTGGAACACGGCCTGGACAAATGCCGTCGCGTCGGTACCGGCGTAGAGATTCTGCGATTCCGTGCTGGTGCCGAAGCTGTCGATCAAGGTCTTCAGCGCGGAATTGGTCGGGTACGCTTCGGCCATGGCCGCCGCCGTGGTCGGCGCGTTGTCGGCCGCCAGCGCGGCTTCGAAGTTGGCCAGGCCGATCGGGTCGGCCGGCCGCCCGAAATAGGCGATGTACAGCGACTGCACCGCATTTTCATAGTCGGCTGCGGTTGTTTTGCTGGTGCGCGTCAACTGCTTGCTCTGCGCCGCCGGGTCGCTATCTGTGGAGCTGCCGCCTGCGCCGCATCCGGCCAGCATCGCCAGCGTCAGCGATGCCAAAAATGTGGTTTTTATAAACTCCCGCATATGCTTCCTTTTTCTATTCGGAATTATTCGTCTGTTGCCCGTGAAATCGGACAAAGCATGCAGTGTAGCAAATTGTTCGGCATCATTTTGTTGCCAATTGTATCGGCGCCGCATACGGGCAAAGGCGACTGGCGAAGGCGCAGAGAACACGTTAGTATCCTTGCACTTTAATCATCTACGGAGCCCATGTCATGACCGTTTCCGCTTTCCTTTCGCGCCGCACGCTTGCCATCCTGTCCGCTGTCGTCTGCGCCGGCGCCGCGCTGGCCCTGACTTTTTCGCCGCTGCCGTCGCACGCCCAAAGCGCGGCATCGACGTCAGCGCCATTCGAAGACAAGGCGGTCTATCACGTGGACGATCCCGAGGCGGCACCGCTGGCGTTGGGCAATATCGCCAATCACCTGACCGCCTCGCCGCAAGCGAAGATTTCGCTGGTGGCCAACGGCAAGGGCATCACCATGCTGGTCGCGGGCGACTATTCGACCACGATTGCCAACCTGCAAGCCAAGGGTGTGCGCTTCGTCGCCTGCAACAATTCAATGCGCGGCTTCAAGATCAGCGCCTCGCAACTGGTGCCCGGCGCCGTGATCGTTCCCGCCGGTGTGGCCGAATTGTCTCGTTTGCAAGTCGCCGAGCACTACGCCTATATAAAGCCCTGAGCAAGCCCCAAAGTCTCTCCCCTGGATAGGGGTATATTTTTATCTTATACCCCTATCCTCATTCCATATTTCCGCGAAATCCCCGCCGGCCCTACACTGCGCGCATGGCAGATTTCCATCTGCTATAAAGAAGACTGATACCTCAGTCCTGCTGAACGACACCTTACCGCCTTACCCGGGCGCAACATTGTCGCCAGCGATCCGATCACGATTTTGGAGAAGACATGCTTACCCCTTCAGCACCCACTGCTGGGCTCGTGGCCGCCCGGCGCGATCCTGAAAATCTCGCGCCGGTCACCCTTGACGACAAGTACACTGCCACCTCGGGCAAGATTTACCTGTCCGGCGTACAAGCCCTGGTGCGCCTGCCCATGATCCAGCGCCTGCGCGACGAGAAGGCCGGGCTGAAGACTGCCGGCTTCGTGTCTGGCTATCGCGGCTCGCCCTTGGGCGGCCTGGACGAAGCGCTGTGGAAAGCGCAGAAGCTGCTGGACGACAGCCACGTCAAGTTCGTGCCCGGCGTCAATGAAGACCTGGCGGCCACGGCGGTCTGGGGTTCGCAGCAAGTCGACCTGATCGGCCCGTCGGCCTACGACGGCGTCTTCTCCATGTGGTACGGCAAGGGTCCGGGCGTGGACCGCTGCGGCGACGTGTTCAAGCACATGAACCACGCCGGCACCGCCAAGAACGGCGGCGTGCTGCTCGTCGCCGGTGACGACCACGGCGCCTATTCGTCCACCCTGCCGCACCAGTCGGACCACATCTTCGCCGCGTCGATGATCCCGGTGCTCTACCCCTGCAACGTGCAGGAATACATCGACTTGGGCCTGCATGCCTGGGCCATGTCGCGCTTCTCCGGTTGCGCCGTCGCCTTCAAGGCGCTGGCCGACACGGTGGAATCCTCCGCCTCGATCGACGCCGACCCGTTCCGCCTCGAGATCAAGCTGCCGACCGACTTCGTCATGCCCGAAGGCGGCTTGAATGCCCGCCTGTCCAACGAATACCTCGGCATCCAGGCGCGCAAGCAGGAAGCGCTGATGCAGGACTACAAGATCTACGCCGCGCTGGCCTATGCGCGCGCCAACCAGTTGAACCACGTCACCATCGACAGCCCCAAGGCCAAGCTCGGCATCATCGCTTCGGGCAAGTCCTACCTCGACGTTTTGGAAGCGCTGGAAGAACTCGGCATCAATGAAGAAATGGCCGCCGACATCGGCATCCGCCTGTTCAAGGTCGCCATGCCCTGGCCGCTGGAGCCGGACGGCGTGCGCGAATTCGCGCGCGGCCTGGACGAAATCCTGGTGGTGGAAGAAAAACGCCAGATCGTCGAATATCAATTGAAGGAACAGCTCTACAACTGGCGCGACGACGTGCGTCCGCGCGTGATCGGCAAGTTCGACGAAAAGGGCGAGTGGGTTGCGCCGCGCGGCGAATGGCTGCTTACCTCGAAGGCCGACTTTTCGGTGGCGCAAATCGCGCGCGTGATCGCCTCGCGCATCGCGCGCTTCCACGTCAGCGATTTGATCAAGGCGCGCCTGACCTTCCTCGAAGCCAAGGATGCGGTGTTGAAGAAAGCCGTCGATACGCCGCCGCGCCCGGCCTACTACTGCTCGGGCTGCCCGCACAACACCTCGACCAAGGTGCCCGAAGGCAGCTTCGCGCTGGCCGGCATCGGCTGCCACGTGATGGCAACAGCGATCTACCCCGAATACAACAAGACCACCACCCACATGGGCGGCGAAGGCGCGCCCTGGATCGGTCAGGCGCCGTTCTCCAAGGTGCCGCACGTGTTCGCCAACCTGGGCGACGGCACCTATTTCCACTCGGGTTATCTGGCGATCCGCGCGGCGATTGCGGCCAAGGTCAACATGACCTACAAGATTTTGTACAACGACGCGGTGGCGATGACGGGCGGCCAACCGGTCGACGGCATCACCTCGGTACCGATGATCGCGCAGCAAATGGCTGCCGAAGGCGTGCAGCGTATCGCGCTGGTCACCGAAGACCTGGGCCGCTACGTCGAGCGCACCGGCCTGCCTTCCAGCGTCAGCCTGCACGACCGCAAGGACCTGGACGCCGTGCAGCGCGAACTGCGCGAAATCAAGGGCGTATCGATCCTGATCTACGACCAGACCTGCGCGGCTGAGAAACGCCGCCGCCGCAAAAAGGCCGAATATCCGGACCCGAACAAGCGCATGTCCATCAACGAAGCCGTATGCGAAGGCTGTGGCGATTGCGGCGTGCAATCGAACTGCACCTCGATCATGCCGGCGGAAACCGAATTCGGCCGCAAGCGCAGCATCGACCAATCGTCTTGCAACAAGGATTATTCCTGCGTCAAGGGCTTCTGCCCCAGCTTCGTCACCGTCGAAGGCGGCAGACTCAAAAAATCCAAGACCGGCACCGCCAAAGAGGACAATTTCGGCGACCTGCCCGACCCGGTTTTGCCCGCTTGCGATGTGCCGTTCAATATCCTCTTGAACGGCATCGGCGGCACCGGCGTGATCACCGTCGGCGCGCTGATCGGCATGGCCGGCCACCTCGAAGGCAAGGGCGTGTCGGTGCTCGACATGACCGGCATGTCGCAAAAGAACGGTTCGGTGACTTCGCACATCCGCGTGGCGCAAGACCCCAAGCGCATCCGCGCCCAGCGTATCGCGACAGGCGAAGCCGACCTGATCCTCGGTTGCGACATGCTGACCTCCGGTTCGCACGATGCGATTTCCAAGATGCGCCCCGGCCGCACGCGCGCCGTGGTCAACACGCACGAACAGCCGACCGGCAACTTCGCCAAGAACCGCGACTGGGAATTCCCGGTGGATCAGGTCAAGGCATTGATCAACGAGTCGGTGGAAAACCATTCCGACTTCATCGACGCCACGCGCCTGGCCACGGCCCTGATGGGCGATTCGATCGCGACCAACCTGTTCATGCTCGGCTTCGCCTACCAGAAGGGTGCGATTCCGGTTTCCGAAGCAGCCTTGCTGCGCGCCATCGAACTGAACGGCGTGGCAATCGAAAGCAACAAGAAGAGCTTCCTCTGGGGCCGCCGTGCCGCGGTCGACCTGGCACGCGTGGAAAAGGTCGCCTTCCCCGGCAAGCCCATCGTGCTGCAGATGCCGCAAAGCATCGACACGCTGGTCAAGCGCCGCGTCGCCTTCCTGACCGAGTACCAGGATGCGGCCTATGCCGCCAAGTTCGAGGAACTGATGGCCGAAGTGCGCACCGCCGAAGCCAAGCTCGGCGGCAACAAGCTGGCCACGGCTGTGGCGAAGAATTACTTCAAGCTCATGGCCTACAAGGACGAGTACGAAGTCGCGCGCCTCTACACCGACGGCCAGTTCGTCGAAAAATTGAAGCAGCAATTCGAAGGCGACTTCAGCCTGAAGTTCAACCTGGCACCGCCCCTGTTCGCCAAGAAGGATGAACAAGGCCATCTGATCAAGGCGCAGTACGGCTCCTGGGTGTGGAAGGCGTTCGGCGTGCTAGCCAAGCTGAAAGGCTTGCGCGGCGGCACGTTCGACGTGTTCGGCTACTCGGCTGAGCGCAAGATGGAACGTGCCATGATCGTGGAATACCGCGACATGGTGCGCGGCCTGTTGCAAAACTTGAATGCCGACAACCTGACGACGGCAGTCGAGATTGCCAACCTGCCCGACCAGGTGCGCGGCTTCGGCCACGTCAAGGAAAAGGCCGTGGAGCAATATCGGCGCGAGAAGGATAAGCTGTTGGCGCAATACCCGGCAAAGCAAGCGCCGGCGCATGCCGCGTAATTGACTACCAAACTCCCCTCGCCCGCAGGCGGGAGAGGGGAGTCATAGCGCGTCGTCCCGCAGTAGCAATTACATGCATTTCTAACAACCAACGACACTTGACGTTAACGTAAACGTCAGCTACCTTAAACAACCCAAGACACCGCACGCCCCCCGAGGAAGCCATGACCGATCTTTCCGTCGCCCAAAAGCTCACCGAATACAAACCCGCCAACAAGGTGCGCTTCGTCACGGCGGCCTCGCTGTTCGACGGGCACGACGCCTCGATCAACATCATGCGCCGCATCCTCATGGCCAACGGCGCCGAAGTGATCCACCTGGGCCACAACCGCTCGGTGGACGACATCGTCACCGCCGCGCTGCAGGAAGACGCGCAAGGTATCGCCGTATCGAGCTACCAGGGCGGCCACGTCGAGTATTTCAAGTACATGATCGACCTGCTGAGAGCTCGCGGCGGCGAGCACATCAAGGTATTCGGCGGCGGCGGCGGCGTGATCGTGCCGGCCGAAATCGCCGACCTGCACGGCTACGGCGTAGCGCGCATCTTCAGCCCTGAAGACGGCCAGCGACTCGGCTTGGTCGGCATGATCCTGTCGATGATCCAGGCCTGCGACGTCGACCTCTCGCCCCATGCGCCCAAGTCGCTCAAAGCCTTGACCGAAGGCGATGCCGGCGTGCGCCAGCGCGCCCTGGCGCAATTGATCACGGCGCTGGAAAACGATGCCGCCGACGCCAAGCTGAAGAGCGCGCTCCACGCCGCAGCCAAGGAAGCCAAGGTGCCGACCTTCGGCATCACCGGCACGGGCGGCGCGGGCAAGTCCTCGCTGACCGACGAATTGATCCGCCGCATCCGCCTCGATCAAGGCGACAGCCTCGACATTGCCGTGATCTCGATCGACCCTTCGCGCCGCAAGTCCGGCGGCGCGCTTTTGGGCGACCGCATCCGCATGAATGCGATCGCGCCGTGGAACAGCCAATCGCGCGTCTTCATGCGTTCGCTCGCCACGCGCGAAGCCGGCTCCGAAATCTCGCAGGCCCTGCCCGACGTGATCGCCGCCTGCAAGGTGGCCGGCTTCGACCTGATCGTGGTCGAAACCTCGGGCATCGGCCAGGGCGATGCCGCCATCGTGCCGCATGTCGACTTGAGCATGTACGTGATGACGCCCGAATTCGGCGCCGCCTCGCAACTGGAAAAGATCGACATGCTCGACTTCGCCGATTTCGTCGCGATCAACAAGTTCGACCGCAAGGGCGCGCAGGATGCCTTGCGCGACGTGGCCAAGCAGTATCAGCGCAACCGCGAGCTGTGGAGCAAGCGCCCGGAGGAAATGCCGGTCTATGGCACCCAGGCGTCGCGCTTCAACGACGACGGCGTGACCGCACTCTATCAAGGCTTGCTGCCGCGCCTGGCCGCGCTCGGCATGAAGAGCGGCGAAAGCCGCCTCGCGCCGGTATCCGTGCGATTCTCGTCGGGCAAGAATGCCATCGTACCGCCGGCACGTTCGCGTTATCTGGCCGAGATCGCCGACACGGTGCGTGGCTACCACAAGCACGTTGGACGCCAGACGCGCATCGCGCGCGAACGCCAGCAGCTACAAGAGGCCAAGCGCATGCTGGCCAAAGCCGGTAAAACGGTCGATTTCGACGACGTGATCGACGAGCGCGACAGCCGCCTCGATGCCGGCGCCAAGAAGCTGCTCGCCTCCTGGCCCGACATGCAGCAAGCCTATTCGGGCGACGACTACGTGGTGAAAATCCGCGACAAGGAACTCCGCACCCGCCTGGTCGGCACCACGCTATCGGGCACCAAGATCCGCAAGGTCGCGCTGCCGCGCTTTGAAGACCACGGCGAAGTGCTGCGCTTCCTGATGCTGGAAAACGTGCCCGGCTCCTTCCCCTATACCGCCGGCGTGTTCGCCTTCAAGCGCGAAGGCGAAGACCCGACGCGCATGTTCGCCGGCGAAGGCGACCCTTTCCGCACCAACCGCCGCTTCAAGCTGGTGTCCGAAGGCATGGAAGCCAAGCGCCTCTCCACCGCCTTCGATTCCGTCACGCTATATGGTGCCGATCCCGCGCTGCGCCCCGACATCTACGGCAAGATCGGCAACTCGGGCGTCTCGGTTGCCACGCTGGACGACATGAAGGTGCTGTACGAAGGCTTCGATTTGTGCGACCCGGCCACGTCGGTGTCGATGACGATCAACGGCCCGGCGCCGACCATCCTCGCCATGTTCATGAACACGGCGATCGACCAGCAGATGGCCAAGTTCAAGATGGATAACAAGCGCGAGCCGAGCGCCGACGAAGCCGCCAAGATCCGCGCCTGGGTGCTGCAAAACGTGCGCGGCACGGTGCAGGCCGACATCCTCAAGGAAGACCAGGGCCAGAACACCTGCATCTTCTCGACCGAGTTTTCGCTGAAGGTGATGGGCGACATCCAGGAATATTTCGTGCACCACCAGGTGCGCAATTTCTACTCGGTCTCGATCTCGGGCTACCATATTGCCGAAGCCGGCGCGAACCCGATTTCGCAACTGGCGTTCACGCTGTCGAACGGCTTCACCTTCGTCGAGGCCTACCTCGCGCGCGGCATGCACATCGATGATTTCGCGGCCAACCTGTCGTTCTTCTTCAGTAACGGCATGGACCCGGAATACACCGTGCTGGGCCGCGTCGCACGCCGCATCTGGGCCGTGGCGATGCGCGACAAATACGGCGCCAACGAGCGTTCGCAAAAGCTCAAGTACCACATCCAGACTTCGGGCCGCTCGCTGCACGCGCAAGAGATCGACTTCAACGACATCCGCACCACGCTGCAGGCGCTGATCGCGATCTACGACAATTGCAATTCGCTGCACACCAACGCCTACGACGAAGCGATCACCACGCCGACCGACGAATCGGTGCGCCGCGCACTCGCCATTCAGCTCATCATCAACCGCGAATGGGGCCTGGCGAAGAACGAAAACCCGAACCAGGGCAGCTTCATCATCGAGGAATTGACCGACATGGTCGAAGAAGCGGTGCTGCAGGAGTTCGAGCGCATCGCCGAACGCGGCGGCGTGCTGGGCGCCATGGAAACCGGCTACCAGCGCGGCAAGATCCAGGAAGAATCGATGCTCTACGAGCACAAGAAGCACGACGGCAGCCTGCCCATCATCGGCGTCAACACCTTCCGCAATCCGAAGTCCACCGGCACGGTGCAACAGATCGAACTGGCCCGTTCAACGGAAGACGAAAAGCAATCGCAGCTGACGCGCCTGGCCGAATTCCAGCAACGCCACGCCGCCGAGGCGCCCAAGCTACTGGCCGACCTGCAGCAAGCCGTGATCCGCGACGAAAACGTGTTCGCCCGCCTGATGGATGCGGTGCGCGCGTGTTCGTTGGGGCAGATCAGCGAAGCGCTGTTTGCAGTGGGTGGGCAGTACCGGCGCAATATGTAAGCAGGAATACCGGCAATAGCCGGCCATTGGTCGGCTATTGCACCCACGCCTGCAATTCGAAGCAGGCGCAATCGCCCCGCCCGCTGCGGTTGCTTTGCTCGGCCAGCGCGCGGTATTTGCGCGCGGCCTTCCACAAGCCGAACGTGCCCAGTCCGCCGCGCTCGCGCGCAGCGTGGTCGATCAGCGGCACGTCTTGCGCATACAAATCGCTGCTGACGAACGAGGCCGCGCTGCCTTCGAAACTCTGCTGCACGATCTCCAGGCCGCAACGCCCGGCCAGCAGTTGCATGCTCTGCGGCGAAAAAAGATAGAGGTGGCGCGGCGCATCGAGATTGACCCAATCCGCACCATAACGCTGCCAGGCAAGGCAGCCGCCCACGGGGAGCCGGATCAACATCCGGCCCCTGGGCTTGAGCAGACGCAGCGCGTGTTTGAGCACATGTTCCGGGTCGGTCAAATGCTCGAAGGAATGGTGGAACATGATGAGATCGAACGCGCCGCTCATCTCGTCGAGCGCACGCTTCTGCACCAGCAAGCCGTCTTCGTCGTGAACATCGTCGGAAATGAACGGATCGGCGCCGGCCACGTTGCGATAGCCGATATGCTTCATGTAGCGCAGCAGCAGGCCGTTGCCGCAACCGACATCGAGCACGCGCGCATCGAACGGAACCGCAGCGCGATGAATCGCGCCGACCGCCGCGTGCTGCCCCACGATCAGCTTGATCAACCAGCCCAGCGGATTCCATTGCCCGTGCGAGCAGGCGGCCCATCGCTTCTTCAATTGCCACTTGAGCCCGCTCGAGCCCGCGAACGAATAATAGTTCGCCGGATAATACTTCGCCAAGTCGGCCGGGACATCGAGCAGGAAAATGCCGTGGCAGGCACCGCATTCGAGATAGTCGAACCGGTCGCGCATGCCGAACATCATTTCGCGCGCGCTCACGACGCGGTTGCCGCCGGTGTTGGCGCAGATGGGGCAGGGTTTCGGTGTGGACGCGCTATTCAACGTGCAGCCTTCGATGGGAGACCGGATAATTCAACGGGTTCGCCACGGATGATAGCATCGGAATCATGGCCGCACGACATGCTGGCGGCCCCGCCCTGCTACGACCGCAACAAACGATCCGACCTAGGCGAGCGTGAACGTCAACTCGCCCAGCTTCTCGATCGACGACACGATTTCATCGCCGGCCTTGAGCCACACCTGCTGGTCCTTCGGCTTGCCGGCAATGACACCCTGCGGCGTGCCGGTGAAGATGATGTCGCCCGGCTCCAGCGTCCAATGCTTGCTGATATACGCGATGATCTGCTGGGTATTGAAAATGAAGTCGGACGTATTGGAAGACTGGCGCAGTTCGCCGTTGACGCGCGTCTCCAGCTTCAAGACGTTGGGGTCGCCGACCAGATCGGCCGAGACGAAATAGGGACCGATGGGCGCGAAGTTGTCGAGCGTCTTGCCTATCATCCATTGCCCCGCCGGCAGCTCGAGCTGTAGATCGCGCGCGGAAAAATCGTTGGAGTTGCAATAGCCGGCGACGTATTCCAGCGCGTCGTTCTCCGCCACGTTGCGGCAGGTCTTGCCGATCACGATCAGCAATTCGGTCTCGTAATCGAACTTGACCGACACGTCCCTGGGCGGCAGCGTGATCACGCAATGCTGTCCGGCCAGTGAGTTATTGTATTTGTTGAACAGCGGCGGCACGCGCGGCTCGGGCATGCCGATTTCCTTGGCGTGCTGGCGATAGTTCAAGCCGACGCAGATGATCTTGCCCGGCTTGGCGAACAGCCGGCCATGCACGATATCGGCCTCGCTCAACAGTGGCACGCCGGAATGCGCGACGCCGGCAACGACGCGCGACAGGCCATCGGCATTGCCGCCTTGCAGCAGCTCGTCCAGCGTCAACGGCGCATGCACGCCAAGCTTTTGCGCCGTCGCGCGGATATCGATCACACCGCCGGCCGTCACCGCGCCCAGCGATTCGCTGCCATCGGCATGTTTGATCGACAGCAACTTGAGGTTGTGCGGCATGGTGTGTTTGCCTTTGTATGATGGGGCTTGCGCACCCGTTGCCGCATCGGCTGCGACTGCGGCCAATCCAAGACCCGCACCGGCGGCACCGGCTTGCTTGAGGAAGTCTCTGCGTGTATTCATGGCAACTCCGCGATAGATTCGCCGACCCGGTTTCGGATGTCCCGGGACATCTTGCCACAAAACGGCCGCATGCGTTCTGGCACAGGACTGGCGCAAGTAGGCTGGGACGAGTCCCAGCTTTGCCGTCATTCACCTCTAATCATCATATTTTCTATTTCCCTCGGCGCCGCCCAATTCGCTGGATAGTAGCCTTGCTCCAGGTAGCGATGAAATGAGGAATGCGGCCAGTCCGCGGGATTCGGTACGTGGCCATGCTTCACCGGATTATAGTGAATGTAATCAAGGTGGCGATGCAAGTCCGAATCGTCACGTATCAAGTGTTCCCAATAACGCCTTTGCCAGATACCGCGTTCTCCTTTTCGAAGCCTGCTTGCAGAGATCCCCTCATCACGCGGAAGCGCTTTGGAAAAGTAGGCCTTGATGAGACGCCAACGCATCGAGAAATCACTATCGTTTGGCGGTAGTGTCCAAATCGCATGAAGGTGATCCGGCAACACCACCATGGCATCGATCATGAATGGATGGGCTAGTTTTACCGTTTGAAGTGCGTTGCGAAGGTGCCCGATATGTGCCGTGAGGAGATTGTTTTCCCGTCTTTTCGCCAGATTCACCGTGAAAAAGTAGGTGGCGCCAGACACTTTGGCTCGCTTATAAGTACGCATCGGAGAAAAAAATGCTGGGACTCGTCCCAGCCTACACCGTCAGGGAAATCAGCATCTGCGGCCGCACACGATCCGGCAGGCCCTCGATCGGCGCGGCCTTCGTGCCAACCGTCCTGGCCCCGCAGGCGCGATAGAACGGTTCGGCATAAGGATCGGCGTCGATGCTGAGAATGCGTGCGCCGCCGTGCCGGGCAAGTGCTGCGGCATACTCCAGCAACGCGCGCCCATATCCCTTGCCCATGTGTGCGGGCAACACCCAGAAGTGTTCAAGAATCCAGGCATCCTCTTGCGTGAGCAACTGGTAAAAGCCGGCTATCTCGCCATCGCATTCGGCAACATAGGTGGGGTGCGCCGCGATTTGCTCGGGCGAGACGGTGAGATCGGAAAGCCATACCTCGATCTGCGCAGCCGGATACGGCCAATGCGCTTTGGACGCGCGGGCGAGGCCCGACAGCGTCGCCGCCTCGTCTTCTCTCGCGCGACGGATTTCCACCATGCTCAACGCTTGCGCGCCAACGTCAATCCATCGCCAAGCGGCAGCATCGACAGATCGACCCGCTCATCTTTATGCAGCTTCAGATTCAATTGCTGCAAGGCCACCGTGTCGGCATCGGTCGAAGGCCGCGCCACGTCGCCGTCCCACAACACGTTGTCGATGGCGATCAGGCCGCCCTTGCGCAAGAGCTTGAGGCAGCGTTCATAGTAGGCGTCATAGTTCGTCTTGTCGGCATCGATGAAGGCGAAATCGAAGCTGCCTGCTTCGCCTGCCTCGATCAGCGCGTCGAGCGTCTTGGTCGCGGGCGCCAGATGCAGGTCGATCTTGTGCGCCATGCCGGCCTTTGCCCAATGCGCGCGGCCCATGGCAGTGAATTCCTCGTTGATGTCGCAGGCGACGATCTTGCCGTCGTCAGGCAAGGCCAGCGCCGTGGCCAGGCTGCTGTAGCCTGTGAAAACGCCGATCTCCAGCGTCTTTTTCGCGCCGATCAGTTTCACCAGCATGGCCATGAACTGGCCCTGCTCGGGCGAAATCTGCATGCCGGCGCGCGGATGGCCGCGCGTGGCGTCGCGCAGCGCGGTCAATACCGGATGCTCGCGCAGCGACACGTCGATCAGATATCGGTAGACTTCATCGTTGAGGTTGATGCTGCGGTTGCTCATGGCTTTTCCTTGGTCAGTGTGCAGCGAGCATGTCCAGCGCCAGTGCTTCGGCCACGCGTATGCCGTCGATCGCGGCCGAAAGAATGCCGCCGGCATAGCCCGCACCCTCGCCTGCCGGATAGAGGCCGCGCGTGTTGATGCTTTGCAGATCGCCATCGTTGCGCTTGATGCGAATCGGCGAAGAGGTGCGGGTCTCCACGCCGGTCAATACGGCATCGCGCATGGCGAAGCCGCGAATCTGTTTGTCGAATGCGGGGAAGGCCTCGCGCATCGCTTCGATCATGTAGTCGGGCAAGGCGGAAGACAGGTCGCCCAATTGCACCCCCGGCTTGTACGACGGCACCACCGAGCCGAATTCGGAGGACGGGGTGCCGCTCAAAAAGTCGCCGACCAGTTGGCCCGGCGCGCTGTAGTTGCTGCCGCCCAGTTCATAGGCGCGCGACTCCCACTGGCGCTGGAAGGCCATGCCCGCCAGCGGATGGCCGGGGTAGTCCTTTGGCGTGATGCCGACCACGATGCCGCTGTTGGCATTGCGCTCATTGCGCGAATACTGGCTCATGCCGTTGGTGACGACGCGGCCCGGCTCGGACGTGGCCGCCACCACCGTGCCGCCCGGGCACATGCAAAAGCTGTAGACCGCGCGGCCGTTCTTGGCGTGGTGCACCAGCTTGTAGTCGGCCGCGCCCAGGATGGGGTTGCCGGCGCTGGGGCCGAAGCGCGCGCGGTCGATCAGCGATTGCGGATGCTCGACGCGAAAGCCCATCGAGAACGGCTTGGCTTCGACATAGATGCCGCGCTCGTACAGCATCTGGAAGGTATCGCGCGCGCTGTGGCCGATGGCGAGCACGACATGGCTGGTGTCGATGACTTCGCCACCCGCGAGCACTACGCCGCGGACGCAGCCGTTCTCGACGTTCATATCCTCGACCCGGCTCTGGAAGCGGAACTCGCCGCCCAACGCCTCGATCGAGGCACGCATCTGCTCGATCATTTTGACCAGGCGGAAAGTGCCGACGTGCGGCTTGCTCACATAAAGGATTTCCGGCGGCGCATCGGCACGGACGAATTCGGTCAAGACCTTGCGCCCGTAGTGCTTGGGGTCTTTGACCTGGCTATGCAGCTTGCCGTCGGAAAAAGTGCCGGCGCCGCCTTCGCCGAATTGCACGTTCGATTCGGGCTGCAGCTCGCGCTTGCGCCACAGGCCCCAGGTATCCTTGGTGCGTTCGCGCACCGTCTTGCCGCGCTCGATGATGATGGGCTTGAAACCCATCTGCGCCAGGATCAGCGCAGCGAACAGGCCGCACGGGCCGAAGCCGATCACGACCGGCCGCAGTTTCAAGCCTTGCGGCGCCTCTGTGACGAAGCGATAACTCGTGTCGGGCGTCGGCCCGATATGGCGCTTGCCTTCATGGCGCGCCAGCACGGCGGCTTCATCCTGCACCGTCACGTCGAGCGTATACACCAGCATGACCGCGTTCTTCTTGCGCGCGTCGTAACCGCGGCGGAAGATGGAAAATTCGATCAGCTCGGCATCGGCAATGCCAAGCTGCGTCAGGATCGCCGCGCGCAGCGCGGGTTCGGGATGGTCGAGCGGGAGTTGTACTTCAGTTAAGCGCAGCATGGGAAACACTCTGGAGAGGACAGCAGGCCACCTGGTTTTGGTGGGACATAGCCTGTATTTTAACGCAGGCCGGGCTGTCCAATCGACAACGTCCGATTTTGGCAAAATTACCAAAATACCCTGCAACGGTGCGGATTTCCAACAGGAATACCCGGATTTCTTATGGGTTTCAGTTAGAATGATTTTCATAAGAAGGGCGTGGTCATAAGACCAGTGGCCCCGGAAAAGAAATGAGACAGGCGGGGAACGCCATGAGCAATGCCAACGACATCCAGCGCGGCACCGAAGACGAACTGCGTCAGACTCTGCTCGAATATCAGGCGATACTCGACAATGCCTCGCTGGGCATCACCTTCACCCGCAACCGCACGTTCCTGCATTGCAATGACCGGTTTTCCGAAATGTTCGGTTGGCCCAGCGAAGAGTTGGTCGGCAAGCCCACGCATATCGTCTACCCTTCGCCCGAGGCCTATGAAGAGCTTGGCCGCTTAGCCGTTCCCACGCTGTCGGCCGGTCGGCGCATGGATACCGAACTGCAGATGATGCGGCGCGACGGCACGCTGTTCTGGTGCCGCATGCTGGCCAACGCGATCGACCCGGGCGACCACAGCAAGGGTTCGATCTTCATTACCGAAGACATCACCCTGCGCCGGACGGCCGTTGAAAAGCTGAAGCAGGCGCTGCTGGAACAGCAGGCGATACTCGACAATGGCGTGATGGCGGTCGCCTTCGCCAAGGGGCGCGACCTGATCCGCTGCAACGCCCGGCTCGAGCAGCTGTTCGGCTACGGCCCGGGCGAACTGGACGGCACCAATACCGCCATCCTGTTCCGCACGCAGGAGGAATTCGAAGACGGCAACCACGGTTACCTTTCCCTGATCCGGGAAGGCTCGTATTCGAGCGAACGCTTGATGAAGCGCAAGGATGGCAGCACCTTCTGGTGCCGGCTTCACGGCAACCTGGTCGCACGCGACGATCCGGGCAAGGGTTCGGTGTGGCTGGCCGAAGACATCACCGAACGCAAGACCACGCAGGAAGCGCTGATCCGCGCGCGCGACGAGCTCGAAGTGCGCGTACTCGAACGCACCGCCGAGCTGGCCGCGGCCAACGCGCAACTGGAAAAGGAAATCCAGGAACGCCGCATCGCCGAGGAAAAAGTGCGCCACCTGGCGCACCACGATGCACTGACCGGCTTGCCGAACCGGCGCCTGCTGGAAGACCGGCTGGAACAGGCGCTGGTGCGCGCGCGGCGCCAGCATCTGCACGTCGCCGTGCTGTTCATCGACCTCGACCGCTTCAAGAACGTCAACGATACCCTGGGCCATCGCGTCGGCGACCTGCTGCTGCGGGCCGTGGCGCTGCGGCTGCGCGAATCATTGCGTGAGGGCGATACGGTTTCGCGCGTCGGCGGCGACGAATTCGTGCTGGTCCTGCCCGACATGGCCAGCACGCTGGCGGCCTCCGACACGGCGCACAAGCTGCTCGAATCGCTGGCCCAGCCTTACGCCATCGAAACCCACGTGCTCAACGTGACGCCGAGCATCGGGATTGCCATCTTCCCCAAGGACGGCACCGACGTCGAGATGCTGATCAGCCGGGCCGACATCGCGATGTACCACGCCAAGCAGATGGGGCGGAAGAATTACCAGGTATTTGATCTGGGGATGGTGTAGCGGTTGTAGGTTGGACGGCATGCCGTCCAACCTACGGGACCGGCGGTATCAAACACAATATAGGAAAATCGCGGACCGGTCGCATCATATCCGTCGTCCCCGTGAAAACGGGGACCCACAATGCCGCAGCCATTGGTCTTAATATGGGTCCCCGCTTTCGCGGGGATGACGGGTTAAAAGAGCGAACTTGTTGAGTCGTAGCGCGGAATAGCCAAAGACGTATTCCGCCACGTGCTTCAAATGCCGTTCTTTAGGCGCCTGGCGGGTTGCGCTTCGCTTACCCACCCTACATACAAGCCGAACTAGATAAGCCGGCTGCGCTTTTCCCACTTGTGCTCCTGCGTATTCAACACCGTGCCATCGGGCGCCACGGTCTCCAATCGCACATCGAAACCCCACAGGCGCGCCACGTGCTTCAGCATCTCCTCGGTCTGCTGGTTCAGCGGCCGGCGCTGGAACTGCGTGTGGCGCAAGGTCAGCGAGCGGTCGCCGTGCGTGTTCACGCTCCAGACCTGGATGTTCGGCTCGCGATTGCCGAGATTATATTGATCGGCCAGCTTGTGCCGGATGGCGGCATAGCCGTTTTCGTCGTGGATGGCCGAAACTTCGAGCTTGTCGTCCTTGTCGTCGTCCAACACGGCGAACAGATGGAAGTCGCGGATCATCTTGGGTGAAAGGTATTGCGCGATGAAGCTTTCGTCCTTGAAGTTGCGCATGGCGAATTCCATCGCGGGGCGCCAAGGGGTGCCGGCGATGGCGGGGAACCAGAAACGGTCTTCGTCGGTGGGTTCTTCGCAGATGCGGCGGATGTCGCGCATCATGTTGAAGCCCAGCGCATACGGATTGATGCCGCTGTAATACGGGCTGCCCACGGGCGGCTGATACACCACGTTGGTATGGCTTTGCAGGAATTCCATCATGAAGCCGTCGCCCACCACGCCTTCGTCGTAGAGCTGGTTCAGGATGGTGTAATGCCAGAACGTGGCCCAGCCTTCGTTCATCACCTGGGTCTGGCGCTGCGGATAGAAGTATTGCGAAATCTTGCGGATGATGCGCACCAACTCGCGCTGCCAGGGCTCGAGCAAGGGCGCATATTTTTCGAAGAAGTAAAGCAGGTTTTCCTGCGGCTCGGACGGGAAACGCATCGGCCCCTGGTCGATGGCGATTTCCTCGCGTCGCGGCAGCGTGCGCCATAGATCGTTGACCTGCGTTTGCAGGTAGGCTTCGCGCTCCTTCTGGCGCGCGCGCTCCTTTTCCAGCGACAGCTTGGCAGGCCGCTTGTAGCGGTCCACGCCATAGTTTTGCAAGGCGTGGCAGGAATCGAGCAGCAACTCGACTGCTTCCGAACCGTGGCGCTGTTCGCAATCGGCGATGTAATTCTTGGCGAACACCATGTAATCGATGATCGCCTCGGCATCGGTCCAGGTGCGGAACAGGTAATTGCCCTTGAAGAATGAATTGTGCCCGTACGAAGCATGCGCGATCACCAGCGCCTGCATGGTCAGGCTGTTTTCTTCCATCAGGTAGGCGATGCAGGGATCGGAATTGATCACGATCTCGTAGGCCAGCCCCATCTGCCCGCGCCGATAGCTTTTCTCGGTCGCCATGAAATGCTTGCCGAACGACCAATGGTTATACGACACCGGCATGCCGACCGAGGTGTAGGCATCCATCATCTGCTCGGCGGTGATGACCTCGAGCTGATTGGGATAGGTGTCGAGCTCGAAATGCTTCGCCACACGCTTGATTTCGTCGTGCGCCTGTTCGATCAGGTCGAACGTCCACTCCGACTGCTCGGGCAGACGCGGGCGTTTCGATTTGTTATCAGACTCACTCATAAGCTTCTCTAAGCGGCTCGATTATTTTGGCTGCTTTTTGAACAATTCGCGGAACACCGGGTAGATATCGGCCGGCGATTCGATCTTTTGCATGGCGAAGTGCGCCTGCGTTTCCTTGACCTGTGCGTATTCGTGCCACAGGTTCTGCGCCTCGCCGTCGGTGATCTCGACGTAGGCATAATACTGCACCGCCGGCATGATGGTGTTGGTCAGCAATTGGCGGCAGATCACCGAATCGTTGTCCCAGTTGTCGCCGTCCGACGCCTGCGCCACGTAGACGTTCCAGTCGCTGCTGGCATAGCGCTCATGGATGATCTTGCCCAGCATGTGCAGCGCCGACGACACCACGGTACCGCCCGATTCGCGCGAATGGAAGAATTCGTTCTCGTCGACCTCGGCCGCCTGCGTATGGTGGCGGATGAAGACCACGTCGATCTTTTCGTAAGCGCGCGTGAGGAACAGGTAGAGCAAAATGAAGAAGCGCTTGGCCGTGTCCTTCTTGCTCTCGTCCATCGAACCGGATACGTCCATGATGCAAAACATCACGGCTTGCGACGACGGCTTGGGCACCTTGACGCGGTTGCTGTAGCGCAGGTCGAACGGGTCGATGAAGGGGATGGTCAAGAGCTTGGCACGCAGGTGATGTATCTCGCGCTTCAATTCCACCACGAGCGGCGCCGATTCCGATTCGCCGCCTTCCTGCAATGCTTTCAACTCGGCTTCGGCTTCGCGCAAGCGGCGCCGGCTGCCGCCGCCGACCGCGATGCGCCGGCCCAGGGCGCCGCGCAGCGAACGCAGGACATGGATGCTCGAGGTGGTACCCGACATCTTGTAGCCGGCGCGCTGGTTCTTGAATTCCGTGGTCGAGGTGAGCTGGGTCTTGACCATGTTGGGCAGTTCAAGATCCTCGAAGAAATAATTCATGAATTCTTCGCGGGTCAGCTGGAACACGAAATCGTCTTCCGTCATCTGGTCGCTGTTGCCGGCCTGGCCCTTGCCCGAACCGCCACCGCCGCGCGGGCGGCTGATGCGGTCGCCCCTGAGATATTCCTGGTTGCCCGGGCTGACGGTTTCCCACACACCGCCACGGGCATGGCCGAAATTGGGCTCGTTGACGTCCTTGACCGGAATCGAGACCTTTTCGCCATTTTCGACGTCGGTGATCGAACGCCCCTTGATGGCGCGCGTCACCGCGTCCTTGATCTGGCCCTTGTAGCGCTTCAAAAAACGCTCGCGGTTGACCGCGGACTTGTTTTTGCCCTGGGTACGCCGGTCGATCAGGTAAGCCAAGTGTCCCTCCCCGCACGATTCGTACGATGATTGCCTACGCCGACGGCTGCCTGCCGCACTTGCCAAGCCGGCATGCCGTCACACCGATCAGGATGACTTCCTGACACGCAGATACCATTCGCATAGCAACCTGACCTGCTTGGCCGTGTATCCCTTGGCCACCATGCGCGAGACGAATTCCTGGTGCTTGTTGGCGTCGTCGGCGCTGGCCTTGGCGTTGAAGGAGATGACCGGTAGCAATTCCTCGGTATTCGAGAACATCTTTTTCTCGATCACCGTGCGCAATTTCTCGTAACTGGTCCACAGCGGATTCTTGCCGGCATTTTGCGCCCGCGCGCGCAGCACGAAGTTGACGATTTCATTACGGAAATCCTTGGGATTCGAAATGCCGGCCGGCTTTTCGATCTTTTCCAGTTCATTGTTCAAGGACTCGCGGTCGAAGCTCTCGCCGGTGTCGGGATCGCGGAATTCCTGGTCCTGAATCCAGAAGTCGGCAAAGGTCACGTAACGGTCGAAAATATTCTGGCCGTATTCGGAATAGCTTTCCAGGTAGGCCGTCTGGATTTCCTTGCCGATGAACTCGACATAACGCTGCGCAAGATATTCCTTGATATATGAGAAATACTTTTGCTCGGTTTCCGGCGGAAATTGCTCGCGCTCGATCTGCTGTTCGAGCACATATAACAAGTGCACCGGATTGGCCGCGACCTCGGTGGTGTCGAAATTGAACACTTTCGAGATGATCTTGAACGCAAAACGCGTCGAAAGCCCCGACATGCCCTCATCCACACCGGCGTAATCGGCATATTCCTGGCGCGACTTGGCCTTGGGATCGGTATCCTTGAGATTTTCGCCGTCATACACCTGCATTTTGCTGAAAATGCTTGAATTTTCGGGCTCTTTCAGGCGCGAAAGGATGGCAAATTGCGCCATCATCTTCAAGGTGCCCGGCGCACATGGGGCTTGCGAAAGCGAGGAATTGCGCACCAGCTTGTCATAAATCTTGATTTCATCGACGACACGCAGGCAATACGGCACCTTGACGATATAGATACGGTCGAGGAAAGCTTCGTTGTTCTTGTTATTCCGGAAAGCCTTCCATTCCGATTCGTTCGAGTGGGCCAGCACCACGCCGTTGAACGGAATCGCGCCGAAGCCTTCGGTTCCTTTGAAGTTGCCTTCTTGCGTCGCCGTCAATAATGGGTGCAAGACCTTGATCGGGGCCTTGAACATTTCGACGAACTCCATCAAGCCCTGGTTCGACAGGCACAGCCCGCCGGAATAGCTGTAGGCGTCCGGATCGTCCTGCGCATAGTCTTCGAGCTTGCGGATATCGACCTTGCCGACCAGCGAGGAGATGTCCTGATTGTTTTCGTCGCCCGGCTCGGTCTTGGAAATCGCGATCTGCTTCAACACCGACGGGTAGCGTTTCACCACGCGGAACTTGTTGATGTCGCCATTGAATTCGTGCAGCCGCTTGACCGCCCACGGGCTGGGAATGGTGCGCAGGTAACGGCGCGGAATGCCGAAATCCTCTTCGAGGATGGCGCCGTCTTCCTCTTCATTGAACAGGCCGAGCGGCGATTCATTCACCGGCGAGCCCTTGACGCAATAAAAGGGCACCTTTTCCATCAAATACTTGAGCTTTTCCGCAATCGAGGACTTGCCGCCGCCCACGGGGCCGAGCAGGTAAAGAATTTGCTTGCGTTCTTCCAATCCCTGCGCGGCGTGGCGAAAATAGGACACGACCTGCTCGATCACTTCTTCGGTGCCGTAGAACTCGCGGAACGCGGGGTAAATCTTGATGACCTTGTTGGCAAAGATGCGCGAGAGGCGCGAATCGTTGCGCGTATCGACCAGTTCAGGCTCGCCGATGGCCGCCAGCATGCGCTCGGCCGCGCTTGCATAGGCCAGCCGATCGCGCTTGCAAAGCTCCAGGTATTCCTGCAGCGAGTATTCCTCTTCCTTGGTCCGTTCGTACCGTGCTGCGAAATTGTCAAAGATGTTCATGTGAATGTCCTTTGATCCTTATGCTGCCCAATGTTACGGAAGCCATCGCGCGTCTGAAGCTTGCCTATGCGAATTAATCATACGCCGATTATGCAAATTCAGTGTAGAACAAAATCGTTAAAAATACTTACACGCAATTTCCGCAACAGCGCCGCAAAACCCGCCCTGTTCGAAGCAACGCGCAGCCTTGTCACAATCGGCAAGCCAACGCACCCCAAATGCCGACGATAGACCGCGGCGAAAAATTGAAGTTCCTGCCATGTTTAACGCGCCGCAGTGCTGCGCGTTGACGGAAGACGCATCGGCGAAAAAATTCAGCGAACGTTTTTTGTACCGCGAGCTGTACGATGGCGCTGCAATGCAAAGCGCGCGGGGTCAAGCGTTGCGCACAGATCGCGCTCGAGCGGCAGCGGCTCGCCCGACATTTGTGCAGCCAACAACTCCGCCGCCAATGGCGCCCAGGTAAGGCCGCGCGAAGCCAGGCCCAACAGCGCATGCAAACCTGCGTGGCGCGGCACGTCGCGCAAACGTTCGGCGCGCGAAACGGAAAGTGCAGCCAGGTCGGGAAGGCTGCCTGCCAAGGGCAAGCGATCGGGCGCGACGGCGCGGAAACCGGTGCGCCCCTCAAGCGGCAAGTCATCGAGGCGCGCGGCGAGTTCGGGAAACAGCGTTGCCAGTCGCGCCAGATTTTCATGTTGGCTCGCGGCGCGCAAGCCCGGTTCATCATCCATGTCGTAGCTTGCGCCGACGCTGCACAGTCCGCGCCACGCGGGCGTGACATAACCGTCGCCGCATACTGCCATGCTCAAGGGCGGCATGCGCGCCGCATCGACATGCGTCACCTGGCCCCGGACGCAGGACAGCGGCAATTCGCCCGTCTGCACGAAGCGATTGCCGCCACCGCCGTTGGCCAGCACGACATGCGGCGCTTGCGCAAGCAGCGCGCCCTCTTCGTCCCATACGCGCCAGAGATCGCCTGCGCGTTCCAGCCGCGCAACCGAACCGCGACGCCATGTCACGCCGGTTCCACACCCGGCCAGCATGGCCCGGCACACGCCGGTCGGATTGGCCCAGCCGCCTTGCGCAAACAGGCATGCGTCGCCGGTGCCCGCGCCCAGTCCCGGCAGCATGCGCGCCAGCTTCGGTGCTTCGATCGGGTGCGCAAATTCCGGCGGATAAGAACCGAACTCCGCAAGCCTGTCCTCGCCCATCAGTTGCAACACGCCGCACATCTCGCCTTCGAACGCCGTACCGATACCGCCGAGTGCCTGCCAAAGGCGCAAGGCAAACAGGAAAGCCGCGCGCGAAAATCGCGCCACGGGATTATCGTCGCGCGCAAGCACGGGCATGAAGATGCCGGCCAGATTGCCCGAGGCTTCCTGGCCAGGCGTTGCATGGCGTTCGATCAACTCGACTTGCCAGCCGCGCGCGCACAGGCGCTGGCTAACAGCGGCACCGGCCAGCCCGGCACCGATCACGATGGCATGCCGCGTTACGGCAGCAGGCATGTCGACTTGCCAGCGCGGCGCAAACGATGCCGACGACGCCGCGCCATGCTGCACGAATCCGACTTCGTGCAAGGCTTCCGTTTCGGCCGCATCAACAGGCAGAACGATTTGCGAGCGCGCCGCTGCGAGCCGCGAGAACCATGCAAGCTCGTGCCGCCGTCGCTTTGCCTCGCGCGTGAAGAAGCCGTCGTCAGGCAGGAAGGCGTCGATGCGCGCATCAAGTCGTGCCAGGTCTTGCATCTCGTCGCCCAGCACCAGGGTGAGGCGCACATCCGCGTCAGGCAATACGATGCGATGCAAGCCAGGCACCGCGCACGGCCAGCGCTCCCGCAAGAGATGGGCAAATGCGCCGCACTCGGGCAACCCGCGATGCGCCTCTTCAAGCGCAGCCCGTGAATAAAGACGCGGCACGAAAGCGACATAATGCAGGCGCCGCGGGCGATCTGCGTCATCGCGCCAGATCTGCCAGGCGGCGAGGAAGCGCAAGCCGAATTCGAACGCGGTATCGAGTATGGTGTAGTCATTGCGGCCCGGCCAATGCGGCATCAGCAATGGCGCCAGGCGCTGCCGCGCCAGGACGGCGTCGCCCGCCCGTGGCGCAGCCGGCGCTTGCTGCAGTGTGTGCTCGACGACACGCACGGCCCTAGTCCGCCATGGCTTGCTGCAGCAACGGCCGGAACGCATCGGGTTCGCAGCGCGTAACGGCGATCTCCGGCGTGCGGTGCCAGGCGCCGCAGCGCTTCAAGGCGCCCGCGATATCGGCGGCCAGTGCCGGCGTGATGCGCACGCCGTCTTCCAGGTGCAAGACCTTGACTTCAAACACGCCCTTGATACGATGCGCCTTCGCATCGATGCGCCCCACAAGCAGCCCGCGGCGCAGGATGGGCAGCGTGAAGTAGCCGTAGCGGCGCTTGGCCTCGGGCGTGTAGCATTCGAGCCGGTAATCGAAGCCGAAGAATTCCTGCGCGCGCCGCCGGTCCCATACCACGGGGTCGAATGGCGACAGCAGGGTCGTGACGCTCGGCTTCAATTGTCCGTCGGCTGCCGCCTCGGCCAGCGCCTGCAACTCGGGATGGACATAACCCGGCACATCCCAACCCTCGACACGCACACGCAGCAGCTCGCCTCGTTCGGCCAGCGTTTCCGGGTCGGGCCGCGGCCTCAGGCGCGTGTTGCGGAAATAGTCGCCCATCCAGCTCGCCTTGGCCACGCCGAGCGAAAACACGGCCTTCAACATGAAGCGGCGATGCACTTCATCGAGATGCGGTGTGCGGCTATCGTCCCAGCCGGGCAGCACGTGCTCGCGCAAGTCGTAGAGGCGCTGGAAGGCCTGGCGCTTTGCGATCATCAACCGTCCCGCCGTGAACAGCACTTCGAGCGAACGTTTCTCTTCCTTCCATTCCCACCAGCCGCCGCCCTTGCCGTCCTTGCGCTCGAAGTCGGATGATTTCACCGGCCCGTTGATGCGGATATGCTCGACCAGTTGCTCGATCGCGTCCTTGTGTTCGGCCATCCATTGCACCGAATATTTCCACCCCATCGCGGCGGGGTCCTGCATGCGGTGGCGATACAAGCCATAGTCTTCGATCGGCAGGAAAGAGGCTTCATGCGCCCAGTATTCGAACAGTTTGCCTTCGGCAAGCAACTCCTCCAACCACACCAGCGGATAATCGCCCAGCCTGCTCCACAGCACCAGATAAGGACTGCGTGCGACGACGTTGATGGTATCGATCTGCAACACGCTCATGTGGCGTATCGCATGCAATACGTCGTCCTTGCGCGCTTTTCCGCGGCGTGGGACGAGCAAACCTTGGGCGGCGAGATGGAGGGAACGGGCGGCGGGCAGCGATAGGCGCAGGTCGGTCATGGATGGATCAACAGTGGAAATTTCATCTCATTATGGCGCAAATGTTATTTCGCCGACACCTTGCCGCACGTCCAGTTGCGCTTCGCAATCGGATGTCTATAATCTTCCAACGGAGACCAAGCGCGGGCGCCTCTAAAATCGTAGCGAGCAGCCCAAGGTCGGGCTGAGAAGCGCAACCGTACGGAGGTACGGTGAGCATCGCAGGCCCGAGATTGGGCCGCGCAGTAGATTTTAGAGGTGACCATATGTTGATAAGAAAATTCAAGCCGGGCGAAGAGGCCGAGCTCTGGCATCTGTTTCACGATTCCGTGCACCATATCAGCACGGATCTCTACACCAGTGAGCAATTACTTGCGTGGTCGCCGCATCAGGTCGACATCGACAAGTGGCGCGTGCGCATGCGCGGCATCTCGCCCTTCGTGGTCGAGCATGAAAAAAAATTGATCGGTTACGCCGACGTGCAAGCCAATGGCTATCTTGACCATTTTTTCGTCCACCATCGATGGCAGCGCCGCGGCGTCGGCAACCTGCTGATGCAGATCATCGTCGAAGTGGCGAAACAGGATGCAATCGAACGGCTGTTTTCCGACGTCAGCGTCGCCGCCAAGCCGTTTTTCGAGCATTGGGGTTTCGTGGTGGAACGCGAGCAGAAGGTCAAGATCGAGCGCGAAGTGCTGAAAAACTTCCGTATGACGCGCGAACTGGTCCAGTAGAACTCATTTCATGAATAGGAGCCTGTGCAAACGCACTATTTGGGCGTCGCGCGCCTTGCCAGCGCCCTTTCTAGTGAAAATGCATCAGGCTCCTATTTGTGAAATGAGTTCTAGGATTACAATCGCGCTTTAATCCGCAGTCCAACATCATGAACAACCCACGCGCTGCCGTCATCGGCGGCGGGCCGGCCGGCCTGATGGCCGCCGAAACGCTGGCGGCGCAAGGCATTGCCGTCGACCTGTACGACGCCATGCCTTCGGTCGGGCGCAAATTCCTGCTGGCCGGCAAGGGCGGCATGAACCTGACCCATTCCGAGCCGCGCGAACGCTTCCATGCACGCTACGGCGCACGGCGCGCCGAGCTCGAAGCGCTGCTCGATGGCTTTGGCGCCGAGGCCTTGCGCGAGTGGGCGGCACAGTTGGGCATCGCCACCTTCATCGGCAGTTCCGGGCGGGTCTTTCCCACCGACATGAAGGCGGCGCCGCTATTGCGCAGTTGGCTGCATCGCCTGCGCGAGGCCGGTGTACGGTTTCACATGCGCCATCGCTGGCTTGGCTGGGATGACGCCGGAAGCCTGCGCTTCGCCACGCCGCAAGGCGAGCAAGCGGTGCAGGCAAGCGCGACGATTCTGGCGCTGGGCGGGGCCAGTTGGGCGCGCCTTGGTTCGGACGGCGCATGGACCGGCTTGCTCGGCTCGCGCGGCGTAGCGCTCTCTCCCTTGCGCCCCGCCAATTGCGGCTTCGAGATCGGCTGGAGCGCGCACTTTCGCGAGCGTTTCGCCGGCCACCCGCTCAAGTCCATCATATTGCGTTACGTCGACGTCCATGGCATTGCCCACAGCCGCCAGGGCGAATGCATGGTCACAGAGCACGGCCTGGAAGGCAGCCTGATCTACGCCATGTCGGGCGGCTTGCGCGATGCGCTCGATGCGCTACATGCGCACGCGCCGCTCGAGATCAGGCTCGATCTGGCGCCGGACTGGACCGAAGCAAAGCTGACCACCGAGATCGCGCATCCGCGCGGTTCGCGCTCGATGGCAAGCCATCTGCAGGGCCGCATCAACATCGCCGGCGTCAAGGCCGGCCTGCTGCATGAGGTATTGCGCAAGGAAGACTATGCCGATGCGGCACGCGTGGCCGCCGCCATCAAGAACCTGCCACTCTATTTGATGGCAACGCGCCCGATCGACGAAGCGATCAGCAGCGCCGGCGGCGTGCGTTTCGATGAACTGGATGAGCGCTTGATGCTGCGCGCGCAGCCTGGCGTGTTTTGCGCCGGCGAGATGCTCGATTGGGAAGCGCCCACGGGCGGCTATCTGCTGACCGCCTGTTTCTCTACCGGCCGTGCTGCGGGCCTGGGCGCCCTGGACTGGCTGGCGAAAAAAAAACAATGAACACGGAACAAAAAAACAACCCGCTGCACGGCCAGACCCTGGAATCGGTCCTGGTTCAACTGGTCGACCGGCTGGGCTGGGAAGACATGGCGCGCCGCATCGACATCAACTGCTTCAAGAGCGATCCAAGCATCAAATCGAGCTTGAAGTTCTTGCGCAAGACGCCGTGGGCAAGGGCCAAGGTCGAGGAATTGTTCCTGTCCTTGCCCGGCAAATAAGCTGAATCAGGCTTCGCGCGCCAACGCCAGGAATTCGGTACGCAGCGCAAGATTGGGCTGCAATTCGCCCAGCATGGCCGAGGTGATGGTTTCTTCGCCCGGCGTGCGGATGCCGCGGCTTTCCATGCACATGTGGCGGCAGCGGATCACCACGCCGACCGCCTTCGGTTCCAGATGCGTCATCAAGGCGTCGGCGATCTGGCTGGTCAGGCGCTCCTGCACCTGCAAGCGCTTGGCGAAGCAATCGACCAAGCGCGTCAGCTTGGACAAGCCGACGATCTTGCCGTTGGGCACGTAACCAATCGTGGCGCGGCCGAAGAAAGGCGCCAGGTGATGCTCGCAATGGCTGTATACCGGAATGCCCTTGACCACGATCAGCTCGTTGTATTCCTCGGCGCCGTCTTCGAATGCCTTGAGCACTTCGGCCGGGTCTTGGTCGTAGCCCGAAGTCCAGTGCTTCCACGCCTTTTCAACACGTGAAGGGGTTTCCAGCAAACCGGGGCGGTCGGGGTTTTCCCCGAGGGTGCTCAAGAGGCGGCGCCAGTCGTCTTGGGAAAAGCGGTCAGACATGGCGGCCGTTTCCACCGCGCATGGCGATTGGGGATGCAAAGCGGGATTCCATCGTGGATTCCATTTTCAAGCTGTGTTTATTCAAAGTAGGCCGCCGCGCATTGATCGGAGTATTTTCCAAGGAGGAAATATTTCACGCGCGAGCGACGAAAGGGCGTGGTGTTTAGAACACTAAACATCAGTTAACCGAATGCTACCCTAGTTGGCGCGAGTTTGCTGCCAAAGTAAAAAGCCCCGCCCGAATTTCGTTCGGCCGGGGCTACGCTCAACGAACCGAGAGTGACTACTTACTTTCCGCGCAACTCATTAGCCAACTGGGGGGCGCCATAGACCTTGTCGAGCGCCTCGAGGATGGCATTGCTGTGAACGGCCACCGCGCGGTTGGTGCGGCCGTCATACCAGAACGCGCCGCCCAGCGAATGGATGTTGCCGTCGAAGATCAGGCCGACCACTTCACCTTTGCGGTTGATCATCGGGCTGCCCGAATTGCCGCCGATGATGTCGTTGGTGGTGACGAAATCGAACGGGTCGCTCATACCGAGCTTATCCTTGGCCGCATGCCAGGAAGCCGGCAGCGCGAACGGCGCCACGCCGGTTTCGCGCGCGAAGGCGCCGGCAAAGTCGGTAAACGGCGCGACGGCATGATCGCCTTCCTGCCAGCCCTTGACCTCGCCATAGGTCAGGCGCAACGTGAAGGTGGCGTCGGGATAGGCGCCGGCGCCCTGTTGCGCGAAGCGCGCCTGGGCGATCAGCTCGGCATTTTTTTGCTCCACCGATTCGACTTCGGCTTCATAACGCTTGCGCACCGTGCGTGCCGGGCCATCGACCGCCATGGCGAGCTTGATGAAGGGGTCGTCGGACTTGGCAACGGCGTCGGCCCCGCCCTGCCACAAGGCCTTGCGCACGGCAGGATCACCGAGCTTGGTGCCGGCGATCAGTTCGCCTGCCACCTCATCGGGCGACTTGTTGCCGAGGATTTGCTTGACCAGCGCATCGTCCGGGCCCAGCCATTCGCGCATCTTGGTCAACGATAGCGAGAGCTTGACCTTTTCCAGTTCCGGGTAGACCGGCGCATCGGAGAACAAACGCTGCTCGAGTTCGGTCCGCTTGGCGTCGGCGTATTCGGGGAAGCGCTCGGCGTTGGGCTTGTTGCGTTCTTCAGTGCCGCGCAAGAGCGTGCGGGCGAAGCGGAAGTAATCGCCCTGGAAGCCATAGGCACGCTCGGTCACGAGGAGAGGCTTGTCGATCTCACGATAGGTTTGCTGCGCCTTGGCAATCGCATCCCAGGCCCCGCCCACCTTCTTCGCCAGCTCCGGCTTGCCCGCCACGAACTTGCGCAGCGCGGCTTCTTCCTTTTCCTTCTGCGCCATGAAAGCCGGGTCCAGCAGCGTTTCAAGACGGCCGTGGAAAGCCTTGTAGGTGTTTTCGATGCCGAAGATGTCGTGGTCGGCGGTGCGCGCCGCTTCCGGGCCGGTCTTGGAGTATTGCTCCAGCACGCCGCGGATTTCGGCGATGCGCAGCATGCCTTCGATCAGGCCGATGTCGCGCAACGTGTGCAATTGCGCCACGGTCAGTTGGCGCTGGGTCGAACCGGGATGGCCGGTCACGAACACCATTTCGCCTGCGGCTGCGCCGCTTTTGCTGAACGGGAAATAGTCGGCCGGCTGCACCGGCTTGCCGTCTTCATAGGCGCGCAACAGCGTCAGGTCGAGGTCGTAGCGCGGGAAATTGAAATTGTCCGGGTCGCCGCCGAAGAAAGCCATGGCCTTTTCCGGCGCAAACACCAGGCGCGTATCCTGGAAGCGGTGATATTGGTAGAGGTGATAGCGCCCACCGTGGTACAGGTCGACCACGTCGCAGCGCAGCGTCTTTTTGTTGTCGCCTACGCATGCCGATTCGAGCTTGGCCTTGACCGCGTTTTGCGCTTCGCGGAACGCCTTGCCTTCCAGGCCCGCCGTGGCCTTCTTCACCTGGTCGGTCACGTCGGTGATGGTTTCCAGGCGGTTCAATTCGATTTCGGGGCAGCGCAGCTCATCTTCCGGCTTGGCTGCGAGGAAGCCATCCTTGATCAAATCCTTGGTCGCCGTGGAACGCTGCGCCAGGCAGCTCGACGCGCAATGGTGATTCGTCATCACCAGGCCGTTGGCCGACACGAACGACGCCGAACAGCCGCCGGCAATGCGCAGCGACGAATGCATAGCCTTGGCCACCCATGCTTGATCGGGTGTGAAGCCGTATTCGGCCTGCATCTTCTTGGCCGGCAAATTATCGAGCGTCCACATGCCTTCGGAGGCGAAGGCCAGCCCGGGCAGCATGAACAAGGAAAGCGCGATGCGAAACGACATGAGGAATCCCCTTGAAAAAGGTAAGCGCTGAAGATATCACAGGCGACACGCCATTGCCCCTGGTTTCCATTTTCTCGACCGGCTGCGCCAATACCACTGAAGCGGCCCGGATATCGTCACTTGCCCCTGGCAGCAAGCCACAATTAGTACCAAATCAATACCACTTGACAGCCACTTTAAGCCCACCTATAGTCGAACGCGCAAGGATGCGTAAAGAGCAAAAGGGTAATGCATGAGTGTCGAAATCAGTGCCGAAATCAGGCAAAAAATCGGTCAATTGTTCATGGTGGGGTTCGATGCGCTCGAGGCGAATGACCACATCAAGCGCCTGATCCGCGAAGAGCAGGTCGGCGGCGTGATCCTGTTCCGCCGCAACGTGCACACGCCCGAACAATTGTCGGCCCTGGCGCGCGAGCTGCAGGAAATCAATGCCGAAGTGTCGGACCTGCCGCTGTTGATCGCCATCGACCAGGAAGGCGGCATGGTGATGCGCATCGAACAGGGCGTCACGCCGATTCCGGCCGCGATGGCGTTCCAGGAAGCCGGCTCGGTCGAGGATTGCGAAGCGCTGTCCTTCGTCTGCGGCGACGAGTTGCGCCAGATCGGCATCAACATGAATCTGGCGCCCATCCTCGACGTCAACAACAACCCGTTGAATCCGGTAATCGGCGTGCGCGCCTTCGGCGAAGATGCCGCCACCGTTTCCAAATATGGCTTGGCCGCCGTGCGCGGGCTGCGCCGTGCCGGCGTGATCGCCACCGCCAAGCACTTCCCCGGCCACGGCGACACCTCGACCGACACGCACTACGACATGGCTTCGGTGCCGCATGGCCGCGAGCGGCTCGACGCCGTCGAGCTGGCGCCTTTTGCGGCCGCGATTGCCGATGGCGTGGACGCCATCATGACGGCGCACGTCATGTTTCCCGCCATCGAACCCGATCCGACCGTGCCGGCCACGCTGTCAAAAGCCGTGCTGACCGACCTGCTGCGTACCGAGATGGGCTTCGATGGCGCCGTGATTTCCGATTGCCTCGAAATGGCTGCCATCTCGGAAGGGGTGGGCGTGGCCAAGGGCGCCGTCGCCACCATGCAGGCCGGCACCGATATCGTCTTGATCTCGCACCAACTGGAGCGCCAACTGGCCGGCATCGCAGCGGTGACCCAGGCGGTGGAGCATGGCGAAATTACCATGGTGCGCATCGATGAAGCCGTGGCTCGCGTGCGCCGCCTGAAGCAATGCGCAGCGGTCGCGCAATGGCGCAAGCGGCCGTCCCGGCTCTCCGGCCTGATGCAGCCCGATGCCGTGGCGCTGTCGTTGCGTGTGCAAAAGGCCGCCGTGCGCACCGTGGGCGCCTATCGCGCACTGGATCGCAAGCTGCCCGTTGCACTCGTGACCTTCGAAGTGCGTTCGCGCACCGAGATCGACGAAGTCGCGCTGGCACGCAACAAGGAACCGCGCAGTTCCATGCTGCCGGGCTTGCTTGAAGCGGGGCTGGAGGTGCGTGAATTTGCGCTTTCGGCGGAGCCGACCGAGGCCGAATTGCAGGAAGCGCGCGCCTTCGTCGAGGGCGCGCAGCAGATCGTGGTGCAAAGCTACAACGCCGTGCTGGTGCCGGATCAGCAGGAATTCATTGCGGCTGTACCGCAGGATAAATTGTGGCTGGTGGCGGGGCGGCTGCCTTACGATCTCGATCTCGCGCCCGGCGCGCAGGGGCGGCTGGCAAGTTTTGGCTGTCGGCCGGCGGCGTTGGTACCCGTGGTGGAAAAATTGGCTGGTTAAACCTCAACCGCTTCAATTGCGCGGCTACCGTTCACCCCTCTCCCGCCTGCGGGAGAGGGGGGTTAATTCAACTCACTGTTCGGCTTTCATCACACCTTCCATCAAATCGACCGTCGCCGCAATCACCTCATCCGGCTTGTCCCGCTGCGGCACATGCCCGCATCGCGCCAGCTTCAACAAGCGGCAATGCGGCAACACGGCCTCGATCCGGTCCAGTTGCGCCATCGTCGCATATTCGTCGTCCTCGCCCTGGATCACGAGCAAGGGACAAACTATGCGCGCCGTCCCGGCCTCGATGTTCCAGGAACGTAGGGTGGGTGCAACCCACCAGCGCCTCAATCAAATTTCACTAGACATTGGTGGGTTGCACCCACCCTACTGTTCTTTGTGCATTAACGCCAACGTCGCAACAATCACATCATTGGGCCGGTCCCGCTGCGGCACATGCCCGCATCGCGCCAGCTTCAACAAGCGGCAATGCGGCAACACGGCCTCGATCCGGTCCAGTTGCGCCATCGTCGCATACTCGTCGTCCTCACCCTGGATCACGAGCAAGGGACAAACTATGCGCGCCGTCTCGGCCTCGATGTTCCAATCGCGAAAAGCCGGCGACAGCCATGCATCGCTCCAGCCGTAGAACGGCGAATCAGGTTCCAGGTGATAGCGCGCCAGGTTGGCCTTCAACGTGCCTTCCTCATAATTCCCCACCGTGCGCACGATGCCATCGAGGCTGAACTGCTCGACGAACACGTGCGGCGCCAATACGATGGCTCCCGCAACGGCTTGCGGATGCGAGGCGGCGTGCAAGAGCGCAATCGAGGCGCCGTCGCTATGGCCGAACAACCAATAAGGCTTGGCGTCGAGCCCAAGCGTTTGCAGGAGATGCGGCAACACCTCGTCGGCCTGCCGGTGCAGATAATCGGGTTGCCACTTTTCATTGGCAGGACGCGGCGTGGAATTGCCGTAGCCGGGGCGCGAATAAACCAGCCCGCGCGCATCGGCCGCATCACACAGCCGCTGCGGAAAATCGCGCCACAGCGCAATCGATCCCAGCCCTTCGTGTAGAAAGATGACAAGCGGTGCATCGCCTGCCTGCTCGTTCAATAGTTGATATTCGATACGGACCGCGCGTCCGTCGAATTCCAGTCCGGCATACAAAACGTCTGAAGCCATCAAGCCTTCTTCGCCTCTTTGCCCTCTTCCTCTTCTTCCTTCTTTTCTTCCGTGATCGACAGACTCATGCCGCCGCTACCGCCACCCTTCTCGCCGCGCCGGCTCTTGAGCTTGATCTGCAGCCGCAATTCATTGGCCGAGTCGGCGTTGCGGATCGCTTCCTCGTAACCGATGTGGCCGTCGTTGTAGAGCGTGAAGAGCGCCTGGTCGAAGGTGCACATGCCGAGCTCGCGCGACTTGCCCATGATTTCCTTGATCGACTGGAACTGGCCCTTGAAGATCATTTCGGAGATGGTCGGCGTGTTGAGCAGGATTTCGATGGCGGCCTTGCGCCCCTTGCCGTCTTCGGTGCGCACCAGGCGCTGCGAGATGATCGAGCGCAGGTTGGACGACAGGTCCATCAGCAACTGGTTGCGCCGCTCTTCGGGGAAGAAGTTGATGATGCGGTCGATGGTCTGGTTCGAGTTGTTGGCATGCAGCGTGCCCAGGCACAGGTGGCCGGTTTCGGCAAACGCAATCGCATGTTCCATGGTTTCGCTATCGCGGATTTCGCCGATCAGGATCACGTCGGGCGCCTGGCGCAGCGTGTTTTTCAGCGCATGGTGCCAGGAATGCGTATCGACCCCGACTTCGCGGTGCGTGATCAGGCTGTTCTTGTTCTTGTGCACGTACTCGACCGGGTCTTCCACGGTGATGATGTGGCCCGCCGAATTGCTGTTGCGATAATCGATCATCGCCGCCAGCGTGGTCGATTTGCCCGAGCCGGTGCCGCCCACGACCAGGACCAGGCCGCGCTTGGTCATGATCACTTCCTTCAATATCTCGGGCAGGCTGAGCTTTTCGAAGTTCGGGATTTCCGAAGCGATGGTGCGGATCACCATGCCGGTGAACTGCTGCTGGACGAAGACGTTGACGCGGAAGCGGCACACGTCGGGAATGGAGATGGCGAAATTGCATTCCATCTCCTTCTCGAATTCGGCGCGCTGCTTGTCGTTCATCAGACTGTAAGCGAGCTTCTTGGTGATCTCGCCGTTGAGCCTTTGCTGGGACAGGGGCTTCATGCCGCCCAGGGCTTTCATGCTGGGCGGGAAGTCGGCCGCAATAAACAGGTCGGAACCGCCGGCCTGGTGCATCACCTTGAGCAACTGGTGCATGTAGGCGCGTGCTTCTTCCGGTCCGAAAGTGGGGGTGCTGGACATGCCTGCCTCTTGCAAGTAGGCCGACGCATGGCGCCGGCATCAGGGAAGCAACGATTATCTGGCCTGCCGTCGATTCCGGCAAGCATAAACCATACTCAACGCCTAAGGTCGCTCACGCGCCGGTCAGGATTTGGGGTCCGTATCGGGCAGCTTCTTGAACGGGAATAGTTGTTGTTTTACAAATCCGCCGGGCATGTAGTCGCCCAGCACGCCATACTGCTCGGGAAATTGCCGGTCGCTTTTGACCACGGTGCGGAAGATATGGTCCAGGAAGGCGTAGTGCGCCGCGTAGTTGCGGTCCAGCGCTTCCTTGTCCGATGAGTGGTGCCAGTGATGGAAGTCCGGCGTCACGATCAGGTAGCGCAGCGGCCCCCAAGGCAGGTGCACGTTGGCGTGATTGAATACCGCCTGGAAGCCGACCACGATGATGTAGGCGTCCATCACGCCCTTGCTGAAACCGAACACGTAGAGCGGCCCCAGCACGCAGACGCGCGTGAAGATCAGTTCCAGCACGTGCATGCGCGAACCGGCGATCCAGTCCATGGTCTTGGCGCTATGGTGCACGGCATGGAATTTCCAGAGGAAGGGAACTTCGTGATAAGCACGGTGCGTCCAATACTGCATCAGGTCGGCCACCAGGATGCACAACAGCAGTTGCGGCAGGAAGGGGATGCTGTATATCGCTTCCTGGAAGTCGCCGCGCACCATCCAGCCGAACACGCGGTGTATCAGGAAGTTGACCGTCAACAGCACCAGCCCGACCAGGAAGTGGTTGACCACGAAGTGCACCATGTCGGTCTGCCATTCCTTGCGGAACACGGCCTGGTTGCGGTACAGCGGGAACAGTTTTTCGAGCGCCACGAAGATCAGGGTCGAGCCGAGCAGGTCGAGGATGAACCAGTCGAGGCCGATATAAGGCGTGTGATCGGGAAAGTCGCCGACCGGCACGCGCGAACCGCCCAACGCCACCGCCACGACCACGAAAACCAGCGCCGCGATATTGACGTTGCGCCGCTTGTTCAAGACGATGTTGGCCAGCGCAATGCCGCCGGCCACGATCAGCGCCCAGAACAGCACCTGGCGCAGCACGTCGACCGAATACTGGTGGCGCAATTCCGGCGTGGTCAGGTATTGCGGGAAGTGGAAGGCCAGCACCCCCAACAGGCTCAGGAAACCCAGCGTCAGCGCAATGACGCCGCTGATCAGGCCGATGCCGAATTCGAGTTCGCCGCTATCCTGGATCAGCGTCGCCGTTTCCGCGACGACCTTCTCGACCAGCTTGCCCGGCGACTTCGCTTCGCCTTCGTTATGTTGTTGCGTATCCATATTACCCCTTGAAAACAGCGTCGCCGGTTACAACGCCGCGCAGATATGATTTTTTATGACCGACAGTGCCACTTTGACATAAAATTGAAAAATTGCAACGCTGTCGCGGCCTTGGCGCCATCAAAACCTGAGCCCGGCGCAATGTGGAATCGAACTTGCCTGGAGTCGCCGATGCGTCTGGTCCGCTTGTTGTGCCTGATCCTTGCCATCAGCCTTGCCGGCTGTGCCGAAACCAAGTACCGCAGTGACGCCATGCCGCCCCTCGCCTCAAGCCAGGCGCGCATCGTGTTTTTCCGCAACGGCAGTTTCGTCGGTGCCGACCTGCAGACCGGCATCCTGTACGACGGCAGCGTGGTCGGCAATTCCAAGCCCGGCACGTATTTTTATATCGACACCGCGCCCGGCGAGCACGACATCTCGACCACGGGCGACGTCAACAGCCATCTTGCCTTCACGCTCCAAGCCGGCGAGACCAAGTACGTCAAGACCGGGCTGGGCCTCGGCCAATTCGCCGGCCGCATCGAGCCCGAACTGGTCAACCCCGGCCGCGCCATGAAGGAACTGCCCGAGCTGACTTTTGCCCCGAGCGGGCCAATCCACGTGGCCGGCAAACCGGGCGCAGGCGCGAAGGACCCGGCACCCGAACCGGCCCCCGCACCCATGCCCATGCCTGAAGCGGCACCCGCCGCCGCAACACCACAACCGCCGGCCGACCCTGAGCAACGTAGGCAACTGCATCTCGGCACCTCGTCCAACTCGGTCGAGGAACTGGCGCGCCGCGTAAAACAATGCGATGCCAACCATGGCGCCGAACTCGTCTCTTCCGACGGGCCCATCGAGTATTACCGCGAGCAATGCCGCGACGGCCGCGTGTTTCGCGCCAAGTGCGAATTCCACCAGTGCGTGGAAACCGACGCAGATTGACCAATAGGCAAGTCGCGTCACACACCCTGCAGATTCGGCTTGCGCGTGCTATAGTGGATTTACACGCCGTTGCTACTTGAAGGCAACATGTCAGGCGGTTAAGATTTTGGTGCGCCTATGTCGATTTCTTCGCTCAACACGATTACTCCCGCGTCCTTGCTGATTCCGGTAGCGGGGTCAACAAGCTCGACCAGCACGGCTTCGCCCGTGGTCGCCGGCGGCGATCCCGGCTTGGCTGCGGAAGCGAGCGCGCTCTCGACCACGTCGGGCATCGTCGCCACGCTGGGCAGCACCAGCAGCACCGACACCCAGGTGTATGATGCGGCAGGTTTGTACAACTCGATTGCGCAAGCCGGCACCAGCGCGACCGTCCCCGCCGCCTCGACCACCGGTACCTCAACGGGTACCTCAAGCAGCACCGGCAGCACCACCGGCGACACCTCGTCGGCAGCAGCAGCGGCCGTGTCGGCCCAGCAATCGCTCAATTCGTCCATCCTGAGCACGCTGCCCGGCGGCAGCTATTCCGGCTTCTATGACGGCACGGGCGTGGTGCAAAGCACTTCTTCCACCAGCGGCACCAACCTGACCTCCAACTTCGCCAGCGCGCTGCAGGCCAATCCGAATTTGTCGGCAGTCGTTGCGGCCGATTCGTTTGCCCAAGGCATCGTCGGCACACTGTCGACGACAGCGTAGTATCCCGTTCGATTTGCTTATTTTGCGCCGCTTATTTGGCACCACTATAATAGTAGGCGCCGACGGTGATATTGTCCTGTCCGCCGCTATGATTGGCAAACTTCACCAGATGCTGGCATAGCTCGAAGGCATCGGCATCTTCGCCCGCTTCGCGCGCCCTATCGGCCATGGCGGCCGGGCTATCGCAGTAATTCCACAACCCGTCGGTGCAGAGCAGGAGCCAGGTATCGGGTTCGAGCTTGACGGTGCGCACGTGGATGCGAATCGGGTCGTTCAACATGCCCAGGCATTGCGTGATCGAGTGCGAACGCACATCCAGCATCGCTTCTTCAAGCGTCATTTCGCCCTGCTCCAGCGCATCGGCCAGCCAGGAATCGTCGCGCGTCACGAGGCGCGAATACTGCGACCCCACGGTGTAGGCGCGGCTGTCGCCGACCCAGGCGATCGTCGCCACGTTGCCGCGCACCAAGGCCAGCACGATGGTGGATTCGGGCTCTTCCTTGCGCACGCTGGTGTACGGAATATCCATCACGGCGGCATGCGCCATCGCCACGGCCGCCTGCACGGCATCGGGCCCGGGCACTTCGGGGGGAATCTGGATCAGCGCGTTATAGGCGGCGGCGGCAGCCGTGGCCGATGCCACGTCGGCCTTGTCCGAACTCGACACGCCGTCAGCCACCACCAGCACCACATTGCCCGACTCGCTCCTGCCGATCATGCCGTAGTCCTGGTTGACAGGATGGTGCCGCCCGACGTCGCTGACCAAGGCCAGCCCCGGCGGGACATCGAACTTCAACGGTGTTTGCGTGGATTGCGCTTGCATGTCGGTATCGTTCCTTACCTGCCTTTTGACAGGATAAGCCTGCTTAGTTCCTTGCGTGACTCAACTGGAAGCTCTCAATGCCGTCGACCTTGCGCAATTCGGTCGCCAGATCGGTCAATTTCGCTTCGTTATGCCGTCCCAGCGCCGCCGCGACGAAATGCCATTCGGCCTTGCCGTCGCAACACTTCACGGAAATGCTGCCGCTGGCGATTTCATAGCCGCGCTCCAGCGCGAACTTCGATAGCGCCGCCTCATGCGGCACGAAGGTCTGGCGAAACACCAGCGTGACGGCAACCGATTGGCGCGACGGCAGCCAGCTCTCGAAGCGGTTCAACAGGGTCATGCAAAACACGGCCAGCAAGGCCAGCACGATGGCGGCAAGGTAGAACCCGACGCCGATCATCACGCCGATGGCGGAAGAAAACCAGATCGACGCCGCGCTGGTCAGCCCGCGCGTGGAAAATCCCTCATGCAGGATCACGCCGGCGCCGAGAAAGCCCACGCCTGTTACGATGCCCTGGATCACGCGCGTGGGATCGGGGTTGGTGGTCAGCGTGATATGGCCGCCATACCAGAAGGCCGGATAACCCACGATCACGGTCAGCGCGGTCGAACCCATGCACACCAGCGCATAGGTGCGCATGCCGGCGGCGCGGCCGCGATACGAACGTTCGTAGCCGACCAACAAGCCCAGCGCCAGGGCGCCGATCAGATTCAGGATGATGATGAGCGAAGTGGATACTTCTCCATCGCTCCAGTAGGAAAGCAGGCTTTGCGTCGAAATGGAATTCATGTAACCAGGCTGGCGTCGTCTTGTTTGACCGCATATTTGACAAAATAATGCCTCATGTTAATTGACTTGCATCATTTGCGGAAGCCTTTTGTTATCGATCAAACTATTGCGGCCTTGACATGGAAACGGCTCCCCGCGTATCGTCAGTCCGCCTGTTACAAATAAAGGCTGTTGTGGAATTAGCGTAGCTAGGCGCCGCGACGAAGACAGGACGAGTAGTACGGCAAGGAGCGGCAACAACGCTATGGTAATTTCACAACAGCCTCTAAGCCATAAGAGACAACCATGTCGATACACCATCCAAACCGCCGGCATTTCCTCATCCAGGCTGCGGCGCTCGCCGCCACCGGCCTGGCGCCCGCCGCCTTCGCGCAAAGCGCCGAATTCAAGCTCAAATTCGCCAACAACCTGCCCGTGACGCACCCGCTGAACCTGCGCGCCAGGGAAGCGACGGACGCAATCCGCAAGGAAACCAACGGCCGCGTCGATATCCAGATCTTCCCCGGCAACCAGTTGGGCTCGGACACCGACATGCTGTCCCAGGTGCGCTCCGGCGCGATCGATTTCATGACCATCTCGGGCCTGATCCTCGCCACCCTGGTGCCGGCCGCCTCGGTCAACGGCATCGGCTTCGCGTTTTCCGATTACCAGCAAGTGTGGCCGGCAATGGACGGCGACCTCGGCGCCTATATCCGCGCTGCGATCGAGAAAGCCAACCTGCATCCGATGGAAAAAATCTGGGACAACGGCTTCCGCCAAATCACCAGTTCATCGAAGCCCATCGCCACGCCGGCCGATTTGAAGGGCTTCAAGATCCGCGTGCCGGTCAGCCCGCTCTGGACGTCGCTGTTCAAGGCCTTCGGCGCCACGCCGGCTTCGATCAACTTCGCCGAGACCTATTCGGCACTGCAGACCCACATCGTCGAAGGCGAGGAAAACCCGCTGGCCGTGATCCAGACCGCCAAGCTCTACGAAGTGCAAAAATACTGCTCAGAAACCAACCATATGTGGGATGGTTTCTGGTTCCTCGCCAGCGGCAAGACCTGGGCTCGGCTGCCCAAGGACGTGCAAGCCATCGTCGCCAAGCACATCAACGCCGCCGCCGTGAATGAACGCGACGATATCCGCCGCCTCAACAATTCGCTCGAAGTCGAGCTGAAGGCCAAGGGCATGGCGTTCAACGCGATCAATCCCGAGGCCTTTCGCGCCGCGCTGCGCCAGTCGGGCTTTTATGCCGAATGGAAGGGGCGCTTCGGTGCCGACGTCTGGGCGTTGCTGGAGAAATACACGGGCAAGCTCGGCTGATGGCAATGCAGTTGCAGTCCGGCCCGGCGTGGCGCTATCCGGCGCTGCGCGCGCTCGACCACCTGCTGGGCTGGATCAGCGAAGGCCTGGCAGCGCTGCTGGTGGCAGCGGAAATCACAATCCTGCTCGCAGGCGTGGTGGCGCGCTACGTCTTCGATGCGCCGCTGACCTGGTCCGACGAACTCGCGTCGATCCTCTTCCTCTGGCTCGCCATGCTGGGCGCAGCCATCGCCCTGCGCCGCGGCGAACACATGTGCCTGAACACGCTGGTCAAACGCTTGCCTGACCGGGCGCGGGCCTGGGTGGTGCTCGCGGCGGAATTGATGGTTGCCGCTTTCCTGGTCGACATCCTGCCCGCCGCCTACGACTACTATCAAGACCAGGCATTCATCACCACGCCTGCGCTGGAAATCCACGACAGCCTGCGCGTCGCTGCCATCGCGTTCGGTGCGGCGACAATGTTCCTGCTGGTGCTGGTGCGCCTGATCGACCGCGTGCCCTTGCGCCGCTTGCTGCCGGCCATCGCCGTCATCGCGCTGCTGGCGGTGGCACTCTGGTTCGCCAAGCCCTGGTTCGTTACGCTGGGCAACGTCAATCTGCTGATCTTCTTCGTCGGCATGGTCGCGTTGTGCGTCGCCGCCGGCGTGCCGATTGCGTTTTCGTTCGGCATCGCCACGCTGTCTTACCTGATGCTGACCAGCGACACCCCGACCACCATCGTCGTCAGCCGCATGGACGAAGGCATGTCGGCGCTGATCCTCTTGGCGGTGCCGCTGTTCGTGTTCCTCGGCTTGCTGATCGAAGCGACCGGCATTGCACGCGCCATGATCGACTTTCTCGCTTCACTACTCGGCCACGTCAAGGGCGGCCTGGCTTACGTGCTGATCGGCGCGATGTACCTGGTCTCGGGCATTTCCGGCTCCAAGGCGGCCGACATGGCAGCCGTGGCGCCTGCGCTGTTTCCCGAAATGAAGAAACGCGGCACGGACGAGGGCCGCCTGATCGCCCTGCTCTCCGCTTCGGGCGCGATGTCGGAAACGATCCCGCCGAGCCTGGTCTTGATCACGATAGGCTCGGTCACGGGCGTCTCGATCGCGCAATTGTTTGCCGGCGGCTTGCTGCCGGCGGCCATCGGCGCACTGGCCTTGGCCGTCGTGGTGTTCTTCCACAATCGCCATGAGGACGTCTCGCAGGTCGAACGCGTGCCGCTCAAGCGCATCGCGAAACTGTTCTTGCTCGCGCTGCCTGCGCTAGCCCTGCCCTTCGTGATCCGCGCCGTGGTGGTGCGCGGCATCGCCACGGCAACCGAAGTCTCGACCGTCGGCATCGTCTATGCTGCCGTTGCGGGCTTGCTCATCTATCGCCGCTTTCCATGGCGCCGGCTCTACCCCATGCTGGTGGAAACGGCGTCGCTCTCGGGCGCCATCCTGTTCATCATCGGCTGCGCCACGGCCATGGCCTGGGCGCTGACGCAGTCGGGCTTCTCGGTGCAGTTGGCCGAGGCCATGGGCAACATATCGGGCGGCAAAGCCGGCTTCATGGCCGTATCGATGCTGGTCTTCGTGGTGCTGGGCAGCGTGCTCGAAGGGATTCCCGCCATCGTGCTGTTCGGTCCGCTCTTGTTTCCGCTGGCGCGCATGGCCGGCGTCAATGAAGTGCATTACGCCATGACGGTAGTGTTCGCCATGGGCCTGGGCCTGTTCGCGCCGCCCCTGGGTGTTGGGTTTTACGCCGCCTGCGCCATCGGCAAGATCGAGCCGGACCGTGCCATGCGCGCCGTCTGGCCCTACCTCGCCGCCCTGTTCGCGGCGCTGCTGCTGATTGCCTTCATTCCCGGCATCTCCACCGCATTTTTGTAAGCCGTTGTACACTCGTGGTTCGGTCGCGAGGCCGAAGATAAAAAAGGCGCCGTCAGCGCCGCCCAGAACAATACCCTAACCCTAGAGACATACTCATGACCAAAGCCTCTACGCACGTCAAGCGCGCCGGCCTGCTGCTCTCGGTCGCAGGCGCTTTTCAACTTCTACCTTGTACCGTGAACGCCCAACAGATCAACTACCCTGACACGAAAAAAACCGACCACATCGATACCTACTTCGGCACCCAGGTCCCCGACCCCTACCGCTGGCTCGAGGACGACAATTCGGCCGAAACCAAGGCCTGGGTGCAGGCGGAAAACAAGGTCACGTTCGACTACCTGGCCGCCATCCCCTATCGAGCCCGTGTGCTGGAACGCGTCAAGACCCTGGCCAACTATGCCAAATACAGCGCCCCATTCAAGAAGAACGACGACGTGTTCTTCTACAAGAACGACGGCTTGCAAAACCAGGCCGTGCTCTACGTGCAAAAGGGTTACGAGGGCAAGCCCGAAGTGCTGCTCGACCCGAATACCTTTTCGTCCGACGGCACGGTGCGCCTGACGTCTTTCGTGCTGTCCAAGGATGGCCGCTACGCCTCGTATGGCCGAACCGCGATTCCCGGTTCGGATTGGCACGAGTTGCACGTGATGGACATGAAGACGCACCAGACCCTGCCCGACACGATCAACTGGGTGCGCTACGCCGACGCCAACTGGCGCGGCGACGGTTTCTACTACAGCCGCTATCCGCAGCCGGAAAAAGGCAAGGAGCTGACGGCCAAGAATGAAAACCAGAAAGTGTATTACCACAAGCTCGGCACCAACCAGAGCGACGACGTGCTGGTCTATGAAGACACGGCACACCCGAGCTGGTACCTCAGCGTCGGCACCACCGAAGACGAACGCTTTGCGGTCCTCTCCGTGCAAGACCCCGACAAACGCGGCAACAGCCTGTTCGTGCGCGACGACGCCAAGGGCGACACCGCCTTCACCCCCATCGTCAAGGAAAACAGCGAAGACAGCTTCGGCGTGGTCGACAACATCGGCGACAAACTGCTGATCCAGACCAACCGCAACGCGCCGAACCAGAAGGTCATGCTATACGATCCGGCGCACCCGGCCGAAGCCGACTGGAGCACCGTGCTGCCCGAAAAGCCCGAGCTGCTCGAGAGCCTGACGGCCACCGGCGGCAAGCTGTTCGCCACCTACCTGAAGGACGTCAGCGGCCACACCTACGTCTATGACCGCAGCGGCAAGCTGGAAAACGAAATCGCCCTGCCCGGCCCTGGCACGGTGGGCGGCTTCGGCGGCGAGAAGGACGACAAGGACACCTTCTACGTCTTCACCACGATGAATTATCCGCCGACGATCTTCCGCTACGACATCGCCAGCCGCAAATCGACGCTGTACCGCGCACCGGAAATCCCCGGCTTCAAGTCGGACCAGTATGAAAGCAAGCAAGTCTTCTACCATAGCAAGGATGGCACGCGCGTGCCGATGTTCCTGGTCTACAAGAAGGGCCTGAAGCTGAACGGCAAGAACCCGACCATTCTCTATGGCTACGGCGGCTTCGACATCACGATCAACCCGGGCTTCAGCCCGACGCGCATCGCCTGGCTCGAGCAGGGCGGCGTGTTTGCGATTGCCAACCTGCGCGGCGGCGGCGAGTACGGCGAGAAGTGGCACGAAGCCGGCATGAAACTGAACAAGCAAAACGTGTTCGACGATTGCATCGCCGCAGCCGAATACCTGGTCAAGGAAAAATACACCTCGCCCAAGTTCCTGGCCCTGCAAGGCGGCAGCAACGGCGGCTTGCTGGTCGGCGCAGTGGTCAACCAGCGCCCCGACCTGTTCAAGGTTGCGCTGCCTGCCGTCGGCGTGATGGACATGCTGCGCTTCCAGAAATTCTCGGCCGGCACGGGCTGGGTAGCCGACTACGGTTCCAGCGACGACGAGGCGCAATTCCGTTATATCCTGCGCTACTCGCCGCTGCACACGATCAAATCCGGCACACACTACCCGGCGATCATGGCCTTTACCTCCGACCATGATGACCGCGTGGTGCCGATGCACACGTTCAAGTACATCTCGACCATGCAGGAAAAGAACCCGCATGGCGAGCCGGCCCTGGTCCGCATCGAAACCAATTCCGGCCACGGCGCCTCCAACCTCTCGAAGAACCTGGAAGAGACCGCCGATACCTATGCCTTCGTCTGGAAGAACATGGGCATCACGCCCAAGTATCCGGGTAAATAAGCGGGCAAATAAGCAGGTAAATAAGGCAAGCGAGACAGAATAAAGACCCCGCTCGCGCGGGGTTCCGTGGATGCCATTTACGTGCCGCCTTGATTACAACCGTCGTCCCCGTGAAAACGGGGACCCACAGCGTCACCGATACCGGGTTAAACGTGGATCACCGTTTTCACGGGGATGACGGCTTAAAAAAGTGAAGTTGAACGGTGAAACAAAAACCCCGCCGAGGCGGGGTTTATTATTACTTCGCAGCCGCCGGCTTCACCGGCGAATAATTGAGCGGAATCCAGTCGTAGCCCTTGCCATCGGCACGCAGACGGCCCAGCGCCGGGAACGACAAGTGCGCCCCGCCGATCAGGCTGCCGTCCTTGGCCGCTTCGGCATAGAGCTTCTTGCGCTGTTCAGCCGCAAGCTTGGTGTTCCAATCGAACTTGATCGTCACGGCCGGATCCGGGAATTGCACCGATGCGACGTGCATCAAGTCGCCGATCAGCAGCAGTTTCTGGCCATTGCTCTGCACCACGTAGATCGTGTGGCCCGGCGTATGGCCGTAGGCCGCACGCGAACTCACGCCCGGCACCAGTTCGCCATCGGCTTCGATGGGCTTGAAGTGGCCAGCGGCGACATAAGGCGCAAGCGCTGCCTGCGGCGCCTGGAACGAACCCTTTTCCTCGCCCGAGGCTTTGTCGAGGTTGGCCTTGGACAGGAAGTAGTCGGCTTCATGCTTGTCGGCGCGCACGGTGGCGTTCGGGAACACGGCCTTGCCGTCGGTATCGATCAAGCCGCCGATGTGGTCGCCGTGCATGTGCGTGATATAGATCTCATCGACCTGCTCGGGCTGATAACCCGCCGCCTTGAGGTTGGCCACGAGATTGCCCAGGGTGGGGCCGAAGAAATGGCCGGCGCCGGTATCGACCAGCACCAGCTTGCTGCCGGTGTTGATCAAAAAGCCGTTGAACGAGGTTTCGAGCGGGCTCGTCAGGTAGTTGCGCGACAAGGCCTTGTCGACCTCGCCCGGCGCGGCATTGGTGAGGATGTTGGCCACGGGCAGTTGCACCGTGCCGTCGCTCAACACGGTGACTTCGAAACTGCCGACCATGGCGCGGTAAAAGCCGGGCGCCTGGACGGCCGAGAGCGGCGCAGCGGCCAAGGCAGACTCGGTCATGAGCGAACTGGCACCGAAGCAGGCCAACACGAGTACGCCGGTACGCAAAAGACGGGATGCGATCATCGGAACTTCTCCTTGAAAAGAGTGGAAGACGAACAGGGAAAGAATGCAATGACGATGTTGTTATAGAGGGATTGCACCATCGTCTTTTTCTGCGCCGATGATTGTACTGCGTTTATTCAATTTCTACTCTGAACGCAAAAATGGCGGCCGCAGCCGCCATTTTTGGTGCGAACGGGCTTTATTTACACGACGGCAGCCCCTGTGCCCACCTCGTGTTCCGGGTCGGGCGTAACGTCTTCGGCACCGTGCACCCAGGAGAGCAGTTTTCCGGACAGGAACCACAGGCCGATGGCAAAAGCGATCAGGAAGATTGCCAGGCCGGCGAACACGGTCAATTCTCCGGCGTGCTCGGCATAGGCGCCGATCGTGCCGGCGAGCTTGTTGGCGAAGGCATTGATCAGGAACCAGACGCCCATCATCAGGCTGGCCAGGCGCAAGGGAGCAAGCTTAGTCACCATCGACAGTCCGACCGGGGAGATGCACAGTTCACCCATGGTATGGAACAAATAAGCCAGAATCAGCCAGATCATGCTGGCCTTGCCATGCGCACCCTGGTCGAACACGGCGCACACCATGGCGAGGAAACCGATCCCGGTCAGCGTCAGGCCGAGCGCCATCTTGAGCGGCGTCGGCACCCCCTTGCCGCGACGGGCCAGACCCACCCACAGCATACCGAAGAACGGCGCCAGCAAGACGATGAACAGCGCGTTGACCGACTGGAACCAGCCCGCGGGCACTTCGAAGGCGCCAAGCATGCGGTCGGTTTTTTCCGACGCATAGAGATTCATCAAGCCGCCGGCCTGCTCAAAGGCGGCCCAGAAGATCATGACGAAGACGAACAGCACGAAAATCACCTTGAGGCGGTCGCGTTCCACCGGGGTCAGCGGCACTTTCACGCCGCCGCTCTTTTCCTTCGCGCGCTGCGCCGAAGGCCGCATGCCGAGGTCGCCCAGAAAACGGCGCGCCAGGAACAACTGGATGAAGGCCGACAGGGTCATGCCGCAACCGGCCGCGAAGTAGCCGTATTTCCAGCCGTAGTGCGGGTCTTCGCCGAGCGTGGAGCAGACCAGCGGGGCGATGAATGCGCCGAGATTGACCCCCATGTAGAAAATCGAAAACGCCGCGTCGCGCCGTGCATCGCCCGGACGGTACAGTTCGCCGACCATGGTCGAAATGTTGGCCTTGAACAGTCCGTTGCCGCTGATGAGCACCACCAGGCCGAAGTAAAAGAGATGAAGATCCTTGGCGACCGTTGCCGAGAGAATGAACTGCCCTGCCGCCATGATGAAGGCGCCAAGCACCACCGCCCGGCGCTGCCCCAGCAGGTTGTCGGCCAGCCAGCCGCCGATCAGGGGCGCGAAATAGCTGAAGCCGGTATAGGTGCCGTAAAACTCGAGCGCATCGGCGCGGCTCCAGCCGAATCCCGGATTGGCCGAGTCGACTGCGGCGACCATCGACAACACCAGCAGCGCGCGCATGCCGTAGTAGCTGAATCGTTCCCACATCTCTGTGGCGAACAGCATGAAAAGTCCCTTGGGATGGCCAAGGATTTCCCCCTCGGGAACGTTGAATTCATTGCTCATCATGACTCCGTAAGTGTCTTGTTGTAGTGGCCTGTCTTGTGAACCGGTCGCCTATTTTTTCGGCGTACTTTACCACGCCGTTTTTGCCGGTGGGCCATCTTCGGCGAATTTCATGCAAGCAGGAGACATGCCTGCCGCGTCAAAAATTGCCCTGGGCTTGCAGGCATGACATCATGCGCCATTGCTCACTTGGCGATTTGCGCATGGATTTTTTTCGACGGTGCACTGCACAATTGGGCCGCCTGCATCCGCCGGCTTTTGTCTACGTGGTGTGGATTTTGAGCTACGGGGTGCTGATGCCCTTGATCTATCTCGACAGCCTGCACCCGCACGACGTGTTGCATATCGAGGGGGGTCCGGCCAACCTGCCGGCTTTCGGGCTGGCCGGCAGGCTGGTGCTGGGTTCCTTCGTGGTGCCGGCCATCGAGACGGCGCTGTTCCAATGGCTGCCGCTGCGCCTGTGGCGCAACGGGTTGAAGCTGCCGGGCTGGATTGCCATCGCGGCCTCGGCGGCGCTGTTCGGTGCGGCGCACGGCTACAGCAGCGGTTACGTGCTATTCACTTTCCTGGTTGGCCTGGTGCTGGCCTGGGCGTTCGTTGCGCGCGACTACGATGGCGGACGCGCCTACCTGTGGGTAGGCGTGGTGCATGCCCTGCGCAACGCCGTGTCGGCGCTGCTGATGTGACGGCTGTTCAGAACTTGCCGTGGCGTCGTTGCTGCGCCTCGTCGTACGGTCGTACTGCCTTCGTCGCAGCGTCTAGCCACACCAAGTCCTGAGCGGCCGTTGTTACAGCGCCAGGCGGCGGCGCGCGGCCTGGTACTCTTCCTTCAGGCGCGCCACCATCTCGGCCACGCTCGGTACATCGTCCATCAGGCCCACGCCCTGGCCGGCGCCCCAGATGTCGCGCCAGGCCTTGGCCTTGCTGCCGCCGCCCGAGCCGAAGCTCATCGCGCTCTTGTCCGATTCGGGCAGCTTGTCCGGGTCGAGCCCGGCGTTGACGATGGATTTCTTGAGGTAGTTGCCGTGTACGCCGGTGAAGAGGTTGGTGTAGACGATATCGTCCGCTGCGGACTCGACGATGGCCTGGCGGTAGGCCTCGTCCACGTTCGACTCCTTGGTGGCGAGCCAGCGTGAACCGATGTAGGCGAAGTCCGCCCCCATCGCTTGCGCCGCCAGCACGGCGTCGCCTGTCGCAATCGAGCCCGACAACGCGATGGGGCCATCGAAGAACTTGCGTATTTCGCCAACCAGCGCGAACGGCGACAGCGTGCCGGCATGGCCGCCCGCGCCGGACGCCACCAGGATCAAGCCGTCGACACCGGCTTCGAGCGCCTTCTTGGCATGGCGGACCGAGATCACGTCGTGCAGCACGATGCCGCCATAGCTGTGGATCGCATCGAGCATCTCCCGCGGCGGCGCGCGCAGGCTGGAGATGGTGATGGGAATCTGATGCTTGACGCAGACTTCGACGTCGTGCGCCAGACGGTCATTCGATTGATGCACGATCTGGTTGACCGCGATCGGGCCGATGACGGCGTCGGGGTTGGCGGCCTTGTAGTCGGCCAGTTCGGCCTGAATCTCGGTCAGCCAGGTGTCGAGCAATTCGGCCGGGCGCGCATTCAGGGCCGGGAAGGAGCCGACGATGCCGGCCTTACACTGGGCCTTGACCAGGGCCGGGCCGCTGGCGATGAAAAGCGGGGAGCCGATGACCGGCAAGACGAGATTTTGCAGCGCGGCAGGCAGGCGATTGGCGGACATCGTCGTTCTCTCTGGCAAATAAGTTCGGGGCGAAATGTTGACAAAAACATAGCGGCAAAAATGCTAAATAGATTGCGTTTTTGCCCGGCTTGGTTATGATGTTAATTGATGTTTTTGAAAAAAACAATGTTATTTGCCATAATTATTCCCAAAATCCCGTGACCAATTCCAACAAAACCCGGCTGGTTGATTTCCGCCAGGGCCAGGAAGAACTGCACAAAAGCTTGCGTCAGGGCATGCTCGATGCGGCCACCAGACTGCTCAGCGAAGAAGGCCCCGGCGCGCTGACGGTGCGGCGCGTGGCCGAAGCGGTCAATTGCTCGACCACGCTGTTGTATTCGCTGTTCGGCGGCAAAGATGGCCTGGCCAATGAGTTGTATCTGGAAGGCTTCGAGCGGCTGAAGCAGGAATTTTCCGCCGATCCGGCCAATACTCTGCTTGCCGGCCTGCCGCGCCTGCGTGCGCTGGCGCGCGCCTACCACCACTATGCCAAGCACAACCCGAGCTATTACATGGTGATGTTCGGCGACGCCATCGCCGGGTTCGTGCCGCCGGTCGAGTCGCGCAAGCGGGCCTGGGAATCGCTGGCGGTCCTGATCGAGGCGTTCGATGCCTGCATGCACGACGGCAGCCTGCCCAGATCGAACCCGACCGCCGCCGCGCGCTTGCTCTGGGCGGCGATGCATGGCGCGATCAGCCTGGAACTGAAGGGCTACTATCTGAAAACCGAACGCGCCGACGAATTGTTCGATGCGGCCGTCCACGCGGTGCTGCGTTCGCTCGAAGTCGGACCTGCACCACCGCCGCCATCAACAACAACATGAATGGAGACACCATGAGCTACCAATGCTTTACGCTGACCATCGAAAACAAGATCGCCCACCTCGTCCTCAACCGTCCCGCGGCGATGAACACGATGCAACCGGTGTTCTGGCGCGAGCTGGAGCAGATCGCAGCCGAGCTGCAGCGCGACGCGCCGGCGCGCGCACTCGTCATCTCGTCCACCGGCAAGCACTTCACCGCCGGCATGGCGCTGGACGTATTCAATTCCAGCATCGCCTTGGACGACAAGAGCGCCGCAGCGCGCGCCAACATCGTGCCGATGATGACGGACATGCAGCGCGCCTTCACTGCGCTGGAGCGGCTGCGCATGCCTGTCATCGCCGCGATCCACGGCGGCTGCATCGGCGGCGGCGTCGACATGATCAGCGCTTGCGATATCCGCCTTGCAACCGACGACGCGTTTTTCTCGATCCAGGAAATCAATATCGGCATGGTGGCCGACATGGGTACGCTGCAGCGCCTGCCCAAGCTGATCCCCGAGGGCGTAGTGCATGAGCTGGCCTACACCGGGCGGCGCCTCGGTGCGCAGCGCGCGCTGACGCTGGGCCTGGTCAACGAATTGTTTACGACGCAGGAAGCCTTGGTGGCAGCGGCGCTGCAACTGGCCGCCGAGATCGCGCAAAAGCCGCCCGTGGCGATCTGGGGCAGCAAGCAGGCCATCCACTACGCGCGCGACCACGCCACGGACGATGCCTTGCTGCAGATGGGCTGGCTGCAATCGGGCATCTGGCAGACCAGCAACCTGATGGAGGCGGCCATGGCCAAGAAGGATGGCCGCGCGCCAGAGTTCGCCGACTTGAAGCCTATCGTCTCGTTTAGCGCCGCGCCGTATAAATTACCCGACTAGGCAGGAAACAACATCAGAACTTGTCGATCGTGACCGGGGACACCCCTCTGCCGGGGCCGCTTTGCGCCTGCGCCTGCGCGACGTCCCTTGGTGTAAAGCCGTCGCTATCGCGTGCCGCTGTCGGGGCGTCATGGTCGCGCAAGGCGTCGACCACGGCGTCGTTCGGATTGAGCGCCGCGTAATGCAGCGGGGTCCTGCCTTTGGCGTCGGTGGTGAATACCGAGGCGGAATGGTTGAGCAGTTCCTTGACCACGTCGCCATGGCCGGTCGCGGCCGCCAGATCGAGTGCGGTGACGCCGCGATTGTCCTTGGCATCGACGTCGGCGCCGGCCGCCGCCAGGGGGCCGATCGACCTCTGTGTTGCATAGTGCATGGGCGTGCGGCCCAGATCGTCGACGTCGCTGACCTTGAGGCCCTTCGATAGCAGCAGCCTGAGCGTGCGCTGGTCCACGCCGCCCTCGGCTGCGATGTGCAGTACGGTTCTGCCGTCGCGGCTGCGTTCGAGCGGATTCAGGCCCAGGCCGAGAAAATATTCCATGTTCTCATACTGGGGATTGCGCGCGGCTTGCTGCAGCAGCGTCAAGTCCTTGAGCTTGCCTATCCCTTTTGGGTTCACCCCGTTTTCTGCCAGCCACTTCAGCGCGGGCAGCGTTGCCTTGGATGCCGCTTCGTAGAACACCCGCTCCAGCGTCTCGGGGCTGGCATGTTTGACCACGTCGGTCACGGTCTCGCTGCGTGAGACGACTATCCCTTCCTCCATGAAGAGCGTCATCAGCTCCGCCTTCATCGGACCGAGCTGGCGATTCTTGTAGCTGTTGGTGGAACACCAGCCGATCAGCGATATGAGGATGAAGGTGGAAATCAGCCTGACCCAGGTGGCAAGCCGGGTATTCGTTGTACTCATAAGCAGTTCCAGAGGTTGAGAGTTTTCTATAGTTAGTGAGGGAGCTTGAGAAATACCCTCGCGAGTCTACTAGGAACTTGCCTATACAGCAATTAATGGATGGCATCTTTGTTGCCATCTCTTTACATTTGGTGCGCAAGTCAATAATACCCGGGTATTATTGACATTTCATTTCTACCCGGGTAATATTTGTTCATCGCCAATCACCCAGGAAGCATGAACATGAATCGGCTCGCCCCTTACAGCGGGTTTCATCAGTCCAATCTCGTTGCCAGCGGCAGCCTCGGCCAAGTCGCCCTCGCGGTCAAGGCCATGTTTGCCGACGTCCACGTCGGCGGCGCGCTAATTTTCGACAACAGCACGGGCCGCGTCGTCGACATCGATTTTCGCGGCAGCGACAACGAGATCCTGGCGCGCCTGCCGGCCGAACCGAGCACCGAGGACGAACCGGCCGAAGCCTTGCAGCGCGGCCCGGGACGTCCCAAGCTCGGCGTTGTCGCGCGCGAGGTCACGCTGCTGCCGCGCCACTGGGCGTGGCTGGCGGCGCAGCCGGGCGGCGCTTCGGTTGCCTTGCGCAAACTGGTCGAGGAAGCGCGCCGCGCGCATGGCGACAGGGACCGTGTGCGCCTCGCGCAGGAGCGTGCGTATCGTTTCATGTCGGCCACGCTGGCAAGCGAAGCGGGACTGGAAGAGGCGCAACGGGCGCTGTTTGCCGGCAGGCGCGCGCCATTCGAGGCATTGAGCGCGCCCTGGCCTGCCGACCTGCGCGAGCACGTGCGGCGCCTGGCGGCCGAGGCCTTTGCCGAGGTGGGGGAAGGGGCATGAATCCGGTTTCGGATACCGCCTATCTGACCTGCGGCGCACGCGCCGAAGATGCGGCCAAGCTCAGCCCGGTATGCGGCGACCGTTACGCGGCGCGTTTCCTGGCCGGGCCCGGCGAAGCGATCTACCGGCAATTCAAGAGAGAGGCCGGCCCCGTTGCCAGCATCGTTGCGCGCCACCGCCTGATCGACGACATCTTGCGCGAGCGTATTGCCGGCAACGCCAATACGGCCGTGGTCATCGTCGGCGCCGGCTTCGACAGCCGCGCCTACCGCATCGAGGGCGGGCGCTGGATCGAGATCGACGAGCCGCAAGTGATCGAACGGAAAAACGCGGTGCTGCCCACGGCGGATTGCCGCAATCCGCTGCGCCGTGTTGCGATCGACTTTGCGCACGAAACCCTGGCCGACAAGCTGCCGCCGTTTGCCGCGGGCACGCCTGTGGTAATCGTCATGGAAGGGATTTTCTTCTATCTCGACGACCATCAGCGCAACGCCACCCTGGCCGCATTGCGCCAGGCCTATCCGCGCCATACGCTGATCTGCGACCTGAGTACGCGTGCCTTCATGGAGCGCTACGGCAAATCGCTGATCCGGCGCATCGAAGCGCTGGGCGCCAAGCTGGTCTATCTTCCCGAAGACCCCGTTGCCAACTTCATCGACGCCGGCTACAAGCTTGAAACACGCCGCTCGATCATCGAAAGCATGCTCGGTTTTACCGGCAACTGGTTCGCCGGCATGACGGCGTGGTTTTTGCCCAAAACCATGCGCGAGGGCCTGGCCTTGTACGTATTGCGCCTTACTACGCCGGAAGGAAGCGCCGGCACGGATCGAAGCGCGGCAGGCCGGCGGTAATATTTCCGCAAATCGATTTGGGATGCGCAAACAGCTTGCGTAACTTATGGTCTATTCGTTACTATTTACGCAAAACTAATAGACAAGCAGGCGCCATGAGAAATGGCCCTGTCTCATTTCGACAAGGGGATGTCATGCGTCAACGTCACGCCGTCGGCTTTGCCGTCGCTGCAGTGTTGGCTTGTTTGCCGTTGGCGGCACTTGCCGATCTCGTCAAGTGCGTCGGGGCCGACGGCACGGCCACATTTTCGGACAAACCTTGCCCCGCCAAGGAGGGCGTGAAGCAGGCCGAGATCAAATCCGATTCCGCCCTGTCCAATGCCCTGTCGCGCGACCGCGATCGCCAGATTGGACAGGCATGCTCGGACATGGAAGATCGTTCACGCCATTGCGGCCTCTATATCAATCAAACGATCAGTACCCACTTCCAGGAAAGCTGCTACGGCCCGCAGCATCGCTACGAAACGGAGCGCAATCAGCAGACTTACCAGCAACAACGCCGCGGCGAGCCGATAGACTGGGACCACGACTATCGCTACCACCAGAAGACCACGGCCGAATTGAAGTGCGATACCCTCGTAACCGACATGTGGCAGTTCGTTAAAAACAACTTCGGCAAGGACTTGACCGAGAAGGAAATCAAGGCGGTGGAGTATCAAACACAGGCCGTGGAAACCAATCAGCCCTCAAGCCCGGAGCAGCAACGCAGCCCCAAGCGGACCACCGTGGTCATTATCAGAACATCCCAGTAGACACCCGGGAGATTCCGCTTCGCCGGATTTCCTGTTTCTTGCGAAACAGACGCCTTTTTCAAGCTCGGCCCAAACACAACCAAACTCAATCGTGATTGAACAGCGTCTCGCCTTCAATGCGTGCGGCCTGCGCACGCACCAACTGTGCCGCCGCCCACTGCGCCAATTCTTCGGGCGGCTTCTTCAGGAAATGCGCGTTGGCTGAACGAAAGGAACTGCCGGCACTGAGAAGCGCGGGCAATTCGGCCAGCGCAATGTGCTGGCGTTCAAGCAGCAGGAACTTGAGCATTACCTTGACCGCGTTCTGCGCGTTGCGTACCGGGTCGGCTGCCAGATAGTCGATGCGGGAATACGCCGTGGCCAGCGCTTTTTGCACGTCGGCGAATGGCGCACCGTGGCCGGGGATGACGAGTATGACGTCGAGACCGGCGATCAAATCGAGCGTGGCGCGCGCCTCGGCGAAGCCCGATTCGCCGTCGAGTTCAGGAAAGATGACGCCGAAGCCGTTTTCCCACAAGGCGTCGGCCGAGATCAGGATGCCGGCGTCAGGGCAATACAAGATCAGCGAATGCGGATCATGGCCCGGCGCGGCGAGGGCTTGCCAGCGCAGGCCGCCCAACGTCAATTCGTCTCCGGGCGCAAGGGTGCCGTCGAAGCCGAAGCGCTCGCATTGCTGGCCCGTGGCGGCGAATGAGAGCGCGTCCATGTCCCAGTTGCGCACCTTGTCCGCTTCGGCCACCGGAATCAGGGTGCGGCTGCCGTAGGTCTTTTGCAGGATGGCGTTGCCGCCGCAATGGTCGGAATGCAGGTGGGTGTTGACGATCAGGCCAAGCGGGCCGCCTTGCAGCTCGTGCTGCACCAGGGCCAGCGTCTGTTGCGCATGGATCAGGTAGCCGGTATCGACGATGGCCGTGCCTTCTTCGCCGATGAACAGCACGTTGTTCGATGACAGCCAGCCGCGCTCGAACACGCGCATCGAGGGCGGCAAGGCGATCATGGGACGGTGCGGCGCAGCTGGATTTCAACCCAGACCGCGCGCTTATAGGTTTCGTCGGCGCTGCCCCAGCGCACGATCTCGTCGATGGTGCGATGACAGCCTTCGCACAAGCCGCTCGCATCGATCATGCGGCACACCGAGATGCATGGCGAGGGCACCGGCCCCGCATCGGTAAAGGGGTCGAATTCGATGCGCGCAAGTTCGCTCACGGTTCGCTCACAGTCTGCTCACAATCCGGCCTTGTCTTTCTTCGGCGCCAGCCTGGCGTTGAATTTCCCGGCGTCGATGACGTGGCGCTCGTGCGTGCCTTCGCAGATCTTGTCGATGCCGTCCGAGGCCTCGACGGCGAAGCGCACGCGCCGGCCTTCGACCTCGACCACTTCGCCCTTGATCTCCAGCGTCATGCCGGGCGGCGATGCGGCGAGGTGCTTGAAGTTCACCATCACACCGAGGCTTTGTTCGCGCGGCCAATCGACGTAAGGCATGATGCCGTTGGTGCAGGCCAGTTCCATGATGCCGACCATGAAGCCGGTGGCGAGCACGTCGGGCATGTCGAGACAAAAAGCGGTGTCATGATAGAGCTGCGGCACGGTGGCGCGCGCGGGAATGGTATAGCGCCAGGTGAAGCGCAGGCCGGGTTTGAGGTCTGGATTCACAGGATCAATCTACCTTGCGTTTAGCTGCGATGGCGTTGCCGGCGCGGCTGGCTGCCTTGCGCCCGAGGTGCTGCGAAATGAATTGGCCGGCGTCGACCACGGCGTCGAGATCGATGCCGGTTTCGATGCCGAGGCCTTGCATCAGGTAGAGCACGTCTTCCGACGAGACGTTGCCGGTTGCGCCCTTGGCATAAGGACAGCCGCCGAGGCCGGCCACCGAGGAATGGAAGATCGCCACGCCGACTTCCAGGCTGGCGTAGATGTTGGCCAGCGCCTGGCCGTAGGTGTCGTGGAAGTGGCCCGACAATTGCGCCAGCGGATAAGCCGGTGCAATCGTTTCGAACACTGTCTGCACCTTGCGTGCCGTGCCGACGCCTATGGTGTCGGCGATGTCGATTTCGTCGCAACCCAGGTCACGCATGCGTTCCACCACGTCCTTGACGGCGGCGGGCGCTACCTCGCCCTGGTAGGGGCAGCCGAACGAGCAGCTGATGCTGCCGCGCAGGCGCAGCTTGTGTTCCTTTGCGGCCGCGGCTACGTCGCGGAAGCGGGCTATCGATTCGGCGATCGAGCAATTGATGTTCTTTTGCGAAAACGCTTCCGAGGCCGAGCCGAAGATCACGACTTCATCGGCGCGTGCGGCCAACGCGGCCTCGAAGCCTTTCATGTTGGGTGTAAGCGCCGAATAGAGCGTGCCGGGCTTGCGTTCGATGGCGGCCATCACTTCGGTGGACGTGGCCATCTGCGGCACCCATTTTGGCGAGACGAAGGAGGCCGCCTCGACGTTGGCAAAGCCGGCGCGCGACAATCGGTTGACCAGTTCGATCTTGACCTCGGCGGCAATGGTTTCCTTTTCGTTTTGCAAACCGTCGCGCGGGCCGACTTCGACGATCTTCACGCGCTTGGGTAACGTATTGTTCATGTCAATATCCTTTCAATCTGTCGACCATGCCGGGCACCGTATCGCCGCGCTCGAGCAGGGCGATCTTGCCGGCGATCTGGCGCGCGCTTTCGTCGCGCAGCGTCAATGCCGCGACGTGCGGCGTGAGGGTGATGCGCGGCTCGCGCCAGAACGGATGCGTCGGCGGCAAGGGTTCTTCATCCAACACGTCCAGCGTGGCGGCGGTAATGTGTTTATCTTGCACCAATTCGAGCAAATCCGCTTCGACCAGGTGGCCGCCGCGCGCGACGTTGACGAGGAAGGCGCCGCGCGGAAGCCGGGACAGGGTGTCGCGGTTCAGGATGCGCGCCGTTTCGGCGGTCAACGGCAGCACGCAGACCAGCACGCGTGTCTGCTTGAGAAATGCATCAAGGCCATCCTTGCCGTGATGGCAGGCGATGCCGGGCAATTCCTTGGGCGTACGGCTCCAGCCGCATAGCGGGAATTCCAGTTCGGCCAGCGACGCGGCGATGCGCTGGCCGAGCAAGCCCAGGCCGAGGATGCCGACCGTGAATTCCGCTTTGCCATAAGGCTTGAGGAAGCGCCATTGCTGCATGCGCGCCTGTGCATCGTATTCGTCGAAGCGGCGCAGGTAGCGCAGCACGGCGTGCGTGACGTATTCGGCCATTTGCACGCCCATGCCGGCGTCGTCGAGCCTGATGATGGGCACGCCGGGCGGCAGCGCCGTGCCCAGTTCGAGGATGCTGTCGACGCCGGCGCCGATGTTGAAGATGGCTTTCAGGCCACGCCGCGCGGACAGCATTTCCCTGGGCGGTTTCCAGACCACGGCGTAGTCGGCGGGGGCGTCGTCGCCTGCTTGCCAGATGCGGACGTCGGCGCCGGGCATGGCGCGGCCGAGGGCGGTGCGCCAGGCTTCGGGGTTGCTGTTGGGGGCGTGGAAGAGGATTTGCATTGCTCAAACCATTAACCCGTCATTCCCGCGTAGGCGGGAATCCACCTCGACTCTCGCGCTATGGATCCCCGCTTTCGCGGGGATGACGGTACGTTTACGTGAAGTGTTGTCTCAAGCTTTGGCGGTCGCCTCGAACGCCAGCAACTGCGCGCCTTCGGCCACCTGGTCGCCCACTGCGTAGAGCAGCTCTTCCACCTTGCCGTCGTGCGGCGCGGCGATTGTGTGTTCCATCTTCATCGCTTCCATGATGAGGAGCGGCTTGCCCTTTTCCACCGTGTCGCCCTCTGCCACCAGTACGGCCACGATCTTACCCGGCATCGGTGCGGTCAGGCGGCCGCCTTCGGCTTCGGCTTCACCTGCGTGGGCCAGCGGGTCGAGGCAGGTCAGCGCGGTGTGGCTGCCGGCGTGGAACACGTGCACCTCTTCGCCGTCGCGCACGACGTTGCCCTGCACGGTCGCGTCGCCGAGCTTGAGGCTGAGATGGCTGCCGTGGCGTCCGGCCAGGCGCATGCGTGCTTCATGGCCCGCCGCGGCAACGCTCCAGCCTTCTGCATGATAGGTCACGGCGACCGGGTAATGCGCGCTTTCGCCGGCGAAATCGAGCGTGCGGCGCAAGGCGCTGTTCATGCGCCAGCCGTGCGTGCTGGACCAGGGGTCATTGGCGCTTTCTGTGTTTTCTGCGCGTTCGGCATCGAGCACGGCGGCGGCGGCCAGCGCGAGCACCGGCAAGCCCGGCGCAGCCTCGGCCGGGAACAAGGCGGCGTGGTTGCGCTCGATCAGGCCGGTGTCGAGGTCGGCGCCGGCAAACGCGTCGCTGGCGATCAGGCGCTGCAGGAAGGCGATGTTGGAAGCCAGCCCGACGATCTGGTATTCGGCCAATGCCTGCGCCATGCGTGCCAGGGCTTCCTTGCGGTCCGCACCCCAGACGATGAGCTTGGCGATCATGGGGTCGTAGAACGGCGAGATGGCGTCGCCCTGGCGTACGCCCGAGTCGATACGTACGGCGGCCGGCGTGTGCCCGTGTGCGCCGTCACCGAGACGGAAGGTCACGGCGTTGGGCGTGTGCATGTGGGACAGCGTGCCGATCGAGGGCAGGAAGCCTTTCTCGGGATTTTCGGCGTAGATGCGCGCTTCGAGCGCATGGCCGTTGATGGTCAGCTCGCTCTGCTTCAGCGGCAGCGGCTGGCCCGCCGCCACGCGCAATTGCCATTCGACCAGATCCTGCCCGGTGATCATTTCCGTGACGGGGTGTTCGACCTGTAGGCGCGTGTTCATTTCCATGAAGTAGAACGAGCCGTCCTGGTTGGCGATGAATTCCACCGTGCCGGCGCCCACATACCCGACCGCCTTGGCCGCTGCGACGGCGGCGTCGCCCATGGCGGCGCGGCGCTCCGCGGTCATGCCGGGTGCGGGCGCTTCTTCCAGCACCTTTTGATGGCGCCGCTGCACCGAGCAGTCGCGCTCGAACAGGTAGACGCATTCGCCGTGCATATCGGCGAAGACCTGGATTTCGATGTGGCGCGGGCGTGTGAGGTATTTTTCAACCAGCACCTTGTCGTCGCCGAAGCTGTTGATCGCTTCGCGCTTGCACGAGGCCAAGGCATCCTTGAAGTCGGCGCTCTTCTCTACAATGCGCATGCCCTTGCCGCCGCCGCCGGCGCTGGCTTTCAACAGCACGGGGTAGCCGATCTTGTCGGCCTGGGTTTGCAGGAAGTCCGGCCCTTGCTCGTCGCCGTGGTAGCCCGGCACGAGCGGCACCTGGGCTTGTTCCATCAGCGCCTTGGCGGCTGACTTGGAACCCATGGCGTGGATCGCCGAAGCCGGCGGGCCGATGAAGGCGATGCCGGCCTTGGCACAGGCTTGCGCGAAGCCTTCGTTCTCCGACAGGAAACCGTAGCCGGGGTGGATCGCCTGGGCGCCCGTTGCGAGCGCGACCTCGATGATCTTGTCGGCGCGCAGATAGCTTTCCTTGGCCGGCGCCGGGCCGATCAGCACGGCTTCGTCGCACACCGCGACATGCTTGGCGTGCGCATCGGCCTCGGAATAGACGGCCACCGTCTTGATGCCCATGCGGCGCGCCGTGGCGGCGACACGGCAGGCGATTTCGCCGCGATTGGCGATCAGGATTTTCTTGAACATGTGTTTTCCTTCCTACATCCCTGGTTGGCTTATCGGCTGATGACCGGTATTTTCCAAGAGGGCAGCGGCAGATCGTGCCGCCGCCCTCGCCTTATTGTTCCAGCATCCGTTCCCGCAACTGCCCGGCATAGCCGATCAGGTCGGGGAAAAATTCGTGAAATCCTGCGCTTAAACTCGCATAGTTCTTGCGCACATCCTCCAGCCCGTCGCGCAGCAATTCGCCGTTGCGCGAGAGCCGCTCCGAGACGCGCTTGACGGCAATCTCGACGCCGGCAAACTCACGGTACGATCCCAGCCAGTCGTGTTCCACCATATACGGCAACATGCGCTGCAGGCGCTCCGGCAGGATCGCGCGGCGCGCCTGCAAGGCGCGGTAAAAGCGCGCAATCAATTCGCTTGCCGGCCGGTCGCTGGGTTGCAAGTTGTATTGCGCCCAGTTCACGATCAATACGTGATCGTAAAAAATATCGAGCAGGATGCCGGCGAAACGCCTGCGCCCTTGCTCGAACTGCTCTTTCGCCGCCAGTACCACCGGGTGGCTGTCGGTGTAGATGTCCACCTTGCGGTGGATGGCGATCTCGCGCTCGATCTCGGGCGTGTATTCCCCGGCGTAAGCCGCTCCGGCGAAGTCGCCGAGCAAGGCGCCTATCATGGCGTCGTCGCTCTGGCTGGCCAGGTAGATGTGCGCGAGATAGTTCACATCGCCTTATTGCTCGGTGCTCATTGCTCGGTCCTCATTGCTCAGTCACCTCGCAGCGCGCATCGATCGCCGTGCTGCGAGAATGCATGCCCAGTTTGTCGAGCAAGGCGCGGTCCTGTTCCACTTCGGGGTTGCCGGTGGTGAGCAGTTTGTCGCCGTAGAAGATCGAGTTGGCGCCGGCCAGGAAGCATAGCGTCTGCACGGCTTCGCTCATCTGGCGCCGGCCGGCCGACAGGCGCACGCGCGCGCGCGGCATGGTGATGCGGGCGACGGCGACGGTGCGCACGAATTCGAGCGGATCGATCGGCTCGGTGCCGTGCAGCGGTGTGCCTTCGACCTGCACCAGGTTGTTGACCGGTACCGATTCGGGATAGGGTTCGAGGTTGCACAGTTGCGCAATCAGGCCGGCGCGCTGCAGCCGCGTTTCGCCCATGCCGACGATGCCGCCGCAGCAGACCTTGATGCCGGCGCCGCGCACGCGGTCGAGCGTGTCGAGGCGGTTCTGGTAGTCGCGCGTGGAGATGATGTTGCTGTAGAACTCGGGCGCGGTGTCGAGGTTGTGGTTGTAGTAGTCGAGGCCGGCCTGCTTGAGCTTTTCCGCCTGGCCCTCGCCCAGCATGCCCAGCGTGGCGCAGGTTTCCAGGCCCAAGGCCTTGACTTCGCGCACCATCTCTTCGACGTGTTCCAGATCGCGGTCCTTCGGTTCGCGCCAGGCTGCGCCCATGCAGAAGCGCGTGGCGCCGTGCGACTTGGCTTCGCGTGCGGCTTGCAGCACGGTGTCGAGCGGCAGGATTTTTTGCGCCGTCACGCCGGTGTCGTAGCGCGCCGCTTGCGGGCAATAGCCGCAATCTTCGGGGCAGCCGCCGGTCTTGATCGACAAGAGCGTCGCCAGTTCCACTTCGTTGGCGTCAAAGTGTTCGCGGTGCACTTGCTGCGCGCGGAACATCAAATCGTTGAACGGCAGGTTGAACAGGGCCACGATGTCTTCCACCGACCAGGTTTTGGCGACGATGGGTGGAACGGAGGCGGAGGCGGGGTGGAACGTGATCGGTTGGGACGACATGATGCTTTCCTTTTCTACACTGACGTATGTAAACCATATTACTCAATTCGGATTGGCGCGGGGCCAATTCGGCAAAACCGTAAAATCGAGGCAGGCTGCTGCTGCGGCGGCGGTCGGCTGCTGCAGGCGCGGCACGTAACCGAGCAAGGGCGCCCCGAGGCGCAAATTCAAGGCGTCGAGGTTGGCCTCGGAGTGGCGCATGCGCGGGTCGGCCAGGTTGGCGACCCAGCCGGCCAGCTTCAGGCCGCGCGCCTTGATCGCGTCCGCCGTCAACAGCGCATGGTTGATGCAACCCAGGCGCAAGCCGACCACCAGCACCACGGGCAAGTCCAGGCGCTGCGCCAGGTCGGCCGTATCGAAGCGGTCGGACAAGGGCACGCGAAAGCCGCCTACGCCCTCGACCACGACCGCATCGACCTGCTCCACGATGCGTGCATGGGCGGCCAGGATGCGTTGTTCCTCGATGACGACGCCTTCAAGCTCGGCCGCACGTTGCGGCGCCGCCGGTTCGCGCAGCAGATAAGGCACCACCAGTTCGCGCGGCAAGGCCACGTTGGACGCCGCCACGAGCTGCGCCACATCGTCATTATGCAGCAGGCCGTCGCGCATGTCGGCGCCGGCGGCAATCGGCTTCATGCCGGCAGCCTTGACGCCGGCTTGCACCAGGCCGTGCAGGATGGCCGAGGAAATCAGCGTCTTGCCGATTTCGGTGTCGGTGCCTGTTACGAAACATTGGAAACGCGCGGCCATGTCAGGCGGCTCCTTCTAATTTGTTGACGGCATCGACGACGCGTTCGACGTCGTCGGCCCGATGTGCGGCGGATAAGGTGAGGCGCAGGCGCGCGGTGCCTTGCGGCACGGTCGGAGGACGGATCGCCGGCACCCACAGGCCTTGTTCGTACAGGGCCGCTGCGGCGCGCATGGCTTCGTCGTTGGCGCCGATGATGAGCGGCTGGATCGCCGTGTCGGAATGCGGATGTTGCCAGCGCTTCAAGCGCAGGCCTGCGCGCAACTGCGCGATCAACGTCTGTAGATGGGCGCGGCGCTGGGCACCCTCTGCGCCGGCAATGATGTCGAGGCTGGCCAGCAGTGCATGCGCCAATGCCGGCGGTGCGGCGGTGGTATAGATGTAGGGCCGGGCGCGCTGCACCAGCCATTCGATCACTGTTTCGTGCGCGGCGACGAAGGCGCCGCCGACACCGGCCGCTTTGGAGAGCGTGCCCATGTAGACGATGTTGGGCGAGCTTAGATCGCAGTGCGACAACGCGCCGCGGCCATCTTCGCCCAACACGCCGAAGCCGTGCGCGTCGTCGACGACGAGCCAGGCGCCGTGGCGTTCGCATATAGACGCAAGCTGCGGCAGCGGCGCGATGTCGCCGTCCATACTGAACACGCTGTCGGTCGAGACGATTTTCGTCTCAGCCGCGCTTGCGGCCAGCATGGCGTCGAGCGCTTCGATATCGGCATGCGGATAGACCTGCACACGGGCGCGCGACAGCCGTGCGCCATCGATCAGCGAGGCGTGGTTCAGTTCTTCGGAAAAGATTTCCGCGCCGGGCCGCGCCAGTGCGGTGATGATGGCCAGGTTCGCCATGTAGCCGGTGCAGAAATACAGCGCGCGCGCTTGATCGATGTTGGGCGACACGAATTGCGCAAGGCGCTCTTCGAGCAAGGCGTGCGACTCCGTGTGGCCGCTGATCAGGTGCGAAGCCCCGCTGCCGGCGCCATAGCGTAGCGCGCCTTCGCGCAAGGCTTCGATCACGCGCGGGTGGCTGGCCAGGCCGAGGTAGTCGTTGCTGCAAAAAGCCAGCATGTCGCGGCCATCGACGCGCATGCGCGGCGCGCAGGGGGTTTCGGCGATACGGCGGCGGCGGCGCAGGGCGCGCTCGTCGAGGGTCGTCAGTTCGCGTTCGAGCGCGGCGATCAAGGGCGAATTTGTGAATGCGTTCATTGCTGCACCGCCTGCTCGAACACGGTCCGCACCTTGTCGGCCAGGAGCGTGATTTCCGCATCGTCGAGGATGTAGGGCGGCATCAGGTAGACCGTGGTGCCGATCGGGCGCAGCAGCAATTCGTGCTGCAGGCCCAGCGTGAAGAAGCGGCGCGAGAATGTTGCAGCGGCGTCGGCAGATACGTCGGCATCGAAAGCCCAGATCATGCCGCGCTGGCGGAAATGGCGTACGCGCGCGTGCTGCGCCAACGGCGTCAGCGCTTCGGTGAGGCGGTCTGCCTTGGCGCGGTTGCGCTCAAGCACGCCGTCTTCCTCGAAGATCGCCAGCGTGGCCAGCGCCGCGCGGCAGGCCAGCGGATTGCCGGTGTAGGAATGCGAATGGAGGAAGCCGCGCCGCACGTCGGCATGGTAAAACGCCTGGTAGATGTCGTCCTTGGTCATCACCAGCGACAAAGGCAGATAACCGCCGCTGATGCCCTTGGAGAGGCACAGGAAGTCGGGCCAGATGCCGGCTTGCTCGCAGGCGAAGAAGGTGCCGGTGCGGCCGCAGCCGACGGCGATCTCGTCGGCGATCAGGTGCACGCCGTGCTTGTCGCATAGCGCACGCACCTGGCGCAGGTATTCGGGGTCGTACATTTGCATGCCGGCGGCGCATTGCACCAACGGTTCGACTATGACGGCAGCGATATGGTCGGCGCGCTGTTCGAGCAGGTTTTGCAATTCCTGCGCGGCGCGGCGTGCCACGTCGGCGGCGGTTTCGCCGGCTTCGGCACGGCATGCATCGGGCGAGGCGACCACGTGCGCGCTTTGCAGCATGGGGCCGTAGGCGTCGCGGAACAGCGGCACGTCGGTCACGGCCAGCGCGCCGATGGTTTCGCCGTGGTAGCTGCCTTTCAGACAGACGAATTCGCGCTTGCCTTCCTGGCCCAGATTGCGCCAGGCGTGGAAACTCATCTTGAGCGCGATCTCGACTGCGGAGGCGCCGTCGGAGGCGTAGAAGCAGTGGCCCAATACGTGTCCGGTGAGTTCGGACAGTTTTTCCGACAGGCGAATCACTGGTTCGTGCGTGAAGCCGGCCAGCATGGCGTGTTCGAGCTTGTCGAGCTGGTCGCGCAGCGCCGCATTGATGCGCGGGTTGGCGTGGCCGAACAGGTTGACCCACCACGAGCTGATGGCGTCGAGATAGCGCTTGCCGTCCATGTCGTAGAGCCAGGCGCCGCGCCCGTGCGAGACCGGGATCAGCGGCACAGTTTCATGGTGCTGCATCTGGGTGCACGGGTGCCAGACGCTGTTTAGGCTGCGCTTGACCCAGTCGGCTTGTTGGGGTGAATCCAATGCTGCTCCAGTCTTGTTAACTCCCCTCTCCCACGGGTGGGAGAGGGGTGGGGGGTGAGGGAAATTGCGAACTAACTCTGCCTATTTAGCTTAGTCAACGCATGACATCCCTCACCCCTGCCCCTCTCCCGCCTGCGGGAGAGGGGTTCTTCATTAAATCACAACCAATTCGGCTTGCGCTTTTCCAGGAACGACTGCACGCCCTCGCGCCCTTCGGCCGACGAGCGGATGTCGGCGATGCGGCGTGCGGTGTCGGCGATCAGCTCGGTTGTCAGGGGCATGCCGCCGATTTCACGCACCAGGCGCTTGGCCTCGCGCACGGCATTCGGGCTGGCGTTGGTCAATTGCTTGACGATTTCGCCCACCGCGCCGTCCAGTTCATCGCTCTTGACCACCTGGTGCACGAAGCCGATGCGGTGTGCTTCGGCCGCAGGAAAACGCTCCGCCGTCAGAAAGTAGCGCCGCGCCGCGTTCTCGCCCATGGCCTTGATCACGTAGGGCGAGATTGTCGCCGGAATCAAGCCTAGCTTGACTTCGGAGAGGCAGAAATTGGCTTCCTCAGCCGCCACGGCGATGTCGCACACCGACACCAGGCCCATGCCGCCGGCATAGCAATCGCCCTGCACCCTGGCCACGACGGGCTTGGGGCAGGTATAGATTGCATGCAGCATCCCGGCCAGTTGCCCCGCGTCGGCACGGTTTTCCTCGTGCGTGTAGGCGGCCATCTTCTTCATCCAGTTCAAGTCGGCGCCGGCGCAAAAAGCCGTCCCCTGGGCCGCCAGCACGATGGCGCGCACGCTGTCGTCGCTGCCCAGGGTGCGGAAGGCGTCGGCCAGTTCGGCGATCGACGTTTCGTTGAACGCATTGCGCAACTCGGGCCGGCTCAATTGCACGGTGGCGAGGTGGCCGTTGCGTTCGCAGGTAAGGGTAGTGTAGTCCATGGTCAGTCCAATATTATTACATGCGGAAGATGCCGAACTTGGTGTCCTTGATCGGCGCATTCAGGGCGGCCGACAGGCCCAGACCCAATACCGTGCGGGTATCGGCCGGGTCGATCACGCCGTCGTCCCACAGGCGCGCGGTGGCGTAATACGGGTGGCCCTGGTGTTCGTACTGGGCACGGATCGGTTGCTTGAAGGCTTCTTCCTCGTCCTTGCTCCAGGCGCCGCCACGGGCTTCGATGCCGTCGCGCTTGACGGTTGCCAGGACGCTGGCGGCTTGGTCGCCGCCCATGACCGAGATGCGCGCATTGGGCCACATCCACATGAAGCGCGGCGAATAGGCGCGGCCGCACATGCCGTAATTGCCGGCGCCGAAGCTGCCGCCGATGATGACGGTGAACTTGGGCACGGCGGCAGTCGCGACTGCCGTCACCATCTTGGCGCCGTTGCGCGCGATGCCTTCGTTTTCATACTTGCGCCCGACCATGAAGCCGGTGATGTTTTGCAGGAACACCAGCGGAATCTTGCGCTGGGCGCACAGCTCGATGAAGTGCGCGCCCTTCAGGGCAGACTCGGAAAACAGGATGCCGTTGTTGGCGATGATGCCCACAGGCATGCCGAAGATGTGGGCGAAGCCGCACACCAGCGTGGTGCCGTAGCGCGATTTGAATTCGTCGAATTCGCTGCCGTCGACGATGCGGGCGATCACTTCGCGGATGTCGAAGGGTTTGCGCGTATCCACGGGAATGACGCCGTACAGCTCTTCGGCGGCAAATTTCGGCTCGACAACCTCGCGCAGTACCATCTCATGCTTCTTTTGCCGGTTCAGGTTGGAGACGATGGTGCGCGCCAGCGACAGCGCGTGCATGTCGTTTTGCGCCAGGTGGTCGACCACGCCGGACAAGCGCGTATGCACGTCGCCGCCGCCCAGGTCTTCCGCGCTGACGACCTCGCCCGTGGCGGCTTTCACCAGCGGCGGCCCGCCGAGGAAGATGGTGCCCTGTTCCTTGACGATGATCGATTCGTCGCTCATGGCCGGGACATAGGCGCCGCCGGCGGTGCACGAACCCATGACGACGGCGATCTGCGGGATGCCTTGCGCCGAGAGATTGGCCTGGTTGTAGAAGATGCGGCCGAAGTGGTCGCGGTCGGGGAAGACGTCGTCCTGGTTCGGCAGGTTGGCGCCGCCGCTGTCGACGAGATAGATGCAGGGCAGGTTGTTCTGCTCGGCGATCTCTTGCGCGCGCAAATGCTTCTTGACCGTCATCGGGTAGTAGGTGCCGCCCTTGACGGTGGCGTCGTTGCAGACGATCACGCACTCGCGCCCGGCCACCCGGCCGATGCCGGTGATGATGCCGGCAGCCGGTGCGGCGTTGTCGTACATGTCATAGGCCGCCATCTGGGAAAATTCCAGGAACGGCGTGCCGGGGTCGAGCAAATTCTGCACACGATCGCGCGGCAGCAGCTTGCCGCGTGCGGTGTGCTTCTTGCGCGCGTCTTCGCCGCCGCCCAAGGCGAGTTTTTGCACTTGGGCGTGCAAGTCGTCGACCACGGCTTGCATGGCGGCTACATTGGCCTTGAAGTCTTCGCTGCGGGTGTTGAGTTTCGATTCTAGTGTCGTCATTGTGTTCCCTCGGGAAAGCTGCCTTCTACGTATATCCAATTACCATCTTGCCGGGTAAATCGGCTGACTTCATGCAGGCGATGCGCGCGTCCGTCGATCTTGTAGCGCGCCACGAATTCTACCGTTGCCTCGTCGCCGTGCGCCTCAAACCACTTCACTTCCAGGCCCAGCCACTTGCTGCCGCGCTCGCCCTGCAATTCTGCAAGGCTGGGCCGCGTTCGGTCGTCCCAGGTGCGATGCACGTAGTCCCACAAGCCCTTGACGTAGGCACTGTAGCGCGAGCGCATCAGCTTTTCCGCCGTCTCGGCAGGCTGGCCCTGGTGGTAGGGCTCGCAGCATGTTGCGTAGCTTTTGCCGCCGCAGGGGCAGGACGCTTCCTCTGCTTTTTGCTTGGCCAATCTCTTAGGCTTTCTTCGGTTTTTCCGCTACCGGGGCGCCGGCGGCTTTCCATGCCGTGAAGCCGCCTTCGATGTGCGCTACCGGTTTCAGGCCCATGTCTTGGACCGTCTTGGTGGTCAGGGCGCTGCGCCAGCCCGCTGCGCAGAAGAAGATGTATTCCTTGTTTTCGCCGAAGACCGGTTTGAAATAGGGTGAATCGGGGTCGACCCAGAATTCGATCATGCCTCTTGGGGCGTGGAAGGCGCCTGGGACTATGCCTTCGCGTTCCAGCTCTCTGACGTCGCGGATGTCTACCAGTTGGACGTTGGGGTCTTGTAGCTTGGCTTGGGCCTCTTCTACCGTGTAGGTTTTGATTTGCGAGGTGGCTTCGTCTACTAGGGCTTTGTAGCCTTTGATCATGGTCATGGTTTGCTCCAGTGTTTTTTCTTCACAACTGCTTCCGCTATCTCTGCGTCGTTCCCGCGAAAGCGGGAATCCACGCTGAGTTTCTATTTTCAGACTACGGTCAGTGCTATCAAATTGCTTTTCCACTTCGTCGAACCCTTCGCCGGGGGCGGCCCGGCAGCCGCTCACTTTCTTTGCTTCGTCAAAGAAAGTAACCAAAGAAAGGCGACCGCGACGCCATCGCCCCCTTCGGGGGTTCCCAAAAAGACGGGAGCCGAAGCGGGAAGCGCGGGAAACTCGCCTTCGGCTCAAACAGCCCGCGCTTCTTTTTCCGCTTCGGCTCCCGTCTTTTTGGCGATGCCTAATGCGGAACTGCATCCTGCACTACCGCATTTTGTCTTAGCTTGCGCCTCGACTAATTGGACGGTTCTTCACTTCTTTAAATCTTCCCGCTTTTCAGTGTCGCTTCCAACTGATCGAACCTATCGAAGCCCCAGAATGGCTCGCCATCGGCCACGATATAAGGCGAGCCAAATACACCCTGCTTCACCGCTTGCTCGACTTCCTGTTTCAACTGTTCCTTCACCGCCGGCTGATTGATCGCCTCGGTCAATTGGGCTGCGTCCAATCCTTCTTTCGTCATCACGGCTTGCAGGGTGGTCAAGTCGCTGATGTCCTTGCCTTCGACGAAGAAGGCGCGGTAGACGGCCTTGGCGAAACTGCTGGCCTTGTCTGCGCCGGCGTTCGTCTGCAGCCACAGCACGGCTCTTGCCGCGTTCTGGCTGGCGATGGGGAAGACGCTCGGGTAATTGAATTCGATGCCGTGGAATCTTGCGGTGCGCTGGAAGTCGTGGATCGAGTATTCGCCTTTGAGAGGCACCGTGGTCAGCGGCGCGCAGCCGCTGACCTTGAATACCGCGCCCAGGAGCACCGGGTGCCACTTGACCTTGCGGCCGTACTTGGCCGCAAGGTCGTCGATACGCATGGCGGCGAAGTAGCCGTAGGGCGAGGAAAAGTCGAAATAGAAATCGATGTCGGCGGCCATGCTTTTTCCTTTAGCTCAGTTTAGCTTAGGGCGCGAGCGATCAATATCTTCTGGATATCGCTCGTGCCTTCGTAGATCTGGCACACGCGCACGTCGCGGAAGATGCGTTCGACCGGGAAGTCGTTGACGTAGCCGTAGCCGCCATGGATCTGGATCGCGTCGGAACAGACGCGCTCGGCCATTTCGCTGGCGAACAGTTTCGCCATCGCGGCTTCCTTCAAGCAGGGTTTGCCGGCGTCCTTCAGGCTGGCGGCGTGCCAGATCAGTTGGCGCGCGGCTTCGATCTGGGTTGCCATGTCGGACAGCTTGAATTGCACGGCTTGATGCTCGAACAGGGTCTGGCCGAAGCTGGTGCGCTCCTTGGCATAGGCTAGCGCGGCGTCAAACGCGGCGCGGGCCATGCCGACCGATTGCGAGGCGATGCCGATGCGGCCGCCTTCGAGGCCCGACAGCGCGATCTTGTAGCCCTGGCCTTCTTCGCCGATCAGGTTGGCGGCCGGGATGCGGCAATTCTCGAACAGGATCTGTGCCGTGTCGGACGAATGCTGGCCCATCTTTTCTTCCAGGCGCGCGACGATGTAGCCCGGTGTATTGGTCGGCACCCAGAACGCGCTGATGCCGCGTTTGCCGGCAGCCTTGTCGGTCACGGCCATGACGATGGCCACGTCCGCGTATTTGCCGCTGGTGATGAATTGCTTGACGCCGTTCAGGACGTAATGATCGCCGTCCTTGGTCGCGGTGGTGCGCAAGGTGGAGGCGTCGCTGCCGGCGTGCGGTTCGGTCAGACAGAACGCGCCCAGCATCTTGCCTTGCGCCAGCGGGCGCAGCCATTGTTCCTTTTGCGCGGCGTTGGCATAGGTCATGGCGATGCTGCACACGGGGCAGTTGTTGACCGAGATGACGGTCGAGGTGCCGCCATCGCCGGCGGCGATTTCTTCGAGCACCAGCGAGAGCGAGACATAATCAAGGCCGGCGCCGCCCAACTCCTCGGGCACGGCCACGCCGAAGGCGCCGAGTTCGGCCAGGCCTTGCAGCTCTTCCTTGGGGAAATGGTGTTCCTTGTCCCAGCGCGCGGCGTTGGGCGCGAGGCGTTCCTGCGAGAATGTGCGCAGGGCGTCGCGGATCATTTCGTGTTGTTCGGACAAGACCATGTGATTCTCTCTTTTACCAGGGCAGATGCCTGCCGGCGTGGTTGATATAAATGCCGCTGTCGGACTGTTTCAATGTGTCCAGCACGCGCCGCATGTCGGCCACGCATACGTCGACCGGCGTGGTCGCGTTCGGCCCGCCCATGTCGGTCTGCACCCAGCCCGGGCACATGGCGACGAAGGTGGCCTTGGGATAATCGTGGGCGGCGCTTTTCACCGCCATGTTCAGCGCGGCCTTGGAGACGCGGTAGATCCACCACGGTCCGCTCTCGCTCGATTCGGCGATTGAGCCCATGCCGCTGGTAATGAAGACGAACTTGCCGCGTGCGGCTTCGACTGCCGGCGCGATCAGCGGCGCCAGCTGCATTGCGCCCAGCACGTTGGTGTGCATGACGGCATCGAAGTCGGCAGTTGTGGGCGGCTCTTTCGCGTCGCGCTGCGGGCCGAGCACGCCTGCGACGTAGGCCGCGAGGTCGAGCTTCGTGCCCTCGAGATGCCTGCTCAAGGTGGCCAGCGATTCGGGCTTGGCTACGTCGAGCTCGAGCGCTTCGATGCCGGCTTCGCGCAGGGCATCGAGCGAGGCGGCGTCACGCGCGGTGGCGTGGACTTTCCAGCCGTCTTGCACGAGCTGATGCGCGTATTCGCGGCCTATGCCGCGCGAGGCGCCGATGATCAGGGCTGTGGGCATTGCGAGTTCGGTTATCGGATCAGGTTAAGGGTTGACTACTGGACTCCCCTCGCCCGCGGGCGGGAGAGGGGTGGGGGCGGGATTGCGATCTGTCTCCGCCAATTCAAGCGCAGTCAGGGCGCACCTGCCCTCACCCCAACCCTCTCCCGCCTGCGGGAGAGGGAGCTTTACACCAGCTCGATTGCTACCGCCGTGCCTTCGCCGCCGCCGATACACAGCGACGCCACGCCGCGCTTGCCGCCGGTCTTCTTCAGCGCGCCGATCAGGGTCACGATGATGCGCGCGCCTGAAGCGCCGATCGGATGGCCCAGGGCGCAGGCGCCGCCGTGTACGTTGACCTTGCTGTGCGGGATGTCCAGCTCATGCATGGCTGCCATCGGCACCGCGGCGAACGCTTCATTGATTTCGAACAGGTCCACGCTCTTGACGGACCAATCGATCTTCTTCAGCAGCTTTTGCATCGCGCCGACGGGGGCGGTGGTAAACCAGTTCGGTTCCTGCGAATGCGTGGCGTGTGCCAGGATGCGCGCGATCGGCTTGCAGCCCAGCTTTTGCGCGGTCGATTCGCGCATCAGCACCAGGGCAGCGGCGCCGTCGTTGATCGAGGACGACGAGGCGGCCGTGATGGTGCCGTCCTTCTTGAACGCAGGCTTCAAGGCCGGGATCTTGTCGAGCTTGGCCTTCAGCGGGCCTTCGTCCTTGTCGATCACGACGTCGCCGCTGCGGCCCGAGACTGTTACCGGGGCGATTTCCCATTTGAACGAACCGTCGTTGGTGGCGTTTTGGGCGCGCTTGACCGACTCAATGGCGAAGGCGTCTTGCGCTTCGCGCGTGAACGAATACTTGCTGGCGCAATCTTCGGCGAAGGTGCCCATGGCGCGGCCCTTGTCGTAGGCGTCTTCCAGGCCGTCCAACATCATGTGGTCATAGATCTGGCCGTGGCCGATGCGGTAACCGCCGCGTGCCTT
>OUWB010011367.1_pt1 | contig 73393 bp, 55 predicted proteins | sample 1779821 | NCBI WGS metagenome assembly OUWB01 (sample SAMEA3914806, study PRJEB12502) | metagenome | biome: forest; material: soil | place: Canada | collected 2011-08-03 | depth 0.1 m
ATAGTTCAGGTGCGCGTCTTCAAAACTGAGCGCGATCGCTTCCGGTGTTCTGGCGACTTGCGCTTCGAATAGCTGATGGATCAGCGCGTCTTGCGGGTAGGGTATTGCCGTGGCGTTGAAGCCGGTCAATATCTGATGGCGTTCGGCCGGCGGCAGGATATTGAGTGAATGTGCCGGCTTGTCTTGATCCATTGCATCGAGCAGTGCTTCGATTGCCGTGGCGACGCTGGCCACGACGCGTTGCGCCGGGATGGCGGGCGCGCAGATCGCAGAGATGACGAAATCCTCGGGCAGCGCGTCGACTGAAAGCGTGAGCGGGTAATTGGTGCGCTCTTCGGCACGGATCAGGCGCACACCGTCCCACGCTGTCTCGGCATGTTGCGCGACCGTGCTGGAATGGCGGTAGTTGAACAAGGCGGAAATGAGCGGTGTGGACGGCGCCATACCGCTGCAACGCTGGGCCAGCGACAGCGCCGCATGCTCGTGCTCAAGCAGCTCGCGCAAACGTTGGTAAGTTTCGCGTATGACCTGAGCCACGTTGCGTGGTCCCAGCGCGATGCGCAGCGGCAGCGTATTCAGATACAGGCCCATGGCGCGTTCCATCTCCATGCCGCCCTGCAGCCGTCCCAGCAGCACCGTTCCGAACACCACGTCGTCACGCCCGGCGCATTGGGCCAGCACCTGTGCAAACGCGACATGGAACAGCACGGCAGCGCTGACGCCATGCCGCGCGGCCTGTTCGCGGATACGCTGCGACAGGGCGACGCCCAGTTCGAGAAAGGACTCCTCTACTTCATGGCCGGTGCCGCTGAGGTCGAGTACGCCGAACGGTGCTGTCGGCTCTTCTATGTCGCCGAGTTGGGCGCGGAAATAGGCTTCGTCTTCGGCAGGGTTGGTCTCACGCAGTTGGGCGATGAAATTGCGGAACGGCACCTGTGGCGGCAGCTCGGCGCCCGCGCCGCGCAACATGGCCTGGATTTCACGGATGATCAGATCCAATGTGACGTGGTCGGTCGCAATATGATGCATCAGCAAAACCAGCAGCCATCGATCAGAACCGGGATCGGCGGCGACGCGGGCGGCCATCAACGGAGCGCGCTGCAAATCGAGCTTCAGCTGCGGCGCAGCGATGCGGTATTGCAGATCGTCGCCGGTCTCGCCGCCTTGTGCCAGTGCGACCTCTGCTATCGGCAGTGACGCCTGCCGGCACACGACCTGTACCGGCCGAGGCAGGCCGCTCCAGTGCATGCTGCTGCGCAGAACATCATGCCGGTCGATGACGGCCTGCAAGGCGGCCAGAAAAGCATCGAGGCGTGCGCGGCTGTCGAAGCTCAGGAACGAACGCAAGATGTAAGCATCGAATTCCTGATCGAGCAGATGGTGGAACAGGATGCCTTCTTGCAGCGGCGTGAGCGGGTAGATATCCTGGACGTTGGCGCCGCCGCCGGGCACGGTGTGGACGATCAGGTCGATTTCCTGCTGCGTCAATTGCACAAGCGGCAGCAAATCCGGTGTGACGGTTTGGCAATCGTCGCCAATCAGGTTGGCAGGAGCGGCTGCGCGATGCGCGCTGCCTTCGGCGCTGCCGGCAAGTGCGGCGAAGCGTGCCAGCGTGGGCGCAGAAAATATCGACTTGACGTCGGCGTGCAATCCAAGCTTGCGCATCCGCTCTATCAGCGTGACCGCCAGCAGTGAATGGCCGCCCAGTTCAAAGAAATGATCGTGCCGGCCGACGCGTGGCACGATCAGCAATTCCTGCCATAGCTGCGCGACGACGCTTTCGGCGTCGCCCTCCGGCGCGGCATAGGCGCGCGCGAGCACGGCCGACTGATCCGGTGCTGGCAAGCCCTTGCGGTCGAGCTTGCCATTGGGGGTGAGAGGAAGCGCATCGAGCGTGACGTATGCGCTTGGCACCATATGTTCCGGCAGAGTTTCGGCCAATTCGGCGCGCAGCTCGGCGACCGAGGGCGCGGCGGCACCGGAGACGACGTAGGCGACCAGCCGCTTGTCGCCGGGTTGGTCTTCGCGGGCCAGCACCACGGCTTCGCGCACGCCGACGCAGGCGCGCAGCCTTGCCTCGATCTCGCCAAGTTCGATGCGGAAGCCGCGGATCTTGACCTGGAAGTCGTTGCGACCGAGATATTCGATAGTGCCGTCCGGCAGCCAGCGCGCCAGGTCGCCGGTCTTGTACAGGCGGCCATGGGCGGCGCCGGAGAAGGCATCGACAACGAAGCGTTCCGCCGTCAATGCCGCCCGGTTCAGATAGCCGCGGGCCAGGCCTGCGCCGCCGATGTGGATTTCGCCCGTCACCCCCAACGGCACCGGTTGGCCTTGTACGTCGAGGATGTAGATTCGCGTGTTGGCGATCGGCCGGCCAATGTGGGGCGCGTGGCCCGGTGTTTTCACCGCGCCGATGGTGGCATCGACGGTGCATTCAGTCGGGCCATACGCGTTGTAGAAGCGGATGGCTTTTGCGGCAGCGAGCTTGTGCCAGAGCGTCACGGAAATGGCTTCGCCGCCGACGAGCACGCTGTGTGGGCAATATGCATGGCTGCCCGCCAAGCCGGCGGCCAACAGGATGTCCAATTGGGCCGGCGTGCAATCGAAGGCCTTGACGTCGTTGCGCTCCAGGTAGTCGAGCAGCGCCGCGCCGTCGGAGCGGATTGCCGACGGAATCGGCACGATGCACCGGCCCGACAGCAATTGTGTCAGCGATTGGAGGGAGGCGTCGAACGACAAGGCCGCGTTCAAGCCTATTCTGGCCGTTTCCGGAAGCGCCTCAAAGACCGCGTGTTCCAACCCATGCCACAAGTTGATGACCGAACGGTGCTCGACCGCCACACCCTTGGGCCGGCCGGTGGAGCCGGAGGTATAAATCACATAAGCGAGATGACGGGCCGACAGGCCGGCGACCGTCGGATTGGAATCCGTCTGCAGGGAAAAGGCCGCAAGCTCGCTCTTGCCGTCGATGACAACGACCGGCACACCCCGTGCTACGAGGTTGTCTTCCAGCGCGGCGTGCGTCAGAAGCGCCACCGGGGCGCTGTCGGCGAGCATATCGGCCAGCCGCTGTGCAGGGTAGCCGGGATCGAGCGGTACATAGGCGCCGCCGGCCTTGAGGATGGCGAGCACGGCCACGACCATGTCGATGCCGCGCTCGAAGCACAGGGCCACGCGGCTGTCCGGCAGCAGGCCCAGCGATATCAAGTAGTGGGCGATGCGATTGGCGCGCCGGTTCAATTCGCCGTAATTCAACTCCTGCCCCTCGTGGAGCAAGGCGGGAGCGTCGGGCTGCGCGGCGGCCCGCTCTTCGAACAATTGATGAATCAAGCGGTGGTCCGGGAACCGGGCGCCCGTGTCGTTGAATTCCACCAGCAATTGCCTGCATTCGGCTTCCGCCAGTAGCGGCAACTTGCTGATCAACTGCGCATCGTCTGTCACCATGCCGTCGAGCAGCGAAACGAAGTGGCTCGCCATGCGTTCTATGGTGGCTTCTTCAAACAGGTTCCGGTCGAACCAGAATTCGCAATGCAGGCGGCCATCCATTTCCGTGATTTCGAGTGCAAATTCGGCCAGCCCGCGTGCGCCGTTGCTCTTCGCTACCAGGCCTGGTTTCAGCTCGAGCTTGCCCCAAAGGATGGGCGGGGCATCCTGATCGAGATTGAGCAGCGCGGCCAGATCGGCACTGCTGCGCGTCTTTTGATAGATAAAGGAGGTTTGATAAAGCGGGTGCTGCCCTGCCGCGCGTGAAAGATGGAGGCGCTCCACCATTTCCGCAAACGGAAAATCCTGGTTGTCCAGGCCGCGAAACAAGCTGTCCCGCACTTGCTTGAGGAAGGCCGGAACGTCGAGCCCATCGGCAAATCTGGCCACGAGAGGAAGCGGATTGACGAAGTCGCCGGTGACGTTGAACCACTTCGCCTTGCTGCGCCCGGGCACCGGGCAACCCACGGCAATGGTTTCCTGGCCGGAATAGCGATGCAAAAGGATTTGATACGCCCCCAGCAAGACGGCGAATGCTGTGCAATTCTGCTTGCGTGCCAGCGCATGCACCTTGTGCGTCAGATCGGCGCCGATGACGGAGATGAAAGTTTGGCTTTGCTGCAGCGAGCGGCGCTGCCTTGGGTGGTCGACGGGCAATTGCAGGACTGGAACATCCGACGAGCCGAGATACTGTTTCCAGTATTGCCATTGCGCGTCGCCGGCAGGGCTGGCAAGCCATTCGCGTTGCCACGAGATGTAGTCGACATACCCGTTTTCCTGTTTTTCCTGTATCGGCGGCGCGTCATGGTCCGCGTTGGCGGCACCCGCGCCGGCGGTCAATGCCCTGCCGAGTTCGTCAAGCACTTTCCAGAACGACCAGCCATCGATGGCAATGTGATCGAAGACGATCAGGATGTATGCTTCCGTATCCGAGCGCCGGTGCACGGATGCCCGCACCAGCGACTCGTGTTGCAGATCGAAAGGGCGATGACATTCCTGCATGAGTTGCGCACGCAGTTGCTCGTCATCCATGGCAACGGCATCGATGAGGGTGACCTCGGCACGTACCGCCGGGGCGATGCATTGCTCAGGTGCGCCGTCCACGTTGCGAAAGCGGGTCCGCAGCATGGGGTGCCTGGACAGGATGTATTGCAGTCCGGCCGCGAGATTGTCTACGTCGACGTGGCCAATTGCCTTGGCGGACAGCGCGATGTTGTGAAAGCCGCGACTCTCCGGGTCGAGCTGGTACAGAAACCAACGGCTCTGCTGCGCTGCCGACAAGGGGCGCCATGTTCCAACCATGTCGTCAGGCAAAGGGCGATTCATCTGTTCATTCCTTCAAAGTAGCTCTGGTTCGCACGGTCGAATGGATAAATACAGTTCCGCCTATTCCGCATTGATGGCCACGCATCCGACCAGACCTCGCGGCAAAGCGGGCAAATCGTGCAGGTACCAGTGTTCAATGGCGCCGGTGGCATTCGGCAAAGCGACCGGACGCGGATCGGCGTCCCATCCCACGTTGATGCCGCGCATGGGTATCGACAAACCTGTTCCCAGCGCCTTTAGCACGGCCTCCTTGCGCGTCCAGACCGTAACCAGGGCCGCAGCGGCAAACTTCGGCGGGCGCTGGTGCCATGCCGCGCGTTCCTCGCTGCTGAGCATGGCATCGACCAGTCCGGCGCCGGCATTGTTGAAACGTGCCGTCGCTTCGATGTCTATTCCCGCCTCTACCCCGGTTGAGCGGTGCATGCAGGCCGCCCAGTAATTTCCGCTATCGCTGAAATTGAATGCGCAACGGACGTTTTCCAGGCTGGGTTTTCCGAATTGCCCGCGCTGGAACATGAGTTGTGCCGGTGGCATGCCGATGAATTCGCCCAGCGCGTGGCGCAGCGCGCCGCGGCTGGCGCGATAATGGGCCGACAGCCATGCAAACGCGTAATTCGCGGCGCGCTGCTTTTCCTCGCCGGACAGGACGCCGTCGCACCAGGTCAGCCAATCCTCTTCGAGGACGACCGGCGCCCAAAGCCAATGCAGCCCATGCGCGCGATTGCGCAGCGGGATGCGAAATCGACGCGGCAATTCTGCGGCATTTATCACCCCGGATTGGCTGGCTTCGCTGTCGGCAAAGGTTGCGTTACGCATGATCTGTCTTCGTTCTCAGGCCGCTTGCGTCGTTACCTGCAGCGCATTGAGACAGCGCAGCACGGCGTTTTTGCGGTAGCTCAAGTTCTGGGCCGGCGAATCGAGTGCCGGATAGCGCTGCAGCAAGGCGACCAGCGCTTCCTGCACTTCCATCCGGGCCAATTGCGCGCCGACGCAAACATGCAGGCCGTCGCCGAAAGACATGTGGTGCGGTCTGCTGCGCTGTATGTCGAGCCGGTCCGGATTGTCGAATTGCGCCGGATCCCGGTTCGCCGCGCCGAGCAGAACGTAAATCTGATCGCCCTTGCGTATCGATTTGCCGCCCAGTTCGACGTCTTCCAGCGCCATGCGCGAAGTCATCTGGAACGGCGAGTCGTAGCGCAACAGCTCTTCGACCGCATTGGCCGCCAATTCGGGGTGGTTGCGCAACAAATCCCTTTGCTGCGGATGCCCCGTCAGCGCCAGCACGCCATTGCCTATCAGCCCCACTGCCGTTTCTTCCCCGGCGGTAAACATGACGGTGAGAGTGGAGATGATTTCATTTTCCGTCAGCCGGTCTTCGTTGTCGTGCGCCTCGATCAGCGCGGAGACCAGATCATCGCGCGGCGCGGCGCGGCGTAGCGCAATCAGGTCGCGCAAATACGCCATGAACTCTTGCGCGGCTTCATTGAGGCTGGCATATTCATCCAACGACAGCAGCGGATCGAAAATCCGGCTCAGCATGTTTGCCCAGGTGACGCAGCGCGCTATGTCGTCAGACGGCACGCCCAGCAAATGCGCGATGGTGTGCTGCGGCAGCGGTTTCGCAAACTCGGCCATCAAGTCGAAATGGTCGCGGCCTTCCAGCGCATCGAGCAATGTCGTCACGCAGTCCCGTATGCCGGCGCGCATCTGTTCGATGTGGCGTTTCTGGAATGCATAAGACACCAGCCTGCGCAATCGGGCATGTTCCATGCCTTCGAGGAAAGCGAACCAGTTTTCCGAATTCGCGATGAGCGCATCGAGATTATCCGGCTGGTTGAGGGTGACCCGGCGCGTCTTGAGCATGTGGTTTCTGCGCCTGAGCTGACCCGGCACGTCCTGCGAGCGGAAACGCCTGTCTTTCAAGACGCTGCGCACGTGTTCGTATTTGGCGATGAACCACACGCCCCATGGGCTGCGATGCACGGGATCAAGTTCGCGCAACCGCGCATACTGCAAATACGGATAGGCGTGGAACTCCGGATCGCGCGGATTGAAGAACAGTCCGGTCGTGCCTGCGACAGGCGGCGCTTTGAGCGCAGCGTTCATGTATGCAGCCGCTCCAGCGTGTCGGCCATGCCGTGCCCGGCTTCGGCGCCCATCGTCTCGGCCAATGACCGAATCGTCGGGTATTCCCAGAACAGGGTGATGGAAAGTTCTTGCGCCAGCCAGTCGCCAAGTTCCTGGCTGACCGTCACGGCAAGGGCCGAATCCAGTTGGTAGTCGATGAAAGGACGGTCCACGTCGATGTCTTGCGGCGCTACTTGCGCCAGGTCGGCGAAGCGGGCAACCAGCCAATCTTGAATATCGTGCGAAGTATGCGTCATGGTTTTTCAGTGTCGGTAGCAGGACGGTCAATGTTGCGGAAATTCGCGATGCGCGATGGCGTCGGCCAGCAGATGGTTGCGGCGGCGCTCGAATGGATAGAGCGGGAGCGTACGGCGTGAATCGCCGAGAAGGACTCTCAAGCCCTGCAGGTTTAGCGAAAAGCCTTGTTCAACCAGGCCGGCAACCAGGCTTGCGCGGCGGTCAGGGGCCCATTGCAAATCTACGTCGGCTTGCGAACCGTCGGAAATCGTGGCGATCAGGCAATCCAAATAAGGCGGCGCTGCTTCGTCGTAGGTGCCGACGGGGATCCCTGCTCGATCTGCATAGCCGGCCAGTGCTGCCGCGTTGACTGCATCCGCATCGGCCAGGAGGTAGAGCTTTCGGATGCCAAGTTGCGTCAAAGCGGTAGCCAAGTCTGCGGCGCCCGGCCCGGATTGCATCGCCGACGCGAGCGACACGCCGATCCGGTAGCGCCGTTGCGGCGCGGCAGCCGGGCATGCCTTGTCCAGCTGCGCGACGGCGTCGGCCCAGCCTGTGACGAGCAGGGCGCGCCGCAGCGGGAGGTGCTGGCGCGTCAAGACGCTCGCACGGCAAAAATCGCGCAAGCGGTCGAGCGCGGCCCCTGCCTCGCGCTCGACAGTCAGTTGCTCTGCGTAGCGTCTGCGCAATTGCCTGAATGCGGCTTCGCCACGCGCGCTGATCATCAATACCCAAGGCCCGGATGTGTTGTCCTGCGCCACATCGCTTGCCGCGTCCGGCGCAGGCGCCTGCTCGATCACCACATGGGCGTTCGCGCCGCCGAAGCCGAAGGCGCTCACAGCAGCGCGGCGCGGCGTGTCAGCCGCCGGCCACGGCTGGTTGGATTCGCACAATTGCATGGCTGCAGGATCGAATCGCAGCATGGCGTTTTGCGGCAGGCAATCGAGCGATGCGGGATAGGTATGCGCTTCCATGGCAAGCATCGCCTTGACCAAGGCCGCCACGCCCGAAGCGGCTTCGAGATGGCCGATGTTGGGCTTGACCGAGCCGATGCGGCAAGGACGTGCGGACGGGCGGTTTTCGCCGTAGACTTTTCGTATGGCTTGCATTTCAATGGCGTCGCCTATGGGGGTGCCGACCGCATGCGCTTCAACGTAGTCCACGGTTTGCGGTGCGACACCCGCCCGTTCCAGCGCGCTTTGCATCACCTGTTGCAGGGCGGCGCCATACGGCGCGGAAAGGCCGTTGCTGCGGCCGTTGTGATTGACGGCGCTGCCGCGAATAATCGCGCGAATGCGGTCGCCGTCGCGCAACGCCTGGTCCAGAGGTTTCAGCAACAGGATGCCGACGCCTTCGCCGAATATATAGCCGTCGGCATCTTGCGAAAACGGCTTGCAGCCGCCGCGTTTCGACAAGATGCCGTCGCGCGCGAATGCGACAAGGTTGGTCGGCGACAAAATGACTTGCACGCCGCCGGCGAACGCCATGTCGCACTCGCCGTCATGCAGGGCGCGGCATGCCTGGTGCACCGCGGTCAGCGACGAAGCGCATGCCGTATCGATCGACATGCTGGGCCCGGTCAGCCCGAATGTGTAGGAAAGCCGATTTGCCGCCACCGCGCCGCAGCTTCCCATGGCGCTCTGGGCGTTGAGCGTCGACCACGCGTCGGCTACGCGCCGGTCGAAATCCCGTGTGCTGACGCCCATGAAAACGCCGGCATTTCTTCCCGCGAGCGAATCCGGGACAATGCCCGCGCTTTCGCACGCATGCCAGGCTGCCTCGAGCACGGCGCCTTGTTGCGGATCGATGCCCCGTGCTTCGTCGTCCTTGATGCCGAAAAACGCGGCGTCATAGCAGTCCAGATCGGCGGACGCTCCCACGTTTTCGCAATAAGGCGCACCGTTCGCCGCGCTGTCAAACGCAGACGCGCTCCAGCGTTCCCCGGGCACAGGGACGATGGCTCTATGCCCTTCCAGAATGTTCTGCCAGAACATTTCCGGATCGTCGGCACCGGGGAAGCGGCAGCCGATTCCGAGCACGGCTATGGGACGTTGGGACATGGCTAGCGGGTGCCGGACGCGACCGGACGCCCGACCAGGAAATGGCGCGCGGATGCCGTGTGCGGCGCCATGGACATTGTCGAGCTAGGCGCCATGTCCGGTTCTCCGCCGCTCCAGCATCACGGTCCGGCTCAGCTTGAGGATTGTCGGATACTCATATGCCGCCGCCGCATCGATTTCGCAACCGAGCCAATCGCCCAGGTCGCCCGTCATGGCAACGGCGGCCGACGAATCGAGGCCGATCCGGTGAAACGCCACGTCGAGGCCGACTTTCTCTTCCGGAATGGCGAGCAGGTCGGCAATGTATTTGCGCAACCAGCCTGCGATGCGCTCTTCGTCATCGGTCTCCGGCGCGGTGGCAGGCAGGGTATCGTGCCTGGTCGGATCAAGCGTCGTCATGGAAGTGTGTCCAGGTTGTAAATGGATGAGAGGGCATGCCTACGATTCGGGCCGCGATGGGCGCTCGGCGCGCATTTCTTCGGCAGTGATACGGCACACGTCGGAGACGATGCCGATTTTTTCCATCGCGGATACGACCAGCCCGCTGATGTCGAGTTGCCACCAATGCAAGCTGATGATGGCTGCCCGCGGAAATGCGTGATGATTGTGGTGCCAGGAATCTCCCATTGTGGGAATGGCAAGCCACATGCTGTTCGTGCTGCGGTCGTTGGTCGGAAACTCTCTGGACCCGGCTCGATGCGCATGTCCAGCCACGGCAACGGCATAGAGCGAGCTGTTCACCGCCAGCATTCTCACCAGACCGCCCCACAGGAAGCCTTCCAGCGCGCCATATGCCGTCCCCGTGAAGATGCCGCCCAGAATCGCCGGAAGCGCCCATCCTGCCAGCAGCCACCAGTAGTAGCGCTGATTGATCCACATGATGGTCTTGTCCGACAGCAGGTCGCGGCTGAAAACATTCGTGTTCGGTACGTCATGCGACACGGTCCAGCCGATGAAGGCGTGCAGCGCGCCGCGCAGCCGATTCATGAATCCCGGCCCATGCAGGTTCGGGGAATGCGGGTCGCCCTTCCTGTCGGCGTGCATGTGATGCATGCGATGAACCGCAACCCAATACACGACCGGCCCCTGTCCGTTGGTCGAACCGAGCAAGGCCAGCATCACCTTGACGGCTTTCGAGGCACGGAAGCTGCGATGGGCAAAATACCGGTGATGGCCTATCGTGATGCCTGAACCCGAGAGGAAGAAGAACAGGAAAAACAGCGCCACGGCGACAGCCGACACGGGTTGCACACAGCAGTGGAGGACAAGTGCCGCCGTCAAGCCGGCGCTTCCCATGAAGGCGATGCCGATTGCATGGATGCGCTGCTGGCGCTTCAACTTCGGATTGTTGACGATCAGGCGCTGCCCGGAACCATGCACGGCTCCCGCCCCGCCGGGAAGGGCATCTGCTTCATTGAATGTCAGCATATCGGGCAGGTTCATTGATCGTCCTTGCAAATCCTCGCTGCCCGCTGCCTGCTCTGCGTTCTTCGGAGCCATGCCCTGGGCTGCGGGCAACGGGGTATTGCATCGCCTAGCCCGAAACCGGTGCGGCATCGGTTTCCCGGACGCGGCGCACTTCACGGGCCAATCCCGCCTTTTCCATCAGCAGGATGCACGCGCCGCCAAGGTCGATCTCATACCAGGCGCGCGAAAAGACGGCGACGGCGCCGTCGGCATGATGATTGTTGTGCCAACCCTCACCCAGGGTGAAGACGCCGAAAAACCAATTGTTGCGGCTGCTGTCCCCCGTGTCGTATCGGCGATACCCCCACATATGCGCGGCCGAATTGATGGCATTGGTCATGTGGTAACTGAAGAACAGGCGCAGCAAGCCACCCCACAGCACACCTTCGAAGAAGCCGGCCGGCGAGGCTGCCAGCGTCCAGCCGAGCAGGCCGGGCAAGACCAGGCCGAGCACCAGCCACTTGAAATAATGGCGCCCCACCCATCGGACGGTTGGGTCGCGTAGCAAGTCGGGGCAATGTTCGACCGAATTGGTCAGGTCGTGACGCAGCGACCATCCCACATGGGCATGCCAAAATCCTTCCCACGAAGCCAGCGCACGCTTCCTGTCGTAGTGGGGAGAATGCGGGTCGCCGTCGCGGTCGACGTAGCGATGGTGCCGCCGGTGGTTGCTGACCCAATAGAGGGGCGGACCCTGCGCCGCCATGCAACCGAAGATCACCAGCACTGCCTTGGCGACAGAGCCGGTCTGGAATGCATGATGGGTGAGCAAGCGATGGAATCCTACCGTGATGCCGAGTATCGATAGCACGTACATCGACACCAGCAACAAGACGTGCCAGACGCGCACGCTGCCGTCAAAAAGCATGCCGAGCGCAACCGGGACAGCCAAGGCTGGAATCGCCACGATGCCGATCGCATGCACGCGCTGAAGCAAGCGGCCGCCGCTGCGCGGCAACGCGCTGGCCGGCGTGGCCGCTGGCGGCAATGGCGCATCGCCGACGGATTCCGCAGGCAGGGCATGAGCGAGAAACGTGGGGGCAGCATGTCCCGATTTTTCCGGTTGTGGCATGTTCATGATTGGAAGTCGATTTGTTCTGCAGCACCCATCGAAGCGAATTCGCCGCGCTCAAACATTTCCCTGCACAAGTTGCGGCGCACCTTGCCGCTCGTTGTGCGAGGCAGGTGCCCTGGTCTGATGAAGACCAGTTTTTCCAGGGCAATGCCGTGCCGCTCGATCACGGCCTCGCGTACAGCCGCCGCCAACTGGTCCGCAACCCGCTCCAACTCGCCTTGCCGGGCAAACTCGCGCGCTACCTCGTGGACCAGCGCTACCCGACCGTCACCGGAAGAAAGCTGGAACACGGCGCCGCCGCCGGGAGCCATCGCCGCGTGCACTTCCTGCGCCGTGGCTTCGATATCTTGAGGATAATAATTGCGGCCGCGTACGATCAGCAGGTCCTTGATCCTGCCGAGAATGACGAGCTGCCCTTTGTGCAGCGTGCCGAGATCGCCTGTGCGCAAATAGTGCTCGGCGTTGCCGCCGACGATGGTGGCGGCAAATGCATGGGAGCTTGCTTCCGCATTCTCGTAATAGCCTTGGGCGACGCTCAAGCTGCGCACCCATATTTCGCCGACGTGATTTTCAGACAGGATGGTGCGCGTTTCAGGGTGCACAATCCGTACCCGCGCCTCATCGTGCGCCGTGCCGCATGAGACGAACGGGACGCCTGTCGCAATGCCTGGTTCGGCCAGCCTGGCTTCGCCGCCGACGCCGAGCGTGTCCGGTTCAAACACGAGGATTGCGGGGCCGGCGCCGGCCATTTCGCCGGAAATGAACAAGGTGCTTTCCGCCATCCCGTAACAGGGATAGATCGAGGTCTTTTTGAATTTGCAGGGCGCAAAGGCGTCGGCAAAGCGGGCAACGGTCGCGGCCTTGACCGGTTCGGCACCGCTGAATGCGACTTCCCAGGCGCTTAGATCCAGCCCCACCTTTTGCTCTTCGCCGATTTTGTCGACGCACAGGTCATAGGCAAAATTGGGGCCGCCGCTCACCGTGGCGCCGAATTTCGAGATGGCCTGCAGCCAGCGGACCGGCTTTTGCACGAAATCGACAGGCCGCATCAGAATGGTTTCGGAACCGCGTTCGATCGACTGCAACATGGGACCGATCAAGCCCATGTCATGGTAGTGCGGGAGCCAGCTGACGAAGACCGTATCGCGATGCATGCGCATTGCCTTGCCGATCGCGGTGCTATTGGCCATCAGGTTGCCGTGGCTGACCATGACGCCTTTCGGCGTACCCGTGGAACCGGACGTATATTGCAGGAATGCGATGTCGTCGCTTGTGACGCCCGGCAGCGAGTCCGGCCTGGCAGCAAAAGAGGAAGCGGCGCCGTAAGCGAGAAGTTCATCGAGCGAATACCAGGCTATCGGGCCCAGCTTCGCCTCCAGCGCGGCACAAAGCTGCTGCTTCTCGCGTTGACCGGCCAAAATGCATTTGACCCTGGCATTGCGACAGATATTTGCCACCGTGTCGACGGACTTGGTGGATGGCACGGCCACCGGTACGGCCGTCACTCCCGCAGCCAGGCAGCCCAGGAAGCCCTGGACGAATTCCAGTGGGTTGCTAAACAGCAGCAAGGCGGCGTCGCGCTTTCCATGACCTGCTTCCAACAGCCCTGCGGACAAACCGACGGCCTTTGTGCGGAGCTGCGCAAAGGCCAGGGTGGCAGCAACCTGCTCCCCTCTTTCCAGATATCGATAAACCTCTTTTCCCGGGGTATTTTCGGCGTGGAAAAATAGCCGGTCTATGATGGTATGGGTCATCTTTTTCTGAGTCTAAAACAACGCGCGGATTTTGGACAAATCAATTGCTCCTGCATGCTCTTCGCTTAGGAAAAAAGCGTGGTTGCGACAGCCGAACTACATTCCAAAATTTCCAATTACAGTGGACGCGTGAGAACGTGCGCACGATCATGCAATCGCGTTATCAGAGTAAATCCCGAAACGGTTGCAACAGACCAGGGCGTCAGCCGTCCTCATCGACTCAAAATGTCGATTGACGCTATGCTTCCTCTAGCTATGTTTGAGTTGAGAACAGATCCTTCCACGCAAGGTGGAAAAAACCGGCTTATCCGGATTTGAGAATTTCTCTATTACTCTCAAATCGGGGCAAAGCGCGGCCGACCGGCGACGCTCTAAAAAGGTCGCGCAGGCGAAACATCAGGGCCGACAACTTTGCCGTCGATAAGCTCGAAAGAACTTATTCGCACTCACTATTTTTTGCCATCTAATGGCTTCGAACGGGAGTTTCGGTGGTTGGGAAGTGTTGGTCAACTGGTTTTTATTTTTTAATACCAACATGATACCAATATAGCACTATCGCACGAAGCCATGATGAATATATTTTACATTTTCGCTATGAAATCTCTGCGCCGATTGTGAAATTTCCCGGGCGTGCCGCCGCACGCGCTTTGTAATGCCACTACCATGGTGCGCGAAAGTGGTATTGCATGCCACTGCGATGCCATAGTTATGTCACTCGCATTGGTCGGTCACGTTTTTTTCGTTCTTCGGTGCATTGAAATGTACGGCATCGCAATCGGCCCGTTGCGTGACAGAACTGCGACGCCGATACACTCAAAAACTAGACGCGTGGCTGGCCGTCTCTCTAAGTCGTGGCCGGGCTTGCAAAGGACCGTGTCGTCATCTGTGTAAATGGCGCGCTGTTTGAGGTGATTGAGTAAAAATGATTTGACAATCAGAAATTTATAATTGCGCCAAGGCTATTATTTCTCGTAAAATTCGCCGGAGCCTGAGATATGCAGATGCGAAGGTGAATAACGGAGATGAAGGATCGGCAGGATGCGCGAATACAAAAAGCCTCGTCGCCGGGAATTTTCCCACCGGATGCTTCAAGCATGGATACCCTCCTCGATTCGGCCCCTGGGGAAATGGTTGACCAATTGCCTGCCTATCTTGTTTGCGAACGTTTCGGTTACCGACTGCTTTTGATTTTCTATTGAAAAGAACATGATGCAAATGCTGAAATTTCGCCTCGCTGCAGTTTTTTCTTTCCTGGCTTGTTCCATCGTTTCCAGTATCGTCCATGCCGACGACATGCCGCAGCACGCCGCTGCGGCTTCCGCCGCCAAACATTACCTTTCATTCGGCTATCGCCCTGGCGAGCGTATCGCTGACCTTGCCTTCAAGGACATCGACGGGAAGGCGGGCACCTTGTCCGCGCTTGCAGGCCCAGAGGGCGTCGTGCTCGTCGTGCGGGATGCGGAATGCCCGGTGTCGCAGCGCTATTCGCCCAGGCTCGCCGAGCTGGAGCAGGAATACGGTGCCAGGGGGATCAAGTTCGTCTATATCGACATTACCCCGCATGGTGCGAAGGATGCGCGCCATGATGCGCAGCAATATCATCTGACGGGGCGTATCGTGCTGGACGGCGACAGGAAGATTGTCGGTGCGCTCAGGGCCAGTTCCAGCACTGAAGTGTTCGTGATCGACACGCAGGGCACGCTGCGTTATCGCGGCGCGGTCGACGACCAATTCGGAATCGGCTACAGCAGGGACAAGCCCGACAATACGTGGCTGCGCAATGCGCTGGACCAACTTCTCGCGAAAAGAACCATTGCCGTGGAAGACACAGCGGCACCGGGCTGCCTGCTCGATTTCGACATGGACGCAGCCGGGAAGGCCCGTCCGGTGACCTACAACAACCGAATCAGCCGCATCATTCAGCGGAAATGCGAATCGTGCCATCGCGTGGGCGGCGTCGCGCCGATGCCGCTGCAGAATTACAAGCAAGTGGCCGACCGTGCCGCAATTATCGATTACATGACCTCCAATCGCATCATGCCGCCTTGGAGCGCCGACCGGCACGTTGGCACATGGGCCAAGGACGCGAGCCTGTCCGAGCGTGATCTGGCGGACCTCCACGCATGGCTGAAGGGTGGCGCACCGGAGGGCAGGAAGTCGGACGCGCCGATTGCTCGCACCTTTACCCCGGGGTGGAACATGGAGCATCCCGATGCCATCCTGCAGATTCCCGAGCAATTCGAAGTGCCTGCCTCGGGCGTGGTTTCATACAAATACACCTACCTGAAAACCGATTTCGACTCCGACAAATGGGTCAGCCAGATCGAGATTCATCCGACTGCGCCACGCGTGGTGCACCACGTGTTGTTTTTTGTGGAGGAGCCGGGGCGCAAGTTCTTTTTCGATCCGGCACGCAAGCCTGGCGAGCCTCTCGCGAATGATGGCGGAGGAGGCTTTTTCGGCGGCAGCGCACCCGGATATCCGATGATGACTTTTCCCGAAGGGACGGCAAAGAAGCTGCCCAAGGGGGCATGGCTGAAATTCCAGATCCACTATCAGCCGAACGGCGTCGATCAAATCGACCAGACGCAAGTCGCGCTGAAGTTCGTTGACGAACCCGCAGTCTCGTCAGGCAAGCTGAAGGAAGTGCAAACGACCGCACTGCTGACGACCAATTTTGCCATCCCGCCAGGGGCAAGCAACTACGAGATATCGGCGCAATATGCCTTCACCGATGCCGGCACGCTGATCTCGCTGATGCCGCATGCGCATCTGCGCGGCAAGGCATGGAAGATTTGGCTGGAGGCGAAAGATGGCACGAAGACCCTGTTGCTCGACGTTCCGAAATTCAATTTCGCCTGGCAAACCTATTACACGTTCAAGGAGCCGGTGCATGTCGAGCCGGGCATGAAATTGCTTGCCACTGCGTGGTACGACAATTCGAGCGAAAACCCCTACAACCCGGACGCAACCAAGACTGTGCGTTTCGGCGAACAGACTTTTGAGGAAATGATGCTTTGCTATTTCGACTGGATTGCCGACCCAAAATAAGGATGGGCAGGTCGGCTGCGTTGCCGGCAAGACCATATCAAATAAGCGGTGAATGCCTATTTCGACGCTAGGCGCAGGGGTGAAGTCACCCCACGCGAATGCGGGCCGACTTCCTTATGGCGTCGCTTCACAAGAGAGATTTGTGAACCGAGGTAACGGAAGGAAAGCAAATGAACGAAGCAGCGCCGCCGTGTGCTCCTTCAGGCATGATGGGCCACGGTATCAGCTAGCCCGATGTTGATTTATCCAAACTGTCGATTTGCATCGAAAACTGATCCAACCGCGTGGGGCAATGCAGCGCGCAAACAAACACGAGCGCCAAGCGTCGGCAATAAAATGTATACACAAACGCGACGGTATGGGCATGATACGCGCTTGACGTTGCGCATTGTCCCAGCAACTTAACCTGAGGAGAGGAAGTCATGAGGCTGCCGAACACATTGCTGGTCTCCGCCGTCTGCGCGTTGATCTATGTATTTCTTTCACTTCGTGTGATCCTTGTGCGCTTTCGATCCGAAAAGCTGGCGGTGGGCGCCCTGGTCGACGACAAGCTGCAGATCCGCATTCGGGTGCACGGCAATTTCGTCGAGTACGTGCCATTCGCCCTGCTGCTGATGGGTTTCCTCGAGATTTCGGGAGCGAATCCGCATTACCTGCTCGCCATCGGTGCGACGTTGATCGCTGCGCGCCTGGACCACGCAGTGGGCTTGCCGCTGAAGGCGCCGAATCCCTTGCGCGCATTCGGCATCTTGGGGACGCTTGGGGTTTTGGTGGCCGAAAGCGTCTATGCCTTGATGTTGCGATAGGGGCGCAGCTTGACGAACAACAGGTCTTGCCCCTGGCAACGCAGCACGAAGCCTGCGACGCGTCCATCCTGGTTGCGCTGGAACAGCGTGCCGGTACCGGGCGAACCGGGGCTGGCGAAGTCGTCGCGCACGATGGGGCGCAAGGGATAAGGGGCTGCGCCTGCTGTGTGTAGTTGCAACTCACCCTGGTGCCATGAAATCTCGCCAGCCAAGCCGGCGCCGGCGGCATAGGAGCCGGCATAGTCGCCCATTTCATCTTTCGCCAGATCGCGGACCGGCATTTCCTGCTCGAGCGCGCGGCTCTGCAGGGCCAGCATCTTCCAGGTTTCGCCGCGCTTTACCCAGGTCTCGGTCGAGCGGTATTGCGTGTGCAAAGTCAGGCCGTAGAAGTGCGTTATGCGTTCGTGGATGAAGGTCGCAACGGCCACATCGCCCTGGCGATGAACCACGAGATGGGCCGCCGGCAGCACGGTCGATTCGACACTTTGCATCGCCGCGCCGGCATTTGCGCCGGCCGCCCCATCTTCGTCGCGCCTCAGCGTCAAGCCGCTGCTGCTGAGGTAGCCTGTGACATGTCCCGTCGCGTCACGCTGAAAATACAGATGGGCGCGTGCGCTGCCGGGCGACATGCCGGTGGCATAAAAAACGTCGCGCCATTCCGCCGCGTATCGCGTTGGCTTGCCGCCGTTGACCGAGGACAGCAAAGCGTCGCCATCGCGCGAAATCCTAACCTTGGCACCGGCGCCGATCGCGTAGTCGCCGATGTAGGTGTCGAGCTCGCTGCCGGGGACTTGCACTGCGGCCGGATCGTAGAACAAAGGGGTGGCGTGCGTGGCGAATAACTTCCATCCGTCATGCTGCGCAATCCAGGTATCGATCACCAGCGAACGGAAGTGCAAGGCCTGCCCACCGTAACGCAAAGTGCGTTCCTCGACATAGGACGCCACGGCGGTCTTGCCGTCATGATGTACCACCCAATCGCTGACGGTATCTTGTACCGGCGCGCCCGGCAGCGGCAGATCGGCAGCCGGGCGATATTGGGCGCCTTCAGTGACATTGCCGTTTTCATCGATCGCCAGCAGGTCACGCAGGAAGTAGCGACGCATGGCGGCAAGCTTGCCCATCGAGGCGGCGCGACGCCAGGCTACCGTTTGCTCCTGGAGCAATGCCGCCACGGCATCGCTGCGGTCGCGCTTGTCGTCGCGCTGCACGGCGCCATCGCCGCCGGCAAACAGCACGTCTTCGTCGAGCAGGGCGTCAGCGGCCTGTTGATCGCCGCGCGTACCGGCCTGGGAATAGGCGTCGATGCCGTCCTTCATCAAGGTCGCGGAAAATACTGCGTCGGCAGGTTGCGCCTGCGCGGCTGGATCGAACCACAAGAGGGTCGACCATAGTGCGGCTTTCAGGAATACTTGGTGGCGTTTCATGCTCCGCTCCCTGGATAAATTTATTCCGGCACCTTCAATTCGAATACACGGCGGTTTTCCAGCCTGGCCTTCTTGAGCGCTTCGCCGTTGAACTGCTCGAACAGCTTGTCGAACGATCCATCGCGCACTGCCGCACGCAGGCCGCGTTCAAGCAGATCGTGCAGGCGCGGATTCTTGCGGCTGACGAAGAAATAGGTTTGCACCGGGTAGTGCAGCGCCAAAGCGGGTTCGACTTCCAGGCCGAGTTCGGCATTGCGTTCTTCCTCGGCCCAGATTTCACCCACGCCGCGCGGGAAGTATTGGAAGCGGTCGGCGGTCAGCATCTTGAACATGCTTTCGTAGATGGCTGTGTCGACCACTTTCATGCCGTTGGCGCGCAGGATCGCCACATCGGTCCAGTCGCGCTGCTGCCCGGCTGCATATTGTGCCAGCTCCGCCAGGTTGCGGATCTGGGCGAACAGCTTTTCATCGCGCTTGTTGATCAGGAACAGTCGCCAGCCCAGAATGCCCTTGTCGAGCGGAACGCGCACCGGCGCTAGGCTGTTTTCCCACTCCTTGGAGGTCAAGGCCCAGGTCAGGTTGATGTCCTGCTCCTCCTGTATGCGCTGTCGCACACGCGCACCCGAGGTCTCGAATACGAAGGAGTGCAAGGTGTAGGGTGTGCCGGTCTTGCTCATGGCCAGCTCGAGCAGCTTGACGTAGTAATTGGCGCGTGTGTCGGCCGAATCGGCCGGGCCGGGATAGACGATCTCAACCGGCTCGGTTTCGCCGGCAAGCGACGCACCGGCCATCAGGCATAGCGCCAGCACGATCCAGATACGCAAGAGCGGGCGCATCATTGCTGCGGTACCGAAAGTTCGAACACGGTGCGCGTTTCGAAATGCACGCGCCGTATTGCCGCACCATTGAACTTGTCAAACAGCTTGTCGAACGAGCCGTCGCGCATTGCCTCCTGCAGACCGCGCTCGATCAGGTCGTGCAGGGCCGGATTCTTCCGGCTGACAAAGAAATAGGACGTTGCCGTGTAATGCAAAGCCAGCTTGGGCTCGATCACGAGCCCAAGCTTGGCAAAGCGTTTCGCTTCGCCATCGATTTCGCCGACACCGCGCGGAAAATAGTCGAAACGATGCAACGCCAGCATCTGGAACATGGTTTCGTACACCGACGCGTCCACCACAGGCAAGCCGTTGGCACGCAGGACGGCAACGTCGCTCCAATCGTATTGCAGCCCCGCCGAATAGGCTTTCAATTGTTCCAGCGTATGGACCTGGGCAAACTTGGGTAGATCGGATTTATTCACCAGGAACACGCGCCAGCCCAGTATCCCCTTGTCGAGCGGAATGCGAACAGGCAACGTTTCGCGCTCCCAGGTGGCCGTGGTCGGACCCCAGGTCAGATCGATGTCGCGCCCCTCCTGCAAATCGTGCAGCACACGCGATCCGGTAGCAATAACGGTATAGGGCTGGAGCTTGTAGTCGACGCCGGTTTTGGAAAGGGCCAGGTCGAGCAGGCTGACGTAATAGTTTGCGCGCGTGTCGGCAGCAGCAGCGGGACCGGGATAGGTGACGACGAGCGGCGCAGCGCCGCAAACGCCGGTCGACCACAATAGGATTGCGGCAAAGGCCAGGCGGTAAGGACCGAAGAAACGCACGACATCGAACATGCGGGCTTCCTGCGCATCGACTCTGAATTGCTGCCTATTATAGCGGGCCGAGGACCGCCACGAAACCAAAAGGCGATATCAGACCGCAGTTTCGGTAAACAGATATTCGGGCCGCGCCGGATCTTCTCCCGGCGTTTGCCGCAAACATCCCATGAAAATGCGCAGGTAACGACCGCGCTGTTGTGGCGCGAAGGCACCCCAGACAGATCCGAATTCGACGCGCTTTCACGGGAATTGAAGCACTGCTTTGCCGATCTGCAAGGCAGGTGATTTGAGGTAATTTTTACCGTATTCAGCCGCTTGGCCACGTGTTAAATTGACACTTGCCATCAATGAATATGACAACTACCAAGGGAGAGAAATCATGGCATTCAATATCGAAGGCAGCAAACTACTCAAGCATGGCGCCGGCATCCTCGGCGTCCTGCTCCTGCTGATGTTCCTCTGGCCTTTCTACACCGTACCCACCGGGAACCGCGGCGTGGTCACGACCTTCGGCAAGATCACCGGCATCGAAGACGAGGGCCTGGTCATCCTGCCGCCGTGGAAGAAGCTGACCATCTTCAGCATCCGCGCCGAACAGGCCGACATCGAGAACGCCGAAGGCAGCACGTCGGATACGCAGCCGGTCAAGGTATCGATGACGGTGCGCTATTCGATCGCCACCGACAAGGTTTCCGAAGTCTATGAAAAGTATTCGCACAACGGCGACCTGTCTTCCTACGTCGCGACCGCGACGCAGGAAGTGTTCAAGGCCGTCACGGCACGCTACAGCGCGCCGGAGCTGATCGCGGAACGCGCCAAGGTGTCGGCCGACATCAACTCCGCGCTGGCGCAGAAGCTGGCGACTTACGGCGCCCAGGTGATCAACATCGATAACGATAAGATAGCACCTATGGACGCGTACACAATTATACGTCGCATGGACTGGCATTGGAGAGGCGTTGCCGCCCAGCCCCACCTGAATCGACTTTGGACAGGTCAACGGCCCCAAACAAGGTAAAAAAACGAAGTCCCCAAGCTCGATTGCGCAGAATCTTTATGCAGCCAATTTTGACAAAAAGCTGGAATGACAAAATTATCCAATTGGCTCTTGGTCGATGCTAATTGCGCTCCGCTTTCTATATTGATTTCGAATTGGCACAACCCGACTCCACCATGATTTCGATTTGCGTTTTACTTTCCCTCTTAATTCTGCAGTTTCCGTTTCTGATTCCGAACCCCATCAGTACCGCCATGGACATGCTCGACCAGCTTCCCGTCCGTTTTCAGTTACCTATGGACATATTTAAAAATGCAAAATGGGCGATGCTGTCTACGAAAATCAATGTCCATGGATTGTGAACTAACCAGTGCATCGACATGCGCAATTTCTCGTTCTCGGAATCCTACATGCGCGCCATCAACGAAAAGGTGACGCAGGAACAATTGCGCCTGGGCGCCGAAAACAAGCTCAAGACCGTGGAAGCCGAACAAAAGCAGAAGGTGGCGATTGCCGAAGCCGAAGCCAACGCCCTGCGCGCCCGCGCCGACGGCGAAGCCTACGCCACCACGAAAGCCGCAGAAGCGCAGGCCGATGCCTTGAAGGTGCAAAGCGCGGCGCTGGCGCAAAACAAGGACATCCTCGAATTGCGCCGCATCGAGGTCGAACGCGTGAAAGCGGAAAAATGGAACGGTGCCTTGCCGCAATCCATCTATGCCGGCGCACCGATACCCTTCCTGAACGTTTCCAAGTAAGACAAGCTGAGAGAAGTTCATCGCAAACACCGCGGCATTCCTCCAAATGCGGCGGTGTTGCCATAAGCAGCCGTAGACAACCATAGGCGGCTTCAATTGCGCCAGGGATAGTGTGGACAAGTCCGCAAAGTTTGCTAAGCCGGCATACACGTTGCGCATTACAATCGCCGACATGCCTGCTTCGAATAACGCTTGCCGGAGACCCTTATGCCATCCTTGAAGCCCCTTCTATTCTCTTTCGCTGCCGCCGCCGTCCAGGCGCACGCGGCCCCTACCCTGCTCGAAAATATCCACGGCTACACACTCGCCGGCAATCGGCTGGTGCGTTTCGACGCCATGGTGTTCAACCTCGGCAAGGTGGTGCAGACGGGCGACGCCAAGTCGCTCGAGAAACGCTATCCCGACGCGCAGATCACCGACGGCAAAGGCAAGACCGTGCTGCCGGGCTTGATCGATGCGCACGGCCACGTACTCGATCTCGGCGACGAGAGCACGCAGGTCGCGTTGTCGGACACCACCAGCCTAGCGCAGGCGACCGACGCGATCCGCGCCTACGCCCAAGCCAATCCGCAGCATGCGTGGGTCATGGGCGACGGTTGGAACCAGGTCAAGTGGCAGCTTGGCCGCTTCCCGACTGCCGCCGAGCTCGATGCCGCCGTGGCGGACAGGCCGGCCCTGCTGTGGCGCGTAGACGGCCACGCCGCCTGGCTCAACACCAGGGCATTACAAGCGGCCGGCATCACGGCCGACACAAAAGACCCGCAAGGCGGGCGCATCGAGCGCGACGAGCACGGCAACCCGAGCGGCGTGCTGGTCGATAAAGCCATGGACCTGGCCACCAAGGCGCTGCCCCAGCCGAGCGATACGGAACGCCGGCAGGCAATGACGGCGGCGCTGCATCACATGAACTCGGTCGGCCTGACTTCGGTAGGCGACGCAGGCGATACCGCAGCCGACATCGCACTCTACAAACACTTTGCCGACACGGGCGAATTGAGCGTGCGCGTCTATGCCATGATCCGCGACACCGGCGAAGACTTCCACCAACTGTCGCCCAGCGGCCCGCTGCTCGGTTATGGCAACGATCACCTCACCGTGCGCGCCGTGAAACTCTTTGCCGACGGCGCCCTGGGTAGCCGTGGCGCGGCATTATTGGCACCGTATTCGGACACGCCCGACCAGAAGGGCCTGCTCTTCATGAGCGACGCCGAAATGGAATCCAAGGTCGAAACCGCGCTCAAGGCCGGCTACCAGGTCAACGTACACGCCATCGGCGATGCGGCCAATCGCCAGGTGCTCGACGCCTTCGAAGCAGCCTACAAGAAGGTAGGCGGACGCGACTTGCGCAACCGCATCGAGCACGCCCAGGTGGTGGCGCCGTCGGACATTCCGCGCTTCAAGCAACTCAACATCATCGCCTCGATGCAGCCCACACACGCGACATCAGACATGAACATGGCCGAAGACCGCATCGGCGCCGAACGGCTGAAAGGCGCCTATGCCTGGCGCAGCATGCTCAAGCAAGGGACGAAAATTGCCGGCGGTTCGGATTTCCCGGTCGAGTCCGACAATCCCTTCTTCGGCATCTATTCCGCCGTCACGCGCATGGATCACGACGGCAAGCCGGCCGGCGGCTGGCATCCGGAACAGAAAATGACGCTACTGGAAGCCTTCCGCGCCTTCACGCTCGATGCGGCCTATGCACAACATGCGGAACATACGCAGGGTTCACTCGAAGCCGGCAAGTGGGCCGATTTCATCGTGATCGACCGCGATCTGTTCGGAATCGCGCCGGCCGATATCTGGAAGATCAAGGTGGAAGAGACTTGGGTGGGTGGGAAGCGGGTGTTTTAAGCCCCTCGCCCGCGGGCGAGGGGTGACTATGCGTCCGGGTACAATCCATGCACCCGTCCAAACAGGCGCGTGATCCCCAACAACGCATCAACATTCGGCGTAGCCAGCCCCAACCGCACCCCCATCTCCTGCACCGCGCCGACAATGCTATCCAACTCGATGGCACGCCCCGCCTCCACATCCTGCAGCATCGATGTCTTGAACGCCCCAAGCTTGCGCGTAATGACATGCCGGTCCTCCGGCGTCTCCGTCACTTCGCAGCCGATTCGCTTGCCGATCTCGGCCGCCTCGCGCATGGCGTCCTGGCAAAACCGCTTGACCAGGGGATCGGCCAGGATGCGGTCCAGCGTGGCGCCCGTGATCGCCGAAATGGGGTTGGCCGTCATGTTGCCCCAGAGCTTGTACCAGATGTCGTAGCGGATGTTCGATGACACGGTAACGTCGAAGCCTGCATCGCCCAACAGCTTGCCAAGTCGATGCGTGCGTTCAAGCGGTTCGCCCGCCGGCTCGCCGATGATCAAACCCTGCCCCATCTTGTGCTGCACCAGGCCCGGTTCCGACGTCGACGTGCTGGCATGCACCACGCAGCCGACTACTTGCGCCAACGGAATGCGCGCGGCAATGCGCCCGCCCGGGTCGACGCTTTCCAGCGGCGCATCGCCCAAGCCCTGCAAGCCTTCGCCGAACCACCAGGTCACGCCGTTCATGGCCGGCAGCACGATGGTATCGGGGCCGAGCAGGGGCGCGATTGACTCAGACACGGCACCGAGCGCGGGGCCCTTCACCGCAATCACCACTACGTCCTGCACGCCAAGTTCGGCAGCCGACTCGACCGCGCGCACCGGTGCGCTCAGCAATTCGCCCTGCTGTAGACGCCAGCCGTGCTGCTTCAGCGCAGCCAAGGTGGCGCCGCGCGCAATCGCGCTGACTTCGCACTGCCCCGTCAAGGCCAGCCGCGTGCCGATGAACCCGCCGATGGCCCCCGCGCCGATGATGCAGACTTTCATGGCCTCACCCAACTCAAGCGCAAACCGACACCACGGCTTCGACGAAGCGCGCGATCTGTTGCTGCTGCAAACCGGCCACGTTGGTGCGGCTGTCGCCGGGCATATAGATGGCGTGCTGCTCACGCAGGATCTTGACCTGGTCGGCACTCAAGCCCAGGAGCGAAAACATGCCGTACTGACCGGCCACGTGGCCGAACTTGTCGTTACCGAGTTTGGCACGGAACTGTGCGGAGACCGCTTGCCGCAGCTCGCCGATGCGCGTGCGCATGGCACCCAATTCTTCTTCCCACGACTTGCGCAGCCCGGGGTCGGACAAGACGCCGACGACGGTTGCCGCACCGTGGTCGGGCGGCATCGAATAATTGCCGCGCAAGACCACGAGCAGGTTGTCGTAGGCAAGCTGGGCCGTCTGCGTCTGGCGATGTACGAGCATGGCGCAGCCGGTGCGCTCGCGGTACAGGCCGAAGTTCTTCGAGCACGACACGGCAACCAGCATTTCCGGCACGCGCTCGGCGATGCGGCGCACGCCGTAGGCATCGTCTTCCAGGCCGCGGCCCAGGCCAAGATACGCCAGGTCGACGAAGGGCAGGAAGCCGCGTTTCTCGGCCAGTTCGGCAATGCTGTCCCATTGCGCTTCGGTCAGGTCGGCACCGGTCGGGTTGTGGCAGGCGCCGTGCAACAAGACCACATCCGAGGGGCCGAGCTGGGCCAGGCAGGCGCTCATCTCATCGAAGCGCACGCGGCTGTTGACGTTGTCGTAGTAGGGATAGGTAGCCAGCTTGAGCCGCGCCGACTTGACCAGCGGAATATGATTGAGCCAGGTCGGATCGCTGACCCAGACCGTGGCGTCGGGCCGTGCCAGCGCAACCAGATCGAGCAGCGCGCGCAAGGCGCCGCAACCGCCCGTGGTCTGCACCGCGCGCACCCGCTCACCCAGCGAGGCGGCATGTGTGCCGAACACCATCTCGACCAACGCGGCATTGAAGCGCAAGTCGCCGGCCAGGCCGACGTAGGCCTTGGTTTCCTGCGAATTGAACAGCAATTGCTCGGCTTCCTTGACCGCCTTCATGACCGGCGTGCGGCCCTCTTCGTCGCGGTAGACGCCAACCCCGACGTCGATTTTTTCCGGACGCGGATCGGCACGATAGGCGCCCATCAAGGCGATCAGCGAATCGCCCGGCGCCGCCTGCAGATTTTCCAACATGATGCTCTCCTTCAGATTGCTGCTTTACCGCGACATTCCGGCAAGCAAAGTGGCCTATAGGATAGCCGAATAAGACCTGCTTGGCCCGATCGAACGCATCAACCGGGTGCAGGCAAACCGAATTGCATTGATGCAACGGAATAGGAACTTCGACGATTTGCACAGGTCTGAAGCCAAAAGCAGAACAACAAGGAGCCCCGCAATGCAAACCGCCAAATTATCGTTTTTTGTCGCATGCCTGCTGCTGGCAGGCTGCGCCGCCACGTCGGACCGGGAAAGCACCGGCCAGGCAATCGACGACAGTGTGATCACAGCCAAGGTCAGGGCCAAGCTGGTCGACGACTTCGCCTTGAAGGGTTTGCAGATCCAGGTCGAGACCAGCAAGGGCGTGGTCCAGTTGAGCGGTTACGTCACCACGCAGACCGCCATGGCTCAGGCTGTGGCCGACACGAGTTCGGTCGAAGGGGTGGTGTCGGTGCAGAACGATATCCAGTTGAAGTAAAGCCGTACGCAGGGATTCGTTAGTCAGTTTCGATAAGCCTATCCATCAATGCGAACGATGTCCGGCATTTCGGGCAAGTTGCCGTACCAAACAGGCTTGGAATAAGTTCGCTCACCTCGGCAAGAACGGGGGAGCGTCCGGCGCGCTCGATCATCCAGGAATAATGCGTTAGATCACCGACTGAAGCGATTGGCCCGGGCATCACTGCAATCCGCGTCGTGTCGCGGTAAGTTACAGGGTCTTCTGCAGCAACCATCAGTTGGTCCACATTCGGCCAGACGTAGAGCTCGGAACCACAACCGGGGCATACCACGCAAAATTCTTCATCAACAAATCCCTCGATGACGCGCGCTAGCCCTGCAAATCCCGAGAGTGCCGCCGCAGAACACAATAAATAAATCGCGACGTTGACATCGCTTACTTTGGGTAGGAGTCCTTCGGTCAGATTCAACGCTTTGGCCAGCACCAACAAAATCGTTGGGCCTTCGTTGGAAGCATTTAACACATCCGGAAATTCGCGGCTTTCGCAAATCGCACCAACGAGCCCAAGAATATCCCCGCGAAATTCGATGTTCTCGATGCTTTTCGCGATGCGAACCAAGTGCGGTAACGCCGCAATTGAACTTGAGTAAACGGATCTTTGGTGACAGAGCCTTAAATACAATTCCTCGATCGCATCCGGGTCCTGGCTTTCCAGCTTTCTGAGCCACTCCGGCACATATTTACCAGTTCCATAGGCGGTCGCAAGTGAATCCCATTCGGGCGCGTCAAGAGATAACGTCATAGGTCGAGTTTTGTCCAGAAACAATACAGCCCGTCAGGGGTTGTACCCTAGTTCGGCTATGTTAGCCGTGCCGCGTATCAATGCGCACCGCCAAGGTAAGCAGCCTTGACCGCCGGATCATTCTTCAGCTTCTCCGCTTCGCCATGGGCCGCGATACGCCCGTTTTCCAGCACGTAACCATAATCGGCCACATTCAAGGCTGCGGCAGCGAATTGCTCGACCAGAAGCATGGTCACGCCCTGCTCCTTCAAGCGCGCAATGATGCGAAACACCTCCTCGACCAGAATCGGCGCCAGGCCCATCGATGGCTCATCGAGCAGGATCACCTCGGGCTTGAGCATCACGGCGCGTGCCATGGCCAGCATCTGCTGTTCGCCGCCGGACAAGGTGCCGGCCAATTGATTGCGCCGCTCGGCCAAACGTGGAAACAATTCCATCGCCTGTTCCAGGTCGGCCTTGATGTCGCCGCGCGGACGCGCGCGCGTGAAGCGCGGGAAGGCCCCCAGCAGCAGATTATCGGTCACGCTCATGCTGGCAAACACGCGCCGGCCTTCCGGCGAATGCGCCAAGCCCGCACGTGCGATCTTGTGCGAAGGCAGCCCCGTCACGTCGCGCCCGGCCAGGGTCACGCTGCCGCTCTTCGGTTTGATCATGCCCGAAATGGCGCGCATGGTCGTGGTCTTGCCCGCGCCGTTGGAGCCGATCAAGGTCACGACCTTGCCCTTGGGTACGTCGAGCGAAATACCGTGCAGCACATCGACCTTGCCGTACGCTGCGTGGAGGTTGGCGATGGTCAGCATCTCAGGCTCCTTCCGTCGCTGACTGGGCGGCGGCGCCACCCAGATAGGCTTCGATGACCTTCTCATTGGCCTGCACCTCTGCCGGCTTGCCCTCGGCAATCTTCTGCCCGAAGTCGAGCACGGTGACGGTGTCGGAAATCGACATCACCACGTCCATGTGATGCTCGATCAAGATGATGGTGATGCCGTGCTCGCGTATCTTGCGGATGATGGCGATCAGCTCCTTGATGTCGGGCGCGGTCAGGCCGGCAGCCGGTTCGTCGAGCAGCAGCAGGCTCGGGTTCAAGCCGAGCGCACGACCGATCTCAAGCAGGCGCTGCTTGCCGTAGGGCAGGTTACGCGCCTCTTCGTTGGCCACGGCGGAGAGTCCGACAAAGTCGAGTATCGCCGCCGCACGCTCGCGGGCTGCAGCCTCCTCGCGCTTGTAACGCGGCGTACGCAGCATCACGTCGACGATGTTGCTCTTGAAGGTGTTGTGCAGGCCGACCAGCACGTTTTCCGTCGCCGTCATCTCGCCGAACAATTGCACGTTCTGGAATGTACGCGCCACGCCACCCAGGGCGATGGCCGCCGGCGAGTTGCCGGAAATCTTGCGCCCGCAAAACTCCACACTGCCTTCGCTGGGCCGATAGATGCCGGTCAACACGTTCATCATCGTGCTCTTGCCCGAACCGTTGGGCCCGATCAAGCCATGCACGCTGCCCTGCATGATGTCGAGGTTGACCTGGTTCAGTGCCTTCAAACCGCCGAATTGCATGACCACATTTTGCACGCGCAGGATGGGCGAACCAGGCGCGCCGATCGCCGCGCCATGCACTACGCCAACCCGCTTGTTGGTCAGCTTGTCGGCTTCGAGCGCCATCACATGCTTGCCCGGCACCAGCCAGCGGCCGAACAGGTTGCGCATGAAACCGACGATGCCATCCTGCAGGTAATACACCACGAACAGGATCATCGCGCCGAAGATCGTGAAGTGCCAGTCGATGATGTTTTCCAGCTTGTATGACACGCCGGCCATGGCCACCACGGCAACCGTGGGCACCGCAACTTCGCGCCAGTTCTTGCGCTTGGTAGCAAGCAGGAAGGCCGCCGCCAAGACGCCCACCACGGCGCATGCGGTGGTGATTTCGCGGAACAGGTCGATGTCGGCCAACAAACTCGGCAGCATGACCACGATCAAGGCCCCGATCAAGGCGCCGCTTCGGGTCTTGCGCCCACCCATGATCACCGCCAGCAGGAAGCTGATGGTCAGCTCGAAATCGTAAGTATTGGGCGAGATGTATTCGGTCGAATAAGCCGACAAGCTGCCCGCCAGGCCGGCCAGCGCCGCGCTGACGACGAAGGCATATACCTTGTAGCGGTACACCGACACGCCCATGCAATCCGACGCGATCGGGCTGTCGCGCAAGGCCTGGAAGGCGCGCCCGAGATGCGACTTGACGATGCGGTCGATCACGATCAGGGAGAGCACCATCATGACGACGACGATGTAGAAATAATCGACCCCGCCGGCCCGTTCGCCGAAGATCCTGGTCAGCAATTCGCTGTCGCCGATCTTGTCGGCGAACAGCACCGGCTTGTGCACCTTGATGCCGAGCGGGCCGTCGGTCAGGAAAGTCATCTCGTTGATCAGTATCTGGATGATGGTGCCGAAGGCCAGCGTCACCATCGCCAAATAAGGGCCGGTGACACGCAAGGCCGGCAGCGCCAGAATGACGCCGAACAGCGCCGCCACCACGATGGCACACGGCATGGCGAGATAAAAAGGCCAACTCAATTTCAGCGCCAGCACCCCAGCCGTATAAGCGCCGATGCCGAACAGCCCGGCATGGCCCAGCGAGACCTGGCCGGTGTAGCCGACCACGATATCGAGCCCGAACAGCAGGATGGCGTAGATCAGCACCGTCTCGATCAGGTGCACATAGTAGGGATTATGTTCAACGACTGGAACGAGAAAAAGCGCCAGCAAGCCAAGCAGCGACACGATGCGCAATTTGATCGACATGCTCAAACTTTCTTGATCGCGGTTTTGCCGAACAGGCCGGCCGGCTTGATCGCCAGCACCAGCAGGAGCAGGATCAGCCCCGGCACTTCCTTGTAGCCGCTGTCGACGTAGTAACCGGTCAATTCCTCGGCAATGCCCAGGATCAGTCCGCCGACGACGGCGCCCACCCCCGAAGTCAGCCCGCCGATGATGGCCACGGCAAATGCCTTCAAACCGAGCGAGGCGCCCATGGTGGCGCCGGTCAGCGTCAACGGTGCGATCAACACGCCGGCAAACGCCGCGGCGGCCGACGACAGCGCATAGGAAAACGTGATCACCACGCCGGTGTTGATGCCCATGAGGCCGGCGGCATCGCGGTCGTTCGAGGTCGCCACCACGGCCTTGCCGTAGATCGATTTACGGTTGAACAGCTCGACCGCCAGCATCATGCCGATTGCGCCCACCACGACGACGATTTGCATCGGCTGCACATTGGCGCCGAAGAATTCGATCGGTGCGGCCGACAGCGGTGAGGGAAACGGCAAGTCTTCCTTGCCCCAGATGTTTTCCGCCACGTTCTTGAAAATGATGGCCAGCGCGATGGTCGACATGATCCAGCCGAATTCCGATTTGATCTTGATCGCGGGCCGTACGGCAATCCACTCGACCACCGTACCCTGCAACGCACCGAACAGCATGACCACGGGAATCATCAGCCAGTAATTGAGATATGGCCCGCCGTGGACCGAGCCGGCCAGGCTCAAGCCCACCAGCGCCCCCAACATCAGCGCCTCGCCCTGACCGAAGTTGAGCGTGCCCGAGGTGGCGAAGGTCAGTTGATAGCCGAATGCGACGACGGCATAGATCATGCCGAGCGAGACGCCGCTGACGACGAGTTGCAGCAGAATTTCCATGATCCTAATAACCTCAGTTGAACAGGCGCGAGTGCGCGCCTGTGTGGCTCTCTGGGTAGGCGCGCCGACGACGCGGACTCGCGTCCGCCAGGAGGCGGATGGCCGCCCCAAGCACCCTCCCCGGAGGGTCGCACAGGTGCGCAATCGCGCTTGTAGCGCGCTCACCTATTTGGCGATTGTCCCGACAGCCTTGAAGGTCAATGTTCATAAGACTCTTCCGATATTTGCAAGCGGTCAACTGGGGTTGTTAGGATCATTGCCCCTACCAGGTAAACCAAGGGCGGACCGGCTCAAAGCAGGTCCGCCCTCACCTGCTCTAAACCTTACTTGGCCTGCACGACGTGGCCGCCGGATACCTCGCCGAACACCACCATCGATCCCTTGATCGCTTCGTGGTCGTCATGCGTGAACGGATGATCGTAGGTCGTCACGACGCCGTCGACCTTGTCCTTGAGGTTTTCCATTGCAGCGCGCACCTTGGGCCCGTCCGTGCTCCCGGCTTGCTTGATCGCAGCAGCGAGCAGGTAGATCGAGTCATAGCCTTGCGCAGCCGAGACCGGCGAAGGGATGCGACCGCTGGGCGGGTTGTAGGCTTTCACATAGGCATCGATGAAAGCCTTGCGCTTGGGCGTGCTCGGGTCCTGGATGAAGGTTTGCGGCATCTTGGCGCCGTCGCCGTTCTTGCCGGCGTTGTCGATGAAGTTGGCCATCGAGAGCGTCCAGCTGCCTATCATCGGCACCTTCCAGCCCAATTTTTCCATGCCGTTGGCGATCTGCGCCAGCTCCGGGCCGATGCCGTAGGTCAGCACGCATTGCGCGCCGGCCTGCTTGGCGCGCAACAGCTGCGACGTCATGTCGACGTCCTTGATGTTGTACTTCTCGACCGCCACCGCCGTAATGCCCTTCTTGGCCAGTTGCGCCTCGAGGTCGGCGCGGCCCAGCTGGCCGTAGTTGGTCGAGTCGGCCAGGATCGCGACCTTGGTGAACTTGTGTTTGGTGATCGCTTCTTCGACGATCATCGCCGACTGGATCGTGTCGTTGGCGGCATTGCGGAACACGTAGTTGTCCGGCTTGTCGGGAAATTGCTGCGTGACCTTGGAACCGGTGGCCACGTTGTCGATCACGGGAATCTTGGCGTCTTCGTAGAAGGTTTGCGAAGCCAGCGCCACGCCGGTATTGATGAAGCCCACCGTGGCGACCACGCCTTCCTTGTTGATCAATTCCTGCGCCACCTGAACGCCGCGTTCGTTCTTGGCTTCGTCGTCACGCTCGACGACCTGGATCTGGCGGCCCAATACGCCGCCCTTGGCATTGATCTCAGCCACGGCCAGCTTGACGCCGTCGCGCATCGAAACGCCCATCGGGGCCGAGCCGCCAGTGTAAGGGCCGGAAACGCCGATCTTGATCGGGTCGGCGGCCAGGGCCGAAAATGCCCAGCCGAGCGCGATTGCTGCCGTCATTGCCTGAAGCTTGTGTGACATGTCTGCCTCCGTCCTCTGTCTTGTAGTGTTGGCCGAACTGCTGCGCGATATGTCGCGATCGACCGATTACTGCATCCGGATATTGCGACGCAGCATCGACGCGCGCTCCATGGAATACGAGAAGACAAGGAAATGCAGCGCATCGACTATCGTGCAACGCAAAATGCCGCACGCTTGCGACGAGCAAATCTTGCCCGCAATCACTCTATCATATTGCGGAAAAATATACGTATCGTGACATTTCGCAGACGGAGGTCGCGAAGGTGCAAAAAGATTTCAGGACATCGCCAAAAAATCTGCCGCGCGGCCCAGCCTTGCGGTGAGCCGCCAGCCATAATTCTGGAATATGCCCGTCAGTGACGGCGGGTCAGTGGAGATGGAGCGCGCCCAAACCAAAGATGCCGATCAGCCCGACCAGGATCAGGTAGATCGCGACGATGAAATTCAACAACTTCGGCATCAGCAAAATCAGGACACCGGCGATAAGGGACAGCAGCGGGCCGAACGTGAGATGGATATCCATGTTGTACGCTTTCTTGTTGTGGTTACGTGGCGTCCCCACGCATCTGGCAAGTGGGGGCAGCCGGTTGAAAATTGAAGCAGGCCGATAGGCCGGATTCTGTTACGGCGGGTCGCCCCGCTATGACAGCCATTCCTCTAGGCCGTGAATTGCTCCACGGCTCAAGCTTCCTACCCGCACGCTCCGCGAGTCACATCAACGCGTGCCTATTTGGAATTGCTCCGGGTGGAGGTTACCGCGTTTCACCGTAACTGAATACGCTCGTCTCTGTGGCCCTATTCCTCGCCTCGCGGCGGACGGCCGTTAACCGTCACCCTGCTCTATGGAGTCCGGACCTTCCTCCCGCCCATGGCTTGCACCACGAGCCAGCGACTGTCTGGCCTGCTTCAGGCGACATTGTATTACAGAGTCGTGACGAAGCACGGTGATAATTGCAATTCCGCCTCGGCACACGCCTCCCATGAGACAGAATTCGTTTGTCTCGGTTCATTGTTTTTCTGCTAGTGTTACGGACAATACCAGTTGGGAATCACCCGACAACGCCAACGACAACAATACGGAGACAATCGATATGCCAGCAGCAAATCCCGCCGCCCCAGCGGTACGATCGGGCGGCCCACGATCTGGCGGCCGCATCCTGGTCGATGCCTTGCAGGTGCACGACGTCGATCTCGCCTTCGGCGTTCCCGGCGAAAGCTATCTCGCGGTGCTCGACGCGCTTTACGATTCGTCGATCCGTTTCATCATCAACCGCCAGGAAGGCGGCGCAGCCTTCATGGCCGAGGCCTATGGCAAATTCACCGGCAAGCCCGGCATCTGCTTCGTCACGCGCGGCCCCGGCGCCACCAACGCGGCCATCGGCGTGCACACGGCGCACCAGGATTCCACGCCGATGATCCTGTTCATCGGCCAGGTCGGCAACGACTTCGTCGAACGCGAAGCGTTCCAGGAAGTCGACTACCGCCGCATGTTCGGCCCCTTGTGCAAATGGGTGGCGCAGATCGACCGCACCGACCGCATTCCCGAATACATTGCCCATGCATTCCAGGCCGCCACCGGCGGCCGGCCCGGCCCGGTGGTATTGGCGCTGCCCGAAGACATGCTGACCGAGAGCGCTACGGTGGCCGACACCGCCTGTTACCGCGCCGTGCAGGCGGCGCCATCGGCGGAACAGATGGCGGAATTGCACGCGATGCTGGCGGCGGCCAAACGGCCTGTGCTGCTGTTGGGTGGCGGCGGCTGGAACATGCAAGCCTGCGACGACCTGCGCCGCTTCGCAGAAAGCAATCACCTGCCCGTGGCCTGCGCCTTCCGCTTCCAGGACTTGTTCGACAACCGCCACGGCAACTACGTCGGCGACGTCGGCATCGGCATCAACCCCAAGCTCGCTAGGCGCGTCAAGGACGCCGACTTCGTGCTCGCCATCGGTCCGCGTCTGGGTGAAATGACCACCGGCGGCTACACGCTGCTCGATGCGCCCCGGCCCAAGCAAAAGCTGGTGCACGTGCACAGCGGCGCCGAAGAACTGGGCCGCGTCTACCAGGCCGACATGATGATCAACAGCGGCATGGCGCAATTCGCCAAGGCATTGGCCGCGCTCGAGCCGGTCGATTCCAGCGCCTGGCGCGGCGCGCTCGAAGAAGCACGCGCCGAACTGCTCGCCTGGCAGCAAGAGCCAGCCGTGTTCAAGGATGGCAAGGTCGCACTCAACCTGTGGCAGATCGTGCAAACGCTGCAGACCGAGCTGCCGCGCGACACCATCCTGACCAACGGCGCGGGCAACTTCGCCACCTGGGGTCACCGCTTCTGGCGCTACGGTGACAAATCAGGCGGCTTGCGCACCCAGCTCGCCCCGACCTCGGGCGCAATGGGTTACGGCGTGCCGGCGGCCGTGGCCGCGCGCATTGCCAGCGAACACGCCGGCGCGCCGCGCAGCGTGCTCAACTTTGCCGGCGACGGCGACTTCATGATGAATGGGCAGGAACTGGCCACGGCCGTGCAATACCGCGCCGGCGTGTTGTTCATCGTGTTCAATAATGGCATGTACGGCACGATACGGATGCACCAGGAAAAGACCTATCCGGCACGCGTCTCGGGCACGGAATTGCATAATCCCGATTTCGCCGCACTTGCACGCGCCTATGGCGCGCATGGCGAGACGGTGGAAAAAACGGCCGACTTTGCGCCGGCATTGCAACGTGCCCAGGAACATATCGCCAGGACCGGCCTGCCGGCCTTGATCGAGCTGCGTTACGACGGCACGCTCCTGACGCCGGGCGCCAGCCTCGACGCCATGCGCAAGGCGGCACTGGAAGCGCAAAAAAGCTGAAGGCCCGCCTAGGTGTGACAAGACCTCATGACGAATTGGGCGCGCCGAAATAACCGAAAAAACGGTCGCGGAACGCATCGACCTGGTCTGCCGGCAAGCGGTTCACCCCGGCAGCGAGCTTGCGGCCGCCGCCACCGTCGAAGGTTTCGCAAAAACGATGGGCCGGCAACGCGTTAGGCGCGCCTGAGCGCACGCTCACGCCGAAACAGCCGCTGCTTTGCTCCGACAGCACGGCAAACGACTTGCCCGCGCCGCCGGCAGCCAGCCGATTGGCGAAGATGCCCGAGATGCGGCGCGCCCAGGGCGCATCAGGCAAGACATAAATGTCGCCGCAGGCGGCGCTCCAGCGCGGGGCCAGGCTCTCCATGCGATGCGCATCTTCTTGGTAGCCCTCGACCAGCACGCGGTATTCGGCCGCCTGGGACATGAATTCGAAAGGATCGGCATACGGCTGCAAGGCGCGAAACAGCGCGCCGGGATCGATATGCAGGTCGGCCACGTTCTCGCCATAGGCGTTGTAATTGAGCACCGTGCCCAGGCGCTGCAAGGCTTCTGCTTGCTGCGCGGTCATGCCGGCCGCGCGCGCCATGTCGGACGCCACGGCATCGAGATTGTCGCCAAAGGCGGCCGCGATGGCCCAGGCGCGGTACCTGCCCTGCAGATAACGATCGACCAGGATGCTGCTGCAGATTTCAGGCGCTTCGTCCCAATACAGCTCCAGATTCTTGTGCTCAAACGCCTGCTGCGCCGCGTGATGGTCGAAATAGCGCACCTTGCTGCCCGCGTCGAGCAACACGCGCAACGCATCGACATTGGCATCCAGCGAAATATCGAGCACGCAGATGTCGCCCGCCTGCTCCGGCGGGACGCGGCCCAACAGGGCGATGTCGCGTTTGGCCCCCGTGACCAGCACCGCATCGCGCGGCTCGGCCAGGCGCAATTGATGCAATGCGCACAAACCGTCGGCGTCGCCGTTGAAAACGTCGTAGGCGCGCTTGCCGTCATTGACTGCTTCTGGCTTGGCTGGAAACATGGTGAAGGGCCGCATCGAAGGGATGCATCCATTGTGCCAGAAAACCTTGCATGCGCCGCTTGCTGCTCATCTCATGATGTGCAATGGCGCTATAATTTACGGTCTATGGCAAAACTGGTCTTCACGCAACAATTGCGCCGCTTATTGCATTGCTTGTTACGTCGCATCGGGAGATCGGACGTTACCGCGAAGACAGGAATGGCCGGCGTTTCCCGGCGCCACGAGCGCCGGGAAACGTCCTTGGCAATCACGCCAGGCTCTGTTTGTTGGCACCGCTAAAAAGAATACCGAACCGAATGAGTTTGTTTCGACTGATCAGCCGCTTTATCGCCAAACACTGGATCGCCTACCTTGCCTCCGCTCTGATGCTGACCGGCATCAGCATCCTGGGCGTGTTGATCCCACGGCGCATCGGCCACATCATCGATGAACTCGTGGCGGGCCGCCTGGCCGGCCACGCCCTGCTGCTGCAACTGTCGATTCCCGTTGCCATGGGCGCGGTGATTTATTTCCTGCGCGTGGGCTGGCGCCTGAAGCTGTTCGCCGCCGCTTACCGATTCGGCATGGAACTGCGCACGGGGCTCTATGCGCGGCTGTCGCAACAGGGCCCGGCCTTCTATGCGCGCCAACGCACGGGCGATTTGATGGCGCTCGCCACCAACGATATCGACGCTATCGAAATGGCAGCCGGCGAAGCCATGCTGGCCGGCTACGACGGCAGCACCACGCTCGTCATCGTTCTGGGCACGATGATCATCGGCGTCGATTGGCGCCTGGCCTTGGTGGCGCTGCTGCCGTTTCCCTTCATGGGCTTCGCGTTCTGGGTCGTATCGCGCCGCGTGCACGACGGCTGGCGCGATTCGCTCGACCGTTTCAGCAAGTTGAACGAACACGTGCAAGAGACACTGACCGGCGTGCGCACGCTACGCGCACTGGGCCAGGAAGAACGCAGCGCACGCCAATTCGCCGAACTCGCTGAAAATGCCGCGACAGCCAGCCTGACGGCGCAGCGCTGGGAGGCCGCTTATGAACCGGCAGTCGGCATCACGCTCACCGCCTCGGCCACGCTGACCTTGATCCTGGGCGGCTATCTTGTCTGGCACAACGAACTGAGCATCGGCGCCCTGACCAGCTTCAGCATGTACCTGGGCCAACTGATCTGGCCCATGTTCGCCGCCGGCTGGGTGCTGTCGCTGATCGAGCGCGGCAAGGCGGCATGGAAACGGCTCGAGCCGGTATTGAACGAACCGCTCGCCATCGAAGACGACGGCCCGCTCGATGCGCCACCCGCAGGCAGCCTCGTGCTCGACAACGTCAGCTATGCCTACCCGAACCAGGCAGGCTTGGCGCTTGACGAGGTCTCGCTGCGGCTCGACGCTGGCAAGACGCTCGGCCTGGTCGGCGCCACCGGCTCGGGCAAAACGACGCTGTTGCGCCTGATGCTGCGGCAATACCATGCCAAAAGCGGCACGCTGCGCTGGGGCAGCCATGCGCTGTCCGACTATCGCCTGCTCAACCTGCGCGAAGCGATCAGTTGGGTGCCGCAAGAGTCCTTTCTGTTCTCGGCCAGCATTGCCGACAACATCGCCCTGGCCAAGCCGGGCGCGAGCCGCGACGACATCGAGCGCGTGGCGCGCCTCGCGGCCGTTCACGACGACGTCATGCGCCTGCCCAAGGGCTACGACACCCTGGTCGGCGAACGCGGCGTGACGCTCTCGGGCGGCCAGCGCCAGCGTGTGGCGATTGCGCGCGCGCTGCTGGCCGACGGCGCGCTGCTGCTGTTGGACGACGCGCTGTCGGCGGTCGATACCGGCACCGAAGCGCAAATCCTGGCGCACCTGCAAGAGCTGCGTAGCAATCAGGCCGACCGCAGCGTCGTCATCGTCAGCCATCGTTTGAGTTCGGTGGCCGACGCCGATCACATCATCGTTCTGAAGCAGGGCCGCGTGATCGAGACCGGCACGCACCAAAGCCTGCTCGCATTGAATGGATGGTATGCCAGCCAATGGCAATACCAACAACTGGAAGAAAGTCTCGATGCGCTCTGAAACCTGGCAAGCCGTCACGCTGCTGCGCGAAGCCGCACGGCCCGAGCGCCATCACCTCATCAAGGGCGTGGCGTGGCTGGTGCTGGCCGCGGCGCTGGAAATGATCGGCCCCTTCCTCGGCAAAGCGCTGATCGACAACCACCTGCTGCCGCACCGGCTCGATTGGCCCAGCATGATCGCCTTGATTGTCGGCAGTCTGCTCTCGGGCTGCGCCGCATCGGTTCTGCGCTATCTGCAATTGCTGCGCCTGGCCGGCCTCGCGATGCGCTCGGTGCGCCGCCTGCGCGAGCAAGTCTATGGCCACGTCATGCGCCTGCCCATGGCCTTCTTCGATAAGGCCATCACGGGCCAACTGGTCTCCCGCGTGACCAACGACACCGAAGCGGTCAAGACGCTCTACATCCAGGTCCTGTTCGTCATGCTCGACAGCGGCATCGTCATCATCGGCGCCATGGTGGCCATGGCTGTCCTGGACTGGCATCTGATGCTGATCGTCTCGACGCTGATCCCCGTGGTGATCGTGATCGTCTGGTTTTACCAGAAGAAGAGCGCGCCGCCGGTGGCCCGTTCGCGCGAATTGCGCAGCGACATCAATGCCCAGATGGCCGAATCGATCAACGGCATGGCCGTGCTGCAGGCAACCAATGCCACGGGCCGCTTCAATGCGCGTTTCGCCGCCACCGGCATGGAACATTACGAGTCGCGCCTGGGCGAATTGCGCGCCAATGCCTGGCTGTTGCGCCCGGCGCTGGACATGCTCAACATCCTGCTGCTGGTAGCCGTGATCTACAGCTTCGGCGCCGCACGCGTCACCGCCCTCGAAGCCGGTATTCTCTACGCCTTCGTCAGCTATATCGGCCGCGTGGTCGATCCGCTGATCCAGATCACGCTACAATTTTCCCAACTGCAGCAGTCGGTGATCTCAAGCGCGCGCGTCAATGTGCTGCTGAAAGAAAACCGCCCCGAACACAACCAGGGCGCAGCACGCATCGCCGGCGGCGCGGTGGCGATACGCGACCTCTCCTTCGGCTACGCGCCGGAACACCCCGTGCTGCACGACCTGAACCTGAAAATCCCCGCCGGCGGCTTCTACGGCATCGTGGGCCACACCGGCAGCGGCAAATCGACGCTGCTGTCGCTGCTGCTGCGCTTCTACCATGCGCAAAGCGGCACGATCGAGATCGACGGCTATCCCTTGGCCGACATCGGCGACACCGCCTTCCGCGAACGCGTCGGCCTGGTGCCGCAAGACCCCTTCCTGCTCGCGGCCAACGCGCGCGAAAACATCGCGATGGGCCGCGAGATGACACAGGCCGACATCGAAATCGCCGCACGCGCGGCCAAGGCGCACGACTTCATCTGCGCTCTGGAAAACGGCTACGACACGCCGCTGGGCGAAGGCGGTGCGCGGCTATCGACCGGGCAAAAGCAATTGATCGCCATCGCCCGCGCCCTGGCCGGCAAACCTTCCATCCTGTTCCTCGACGAAGCGACCTCGCATATCGACAGCGAAACCGAGCAAGTGGTGCAAACCGCGCTGACCGAATTGCGCGGCAAGGTCACCATCATCGCCATCGCACACAGGCTATCGACGATACGCGACGCCGACCGCATCGTCGTACTCAATCATGGCCGCATCGCCGAAGAGGGACGGCATGAGGACTTGATGGCAATCGGCGGCGGCATCTACCAGCGGCTTTACTTGCTGCAACAGCTAAGCGAATAAGAAGTCATTCCAAGTCCGCAAAGTCTGCTAAGTCGGCAAGCAAGTCACGAACTACAATCGCTGACATGGCTACTTCAAACAACGAACGCAGTTACCGCGAACGCGTGGCGCGCGCGGTTGCCGCCATCGTCGCCGACCCGACAGCAGAACACCGCCTGGAAGATCTGGCCGCGCTGACGCATTTTTCGCCATTCCACTTTCACCGCCTCTATCGCGGCCTGATCGGCGAAACGGTGACGGCCACGATCCGGCGCGTGCGCCTGGCCAAGGCGGCGCAGTTGCTGGGAGCGGGCCAGGGCAGCGTGACGAGCATCGGCATGGACGCCGGATACGACAGCCCGCAAGCCTTCTCGCGCGCCTTCGCCCAATTCACCGGACTCGCGCCGCGCGACTTTCAAAGAAAGGTAGGCTTGACCATGAACAATGATGCAAGCAATCAGGAATTCGCAGTCAAACTCGTCGACCGCCCCGCCGTACAGGTGCAGGCGCTGCGCCACGACGGCCCGGCCGCCACCATTCCCCACACCTATGAGCGACTTGCTGGCTTTGTCGGCGCGCACCCAACCGGCTTGTGGTACGGCATCGTCGAGGGCGATCACGAAGGCCCCGCAGGCTGCGCCTACTATGCAGCCGTCAGCGAGGTCGGCGACACGCTGCTCGACCCCAACCTGAAACCGATGACGATAGCCGGCGGCCGCTATGCGATGTACCTGTTGAAAGGCCCCTACACCCAGATCAATGCCGTACTCACCGCGCTATGCACCAACTGGCTGCCGCAAAGCGGATTCGAGCCGGACGACCGGGCCTGCCTGGAGGTCTACCTGAACTCGCCGCACGACACCGCGCCGCAGGACTTGCTGACCGAATTGCTGCTTCCCGTGCGCGACACCAATTGAGGAACACGCTATGAAAATGATGCTTGCACTGCTCGCCCTTTCCCTGTCGCTCGTCTGTCCAGGCGCCAGCGCCGATTCCGGCGTCGGCATCCGCGACATCGAGATGAAGGGCGACTATGCCGTCCCGCTCAAGCTCTGGTATCCAAGCACGGCGCCAAGCGAAACCTGGCAAGCCGGCCCCTACACGGTTCACGCCACGCGCGACGCGCCGATCGCACCGGGCCGCCACGCCCTGATCCTGCTCTCGCACGGCAGCGGCGGCGGCGAATTCGGCCACGCCGACTTGGCCGTTGCGCTGGCGCAGCACGGCTACATCGTGGCTACGCCGCGCCATCTGGGCGACAGCTACGACCACCCCGAAGGGCGCGGCAGCGACGTGCAATTATTTGGCCGCCCATGGCAAGCCAAGGCCGCACTCGACGCCGTGCTGGCCGCACCCGACTTCAAGGACGCCATCGACCCGGCACGCATCGGCATGGCGGGCTTCTCGGCCGGTGCTTACACCACACTCGTCATGGCCGGCGCCAAGCCAGATTTCGCACTGCATCTGGCCTATTGCAAGGCCCATCCCGACGACGGCGATCTATGCCCCGACGGCGCCGACTCGCGGCTGCGCATCACCCGTCCCGGCTGGCAGGTTCCCGACGACCACCGGGTGCGCGCCGCCGTCGTCATGGCGCCGCTCTCGGTGGCCTTCGATGCCAACGCCGTCAAAGGCGTCACCATTCCCATCCGGCTCTACAAGGCGGAAAACGACCAGGTCCTGCGCAATCCATGGAACGCCGACCACTTGCTGGCACTGCTGCCGCCCACGACAGAACACGGCGTACTACCCGGCGGGCACTATGTCTTCCTCAACACCTGCAGCGACGCGCTGCGCAAGGACGCGCCCGACATCTGCATCGATCCTCCCGGCGTGGACCGCACCGCGCTGCACGTGAAACTCGACGCCGAAATCGTCGATTTCTTCGATCGCACGCTGGCGCCGAAATAACGCCGACGCATGCGGAGGATATCAAGCAGCATCGACTACAATAAGGCGGCAACTGTTGTCACCACAGGAGCCGCCCCATGGATGAACCAAAAACAGCCCGCCCGTTTGACCTCAATAACGAACACGTGCATTTCAACGCAGAAGGCAAGGCCGAGCTGATCGCCTCCGCCAAGCTGTGGTCGCTACCCGACGCTGAAATCAACGCACGTTTCGGCCACCTGCTGGTGTCCTCATTCCCATTCGACAGCGATTGGCCGACCTGGGAAATGCATCCGCACGGCGACGAACTCGCCTGCCTGATCGAGGGAGTTGCCGATCTCGTGCTGCGCGATGCGGCGGGCGATACCGTGATCGCATTGAAAAGCGGCGACAGCGTCGTGATCCCGCAAGGCGCCTGGCATACCGCGCGCACCACGCATGCCTGCCGCCTGCTGCTCGTCACCCACGGCAAGGGCACGCAAGTGCGGCCCCGCGATCACATGGAGCCGCGCTGATGCCGGCCAAGCGCGGCGTCAGTTACGCCGATCTCGTCAAGTTCGCCGCCACCCTGGCTGGCGTGGAAGAATCGACTTCCTACCGTACCCCGGCGCTCAAGGTGCGCGCCAAGTTGATGGCGCGATTGTGGGAAGACGGCGCGACCGTGGTATTGAAAAGCGAATGGGAAGATCGAGAGCGCCTGATCGCAACCTGGCCCGAGGTATTCTTCCTGACCGAGCATTACCGCAACCACCCTTACGTGCTGATGCGCCTCGCAGCGGCGAACCGCGACCTGATGCAATCGGCCGTCGAAGCCGCATGGAAGACCATGGCACCAAAAATGGCGGCAAGCGCGCAAAGCGAAAAGCGCAACCGCATACGCGCCTTCGTCGACAAGTCCAGCATCCGCGACCTCATCAATCGTTTCGCCAACACTTTCGACCTGAAGGATTGGAAGGGCATGCAGGCCTGCCTGTGCGCGGCGCTGCACACCGACTATTCCGACCTGCGCGGCACGCCGCCGGAGACGATCAGCAACAAGCGCTTCGTCGAACTACGGCGCAAGGCACTCGAACCGCTGGCGACGCAGCACCTGATGGGCAATCACGACGTCGACGTGGACGGCGACACCGCACAGGCGACCGTCTCCTGCGTCATTTTCCGCCAGAGCCCGGATGGCGCAACGCTCAACACGCATTGCCTCTACTTCTTCGGCTTGGCACGCGAAGCGGGCGGCTGGAAGATCGCCGCGATCCGCCAGAAGGTGCTGATCAACGATGGCGATACCGCCGTCCACAGCGGCATCGTCAGGAAATAAATCACCGTGTCCACCGTCGTCCCCATTTACTGAGGATTCAAGGCAAACACACGCAGCCGATGCCCATCGGGATCGAGCGCGACGAAGGTATAGCCGAAATCCATCTCCACCCGTTCCTGCGCGATCCGCAATCCCTGGCGCTTCCACGCTTCGTAATGCGCATCGACCAGGCCACGTTCGTCCACGGAAAATCCCAGCTCGCTGCCGCCGACCAACGTCGCTGACGGTTGCACATCGTGCCTCGACCACAGGCTAAGCTTGACGCCCGAATCGAGCGCGAAGAGCGCGAAGTTCGGTGATATGTTGAGCGGCTGCTTGTCGAGCAGGTTGGCGTAAAACTTGGCGCTGTCGGTCGGGCTATCGACGTACAGCAAGATGTTGTTCATGTCTTTCATGATGGTTCCTTTGGTGAGGTGATCGAACAGGAACCATCGTAGGACGCACCACTGTCAGTTTCTGTCAGCAGCCTCGTCCGCAGCTTCGCGCAAGCTCCGCCACTCCTTGAGCAACGCCGCGCGGCGCCGTGGATAACGCTCCTCCAGCACTTGCAGCGAAGCAATCCGGTCGGCGCGGAAATGGCGAAAATCGCGCCGCATCTCGCACCACGCGACGACGAGGTCGACGTTATCCATGAACGCCAGCGCGAACGGCCACAGCGTGCGCACCGATTCAACGCCATTGACGTCGCGGTAGGTGACGGAAAGTTTGCGTTCGTTGCGGATCGCGCGGCGCAAGGCCGGCAAGTCGATGTGGGAGCGGATCAACGGCTTGCCCGGCCCGATCAGGAGCGTCGAGGCATCGAGCGATTCGCGCAATTCGCCCGGCAGCACGGCGGCAATCTTGGCCAGGGCGTCGCGCGCAACGGCGGCAAAACGCGCATCGGCACGCTCGGCGATCCAGCGCGAGCCCAGCACCAGCGCCTCGATTTCCTCTTCGGTAAACATCAAGGGCGGCAAGGTAAAGCCGGGCCGCAGCACGTAACCGAGACCGGCTTCGCCGACAATGTTGGCGCCCTGCTGCTGCAAGGTGGCGATGTCGCGGTACAAGGTGCGCAGGCTGATCCCCAACTCTTGCGCAAGCACGGCGCCCGCCACGGGAAAACGGTGGCGCCGCAAGACCTGGAGCAGATCGAGCAGCCGTTCACTACGCGACACTAGAAATCCTTGATGCGCACCGCCAGCGTTGGGCCGGAAATGCCGTTGTAGGCGTCGAATTGGCTGCCCATCAGCTTGTCCAGGCGATCGAGCCGGTCGGCCGGCGCAGGATGCGTTTTCAGGATCAGCGAAAAATTGTTATCCTGGCCGCTCTGTTCCTGCAGGATTTGCAGCACCGACGGCAAACCGAACGGATCGTAGCCGGCCCGTGTCGCAATCACGACGCCGACACGGTCGGCCTCGAATTCGTCTTCCTTGTCCAGGCCCTTGGTGTACGTCTGCTTGACCAGATCGACCACCGCGCCCTTGATCTGCCCTGCGGCCGAGCCGCCGGTGTTGACGTTATCGGTAAACAGCGACAGCGCCGCGCCCTTCTGCACTGCCTTCAAATAATGCTTGCGCAATACATGCCCGATTTCGTGGCCCAGCACGCCGGCCAGTTCCGATTCGTTGTGCATGCGCTCAAGCAGGCCGCGGGTCACGAAGATGTAGCCGCCCGGCGTCGAAAACGCATTGAACCCCGGGTCGTCCAGCACGGCAAAGGTCCATGGCAGATCGGGCCGCTCCGACTGCAGCGCCAGATAATGTCCCAAGGCATTGACGTAACGCTGGACATGCTCGTCGGCCAGGAGCGGCTTGGTGCCGAGCAGGATGGTGGCATATTCCTGCCCGATCTGGATCTCTTGCGGCTCGTCGATATCGGTGGTCGCTTTCTTGAGATTATTCGCGGCCTTGCCCACGTCGAAACCCTTGAAGTTGAATTGGGCCTGGGCCGAAGCGCAAAAAGCCAGCGCGGCGCCAATCGCAACCATTTTTGCCAAGGAGATGCGCAATAATGTCATGTCTCTCTCCTAGCGCTGTGCATTGTTGTTGCCATCGGGCAGATACGGCACCTGCTTCGCCGCGAGCTTGTATTTCGTTCCGAATTTCTGTGCCGTGGGCTTGTCGCTGGTCAAGGTCGTCATTTTCTGGAACGCCGCCGGATTGGGTTGGGCGTTCTTCAAGTCTTCTTCGTTGATGCCGCGCACGGCGTTGGTTTCGGTGCCGGAATTCGATTTGCGCCCCAGGCTCGCCAGGGAATTGAGCGAACTGCCGCCGTTGCCCGAAGTAGCCGCACCGCCTTGCGCATCGAAGCGCAGATTGAGCATGCGCACCCAGCCGGTCTGCGCACCCGATTTGACCTGGGTCCAGGCACCGCGCCGCTGCAGCACCTCGACCGGCGCGTCTTGCGGCAGCGATGCCAGGGTCGCCGCGTCCGATTGCGAATCGGCATAGAGATTGGTGGGATGGGCTGTCTTGGCTGTCTCGGCCATTGCCGCAGTTGCTGCGGCAAACGAGGCCAGCAGCAATGCCATGCTGGAGTATCGTATCTTCACGCGTCCACCCTTTCCGTTTTTCTCGGCTCGTAGAGTTCGACCTTGGCAGTGCGCCCCTTGACGTCAAACGCACCGCTCAAGCCGAATTCGACATGGCTCATATTGTCGCAGGCATCAACCGTCTCCCTCGAAACCAGCACGCGCGCCACGCCTTTGGTCAAACCTTCCACGCGGCTGGCGAGATTGACCGTATCGCCGATGGCCGTGTAATCGAGCTTGCGCTGCGCCCCGATAAAGCCTACCACAGCGGTTCCCGAGTGTACACCGATGCCCACGTCGAAATCGAGGATGTCGGAATTCTCCGCGCGCAATTCGCGCTGGAACTCTTCCAGCACTTCCTGCATTTCGAGCGCCGCTTCGACCGCATTCCTGGCATGGGTCGTGTCGCCGATCGGCGCACCCCAGAACGCCATGATGCAATCGCCGATGAACTTGTCGAGCGTCCCGCCATGACGGAAGATCACCTCGACCTGGCGTTCGAAATAACGGTTGAGCAAGGCCACCACTTTCTGCGGCGAATGCGTCTCGGACAGCGTCGTGAAACCGCGTATGTCGGAAAACAGCACCGTGATTTCGGAGCTGCGGCCAGACAGGCTTTCTATCGTCTCACCCTTATCGATCAGCTTGCCCACCACGGCGGGATTGAGGAAGCGGGAAAACAGCGCCACCGCCTGTTCGCGCGCACGGCGCTCGCGCAGATAGCCGGCAATGGCGGCCACCAGGAACCACGCCCAAGAAAAAGCCAACGGCGTCGCCACCTGCAGCACCCACAGGCGCGGCACGAGAGCGTCGGCCAGCCACAACGCAGCAGCCGTCGTCAGGAACAGGCCCACGCCGCTATAGACCGGATTGATGCGCCGTACGAAGCAGTAGCCGAGCGCGGCAATCAGCACCAGGCCGAACAGGTAGGCCAACCACACCGGCACCGGCCTGGCGATGTTGCCGTTGATGAGATTATCGATTGCGGTGGCCTGCAGATCGACGCCGGGGTAACTTGCGCCCAGCGGCGTCAAATGATGGTCGAAACTGCTGGTTGCCGACGAGCCGACCACCACGACCTTGCCGCGGAACATGGCATCGAGCTGGTGCAGCTCGGCATCGCTCATGGATGGCCGCTGCTCGGTCAGCATGCGATATAGCGCGCCGTAAGGGTAATGGATACGCCCGCTTTCGGCCCAGATCATCAAGAAAGTATCGCCGTCGGGCAGTTTGGCCCCAAGGTCGGTGACGACGCGTGCCGACAGCGAAGGCAGCACGCAGCCTGTCATGGGAAAACGCAGCCGGTAGTGGCGCAACACGCCATCGCTGTCGATTTCGCTATTGTCCAGCCCCAGGCGCCAGGTAGCGGGATCAACCGCGTAGGGCAGCAGGAATTTCTCGCCTGCCAGCGCCCCGCACGGCGCGGCCAGGCCGAAAGCCTTGTCGGTCTGGGCCAGCGATAACGTATTGTCGCGCGGCAGCAAGGTGGCGCCAAGAAAGGCATGGGGCGCCGCAGCCGCCAGCGATTCGGACAGCCGCGCATCGCTCTTGGGCCGCTTGCGGTCGCGCTCGGCAAAGGCGATATCGAACACCACGGCACGCGGGCCGAATTCATTCAAGGCATCGAGCAAATCGGCGTGAATCTCGCGCGGCCATGCCCACAAACCGGCGATCTCTTCCATGTCGCGCATGCTGGCGTCGTCGATGTCGACCACGATCACGTCGGGATCGGCCCTGAACGCCGATGCGTGATGACGCATGAACGCGTCGGTCAAACGCGATTCAACCGTCTCGAAAACATGCAGGCCGAACATCTCGCAAGCCAGGGCGAGCGCAAACACGCAGCCGAACACGGCATGCCAGCGCACGGGACCATGCACGAGCTTCGACAAGCGTTGCAACATGTTCCTCCCCGGAACCGAACGACCATCGCATCTTAGCCAAAAACGTAGCGCAGTAGCAAATAATTAATGTCCACCAAGAACCCGGCTGGGAAGGTGTTGCCGCCCGGCGCAGGCGGCACTCTGATAAACTACGAAGCTTGTTCCACTACTTGACTGTCTGCCAAGGACTTTTCCGCAGATTCGACTACGATCAAAACTCGGTCGCCCAAGCTGTCGCACCAGGGCGAATGTTTGATCAAGCTCGACTCACGGAACGATTCATGGACCTGCGCAAACAGCACCCCGTAATGCCCAACCCTGCCATACACGCCTCACCGTATTCCAATCCCGAAGAAAAGACCCAGCACGCGCGCATCATCGGCCTGCTTGCCAATGAAACCAGCCGCACCGTGGCCGAAGTCGAACCACTCTACGAAGACATCCTGGCCCACCTGAAAGACCGCGCCAGCGTGCAAGACTACCTGCCCATCCTCGTTTCCCGCCGCGTCAAGGCCTTGCTGTCCTGACACGGGTCGTGCCTGGCTGTTTCAGCGCGAGACAAAGCAACCAGGCAAAAAAAAGCCGCTCAACCGAAGGGAGCGGCCAATTCCATTCTTAAGGAGGTATCAGAATGGACGAGGAGGACTGCAGTATGCCTTGCGCATGTGACCCCAGCGTGACAAATCGTTGCCGTAAGTCACTATTTTGCAGCTTATTTCGCCGCCACCAGTGTCAAATGCGTGATTTCCGAGGGCGCCAGCAAACGCTTCGGCGGCCCCCAATAGCCGGTGCCACGACTGGTATAGACCCATAACTGGTGCAAGCGATTCAAGCCGGCCGTAAACGGCTGTTGCAAGGGCACAAACAAATTCCACGGGAAGAATTGGCCGCCATGCGTGTGGCCCGATAGCTGCAGGTCGAACCCGGCATCCGCTGCGGCCGCGGCCGAACGGGGCTGGTGCGCCAGCAGCAGCTTGACCGACACGTTGGGCGCGCCCTTCAGCGCCGCATGCGGATCGCTGCGTTCATCTTCATTGAATTGATGTGCCGAATAATCGGTCACGCCCGCCACCACCAGCGTCGAGCCTTCGTGGCGCAACAGCACGTGCTGGTTCATCAAGACCGTCAGGCCGAGACGGCGCACCTCGGCCACCCAGGCCGGTGCGTTCGAATAGTATTCGTGATTGCCCGTGACAAAAAATGCGCCATGGCGCGCCGACAAGCGCGCCAACGGCTCGGTGTGCTCGCGCAACTGCTCGACACTGCCGTCCACGAGGTCGCCGGTCACGGCCACCATGTCGGCGCCGAGCGCATTGACCTTATCGACAATCGCATCCAGGTAGTCGCGCTTGATGGTCGGCCCGACATGGATATCGCTGATCTGCGCAATGGTGAAGCCGACGAGGTTGTAAGGCAGGCCGGCAATCGGCACTTCCACCTTGCGCACGGCGGCGACGCGGCGCGCATTGAAGTAACCGATCACCGTAACCAGCAAAGCCAGGAGCGGCACGGCGATGGCGCTATCGCCAACCAGGGCCGGGCCGGCCATGCTCGACAACATCGCGATCAACAGCGCCACCTGGCGCGCAAACGTCAACACCAGCAACGAAGAGAAGAACCCCATCGCCAGCATCCCGATCCACGCCAGGCGATCAGCCAGCGGCTGCGTCTTGATCGCGCGCGCCAACAGCCCGGTCGGCACCAGCACGAAAGAGGCGGCAAGCCAGACGCCGCCAACGAACTTCACGAAATAGGGCAAAGGCAGGTCGGGCAGTATCTGCGAACCGATATAAAGATGAAGCAGACCAATGAGGCTGATGACGACAGCAATGAAGACGCGCGATGGCATGATGTTCTTGTGATGTGAAAGGATGAATTGTTACACACTCGTGCGGAGAATTTTACGAATTCGCCACAAGACTTAATGTGGGTGCAAACCCCAGGCTTCAAGGCGCTTGCCGCAACAATTCATCAAACCATGACAAAAACCATGCCAAATTGCTCAGGCGCTGCGCAATTCTTGCTTTTCCGACCACTCGCGCCGCGCACGATCGACCTCGGGACTGCGGTACATCGCCTCGGGGATGTGCGACAAGGTGGAAGCATGCACCTGCGCCGCCTCGAGACCATAAAACTTCTGGAAGCTCATGATCAGCGGGCGCCATTTTTCGGGGTCGACGCGGTTTTCCGCACCCGCCATCAGCAAGCCCTCTTCGACATGTACACGCTTGATCCTGACTTCGAATGTCAGCAGGCGTCCGCGCAAGGCATCGTCGTCATCGGCGATATTGTGGATCACCTCGACCGACGCCTCCAGCTGCACCGGGCATTGCCGCACGCGCGGCGCCGCCACCGTCTCCGCCGCAACCTGCGACCAGCCGGCGGCGGCAAACTTGTCTTTCACATGGCGATAGCCGCGCGCTGCCTTCACGTCGGGTACGGGGTGCGCACCGGTGGTCAGCGCCAGCCGGTTCACGCCATCGACCTCCTGCACCGAAGGCAGGTTCAGCACGCACTCGCGCGTACGGCGCAGGTTGTGCGCCGTCTTGCTGGCCGCGCCCAGCCCCAGCATGCAACGCCAGCCGAGCCAAAACACCGAGGACATCGGTGCCAGATTGGCTGAGCCGTCTTCATTGTGCGTGCCGATGACGACCACGGGCGTGCCGAAATACAGGATGGCCGGTTCGATTGCGGTGTGCATGCTGCTTCCTTCCATTTGATGGGTGACGGAAGCAGTATGGAAGTTCGCGACGAGGGGCGCTCGCCGGATTCAGACATCCAATTTGGTCAATCAGTACGAATCAAGAGATCGCTTCAAAAGTCCGCATCAGAAGCCCATCTCGCGCTGAACCACGGCAACGCCGCGCCGGACATAACTTCCGGCAATGCTATTCCATTCGCCCTTCAGGTGCGCCACGCCGCGCAGCTCGCGCGCAGGTGCGGGTGCGGCGCCATCGCCGCAATGGTCGAGGCGCACGCGATACCAGGCTTCGGTCGGCACCAGCGCGGACTGCTTGTCTTTTTGCACCGGTATCGTGCCACCGAAAGTCGAAGCGAGATAAAGCGATTCGAGTGCCGCGACATTGACGCGGTCGACCGAGTCGATTCGGCACGAATACACCGGCGCGCCGGTATCCTCGGCAACGAAGGTCGCGCTGCTGCCATCCTTCAAGGCAGCCATGTCACGCTCGCCGATAAAGGCTTCCGCCTTGGCGCCGCGCGGGCCGACGATCTGGAACAGCTTTTCCTTGTGCGCTACCCAGGCCCCTTTTACCAAGCCCTCGTCGACCTCGGCAACGCGCCCGGCAAACGGCGCGCGCACCAGCAATTGATCGATCTGCTCCTGCCAGCTCTTGACCGCAGCGGCCGATTCCATCCACTGCTCGCGCAGCGCCGGACCTTCTTTTTGCAAGTCGTCGTTGAACGGCTGCTGCTCGACTTCCCACTGCAACAGGCGCTCGTGCGTCTGCTCTTCGTCAAGACGAAAACGCAACTCGGGCGATTCAAGCTGCACCAGCACCTGCCCCGCCTCAACCTGCGTCCCCACCGGCACCGGATCGCTCAGCACGCGCGCCGCGCTCACCGCATACAGGCCCTGCGCTTCGGCCGCGCCCAGCACCGCCGGGGCGCGTACGTCGCTACGCCAGGGAACGAACAACACAGCCAGGATCAGGGCAAGAATTGCCCCCGTGCGGCGCGTCGCGTAATTCCAATGCATATTTTCCCTTGCTGTCCACCACACCTTCACTTCACTCCACAGCGGCAGAAAAATGAACCACCCGAGTTCGATTGCCAGCAACACAATCCCCAATAGCTTGAACGACACGCGGTACACCAGGAAAGCGATACCGAGGAAGACCACGAGCCGGTACGCCCAGGTGACGAAGGAAAACGCAATCAGGAAACGTTTGCGTCCTTCGGGAAATACCTCAGGCAGCGGGTCATCCCAGCCGAACAGATGGCGCCGCATCCACCAGCGCCCCATTGCGAAGGCGCGATTGTGCAGGTTGGGCATGTCGAGCCAATCCGAGAGCAGGAAATAACCATCGAAACGCATGAAGGGGCTGGCATTGATGCCCAGCGTGACGATCCAGGTGGTGGTGGCCAACAGGAACACGCCGGCGCGCAACGGGCTGTCGGGCAGGAAGCTCCACACCACCGTCGCGACAGCAGCCAGCGCCAGTTCGGACAGCATGCCGGCCGAAGCGATGGCAAGGCGGTCATGCTTGTCGCGCAGCTTCCAGGCTTCGTTGGTATCGGTATAAAGCACCGGCAGCATCACGAGGAAGGCCACGCCCATGGTCGGCACGCGGCAGCCGAAGCGCTGTGCGGTGAAGGCATGACCCAGCTCATGCAATATCTTGGCAAAGGAAAGCGCGATGCCGATGCCGAGAAAACCGGCCACGCCGGTATAGGAAGAAAAGGTATGAACAAATTGCTCCCACTCGCGCGATGCGAGGTAGAGACCGAACAGCGCCGTGCAGACGATGGCCAGCCAGAAGCGCGGATCGAACGCCCAGCGCACATAGGGCGCGCAATGATCGAGCAGCGCCGCCGGGCGGAACAGCGGCACGCGGAAAAACAGATAGTTTTTCAGCAGCCACCCCAGCCGCGACGGCCGTGACGCCGCTGCCGCGCGCGCCAGCCGCGCCGTATCGTTGGGGCCAAGCGCTTCGAGCAGATTGTGCCCCGACAGGAATTCCAGCACCGACATCAGATCCTGCCCATCGGCGCGCAGCGTAGTTTCGCGTGCAATCGCATTCAACAAGGCTTGCGGATCGTTCAAGTGCCAGCGCGAGAGGATTTCGAATGCAGTCCAGCCGAGCCGGTAAAAGCGATTGGCGGCCGGGTCATGCAGCGACCAGGTCGGCGAGCCGTCAAGCTCGGACGGCCCGGGATGCAGGCTCAGGTCCTGGCGCAATGCAGGCAACATAACGTGCTCTACCAGCCCAGCCATTGCCGCGCACCCGACAAGGGCCGGCGCAGCACGTAATAAATCAAGGGCGCCCAGCCGCCGCGCAGCTTGGCCGTTCCCATCAGGCCGAGCCGCGGCAGCTCCTGCCCCGCATCGAAGCCGACCTTGAGCCGGTAAGCCAGCACGCCATCAGGCGTCGGCTCCGCGCGATAGGCGGCGCTGGTGACACGGCCATCGTGCGAAGACGTCAGCGAGCCGTTCGGATAGAACGTGACCGAGGCGTTGGGTTCGAGATCGAACACTTCGGCAACGGGCAACGACACGGCCAGCTCGACCTTGGCCGGATCGGCCAGCGTCAAGACACGCTCGCCCGCCGACAAGGCCCTGCCCTGCCAGTCGTTGGCATCGGCAAACACCGCCACGCCGTCCTTCGGCGCCTTGATCTGCACGCGGTCGAGCGACTCCCGGGAATAGTCGAGTTCGACCTCTTTCTCATCCAGGCTGCCCTTCTTGATCGTCATCTCGAGCTTGCTTTTGTCATCGTTCAAGGCAAGCTGGGCCGCCTGGCGATATTGTTCGCTCGCCACGTCGACCGCCTTCTTCGCCACGCCGAGACGCGAGCGCAGCACCGTGGTATCGAGATCGAACAAGGGGTCACCCGCCTTGACCGGCTGGCTGGGGCGCACGTGGAATTGATCGACCACGCCATCCTGCGGCGCGCGGATCGGAAAGGGTTCCTGCGGCACCACTTCGGCCGGCGCCAGCACAGATAGGCGCACCGGGAACAGGCACACCGCCAGCACGGCCAGCGCGATCTTCCAGCGGTGCTTTGCCGGCAGGAGCCACGCCTTGAACTTGTTGCGCCAATTTTCCGCAGCCACGAAGCGCGCCAGCGCGTGGCCATAGGCATTGGCCAGTTCGGCGCCGAGCAGCATCTCGTGCTGCCCCCATGGCACTTCGCGCGCCAGCAGCAGATTGGCATGGCAATGCCCGCCCGGCCCCTGCAGCGGCAGCAGCAGCGCGTGCTCGGGCAACCATGAAGCCCAGTCGCGCGCCAATAGTTCAGGCAAATCAGCCGCTGAAAACACGCGTACCGCAGCGCCCGGCTCAGGCAGATCGAGCTTGGCGAGATGACGAAACACCTGGGCCAGCCATTGCACGTAAGGCGCCTGGGGATCAGGCTGCGGCAAGCCCGACACGGCCATGACTTCGCCCGGCAGCGCCTGCCCAAGGATGCCAACCCGGCCAAGCGCCCCCTGGCGGTACTCGAACAACTGGCGCGTTTCATTGACGGCGACGAAGCCGACGACCTCCGCGCTTTCGGCTTCGCGCGCGCGGCGGCCAAGCTGCAGCAGCGTGGCGAGTTCGCGCACCGCAGGGTCTTGCGGCATGGCAGGATGATGAGGCTGGGTCACGGACGTGCCTTTGCTGATGGTTGCGGCTTACTTCGCCTGTTCGACGACGAAGCTGGCCGCGCCGCTCATGCCGGGCAAGAGCTCGGGATGGTTGCCGTCAACCTCGCCCGCCAGCGAAACCGACTGGCTCACCGGATCGATACGCGCGCCGAGGCGCACCACGTGGCCGCTGAATTCACGCCCCAGCTCATCGACCTTGACCGTGAAATGGCCGCCGATCTTGAGCCACGCCAGCCATTTCGACGGTACGATCATCTGCAGCTCAAGATGGTGCGTGTCGAGGATTTCCATGATGGGCTTGCCCGGCGCCACGAATTCATATGCCTGGGCATCGAGCTTGCCGACGCGGCCGGAAAAAGGCGCAGCGATGGCGCATTTGCCGACCGTAGCGCGCATGGCGGCGGCCTCGGCCTCGGTTTCCTTGACCTTGGCTGCAGCCAGATCCACATCCAGCGCACCGATGGAATTCAACTGCGCCAGGCGCTGATTGGTCTTCAAGGTCTGGCGCGCCGCTTCGGTCGACGCCTCGGCCTTGTTCAACTGCGCGCGAAACAGGCTGCAATCGAAGCTGATCAAGGTCTGACCGGCGCGAAAGGTATCGCCTTCGCGCAAGGGCATCGCCGCGATCTTGGCCGACAGCTCGGAAGACAGCACGCTTTGCTGGAAGGGCACGAATTGCACGCGGATGCGGCTATCCTTGCCGGCGTCATCCGAACCCGATGCCGCTGTAGGCAAGGCGGAAGGTTTTATTGCAACCGGGACAGCCGGCGCAGACGCCACCGGCGGCGCCGCCAAAACAGTCTGTTCCCCCATCCCGCTTGCGCCCATCAGGGCCAGAACAAGCACACACGCCCTCAACCGCTTGCTGCCGCTACCGCTCGGATTCATCTATCTTCTTCACTTCACAAAAATGAGACAGCCGGCAACATACCGGCTGTCCGCCACCCTGATCACCCGGCTCGCGCCGGCTCACATCTTGCCGTGTTGCGCCGCTTCCACTGCCTGCGTCAGGGACGTCAAATCATGCCCCGCCACCGACTCCGGCAAGGGATCGGCTCCCATGCTCGCAAGCACCGTGCCGTAGGCATTTTGCAGTGCGCCGTAATCCTGCTCCAGCCTCAGGTCGGAATACAGGGAATTGAGGCCGGCATGGATTTGCGCCAGCTTGCCTTGCGCATCGGTGTTGGTTTCGTTCTTCGCCTGGCCCAGGATCTCATGATCGACGTCGGCCAGTTTCCTTGCCAGTTCGAATTGGCGGTTGCGGCCCTGGAAGTCGCGCTCGGCGATATAGACCTGCGACAGCACCGCCATGTTCAGTGCCATGCGCTGCATCTTGGCCACTTCGACCTGCGCGTCGGCGGTCTCGGTGATCTTCTTGGCCGACAGCAGGTTCAGGATGTTCCAGCTCACGTGCAAGCCCATGTCGCTCCAGTGATTGTTGACCAGGAAGCTGTTGCTGTCATAGTGCTCGCCGAAGTCGATTTCCACGCCGGGCATGAGCTTGGCCATGGCCTTCTTGGTTTCGGTAAGGCTGATGCGTTCGTTATAGCGCGCCTCGACGATTTCGGGACGCTTCATCAGCGCCGTCTCGGCCATCTGCCCGACGCTCCAATCCAGCGTCGGCACGGCCATGCCGCCCTCGGAGGCCAGCGCGAAATTCTGGCTCGGGTCCAGGTTCATGAGCGCCGCCAGATGCGGTTTGGCCTGGGACAATTCATCGCGGATCGCTTCGAGCTGGCGCAAGGTGTCGAGCAGCTGGCGCCGCTCCGACAGCACCTCCTTGGGCGAGCGCAGCTTTTCATTCTGGATCTTGTCCAGATCGCCCAGCGCACCTTCGACGTCATGCTGCATCGCCACGATCTTGGGCTCCACCTCCTGCGCACCCAGCGCCAGCCAGTAAGCCTGCCGCACCTGCTGCATCAGGCTGTGGACGACCTTGCGCCGGCGCTCCTTCATGATGAGCGTCTTGTCGGCCTGCTCCTGCGCCTGGTAGTAACTGACGCCGAAGTCGAGGATATTCCAGGTAAAGCCCAGATCGCCGTTGTGCAGGGCCTTGTCGGACGAGGTCGACGGCGCCAGCGATTGGGTATTGGTGAACACATCTTCCGACGACGCGGCCGGATAGCTGTTGCGGTCGGTATAGCCGGCGGCGAGCGTCAGGCGCGGCAGCATGTCATAGCTGGCCAGATCAAGCTGGCGCTGCGCGACGGCTTCTTCCATGAGCTTCAGGCGGTTGTCGAGGTTGTATTTGATGGCGCGCGCCATCGCCTCGGACAAAGTAATCGGCTTGGCAACCGGGTCCTGGTTGGTGAACATGGCGTCACGGTCGGTCTTGACCTGCGCCGCCTGCTCATCGGCCGTCAGGGGCTTGGGCTGGATGGCACAACCGGCAAACAGCAGGGTCACGGCCGCTGCGACGGCAGCCTTGGCCAGGGGACGGACGATGTGTCTTTCGCTACGGTTCGTTTGCTTGATACTCATGTCGGTTTATCTCTTCCCTTGATTTTATGGTCGTTGCCTGCCGGCCCTTGACAAGGCCGGCCGCCCCTCATCCTGCGCGGCGCTCCGCTGCCTGCCGCGCGTTATCCAACAATGCCGCCTGCTCGCGCTCCCAGGCCTGCTTGCCATAGCGGCTGAACTGCTGACTCAACGACGCCTTGCCGTTGTGCGGCGCGGCCTGCGGCGCAAGCTGGTGCGGCGCATGCTCGACCGGACGGACCGCATGGGTCCGATGCGCCACATCGACCGGCTTCTGCTGCTGGTCGCCCTTCTTGTCGACTTGCTGTTCCACGTTGTGCGTCACGCCCGGCCGTATGGGTATGACCGACACCAGCGCAGCGCCATCGACGTCGCTTTGCTGCAGCTCGGGCGGCGCCACCCACTTCAAGTCGCGCCACACGTCGAGATCGACCTGGTCGTTCCATTGCATGTCGAACGGCAGGCTATTGACGAACCATCCGATTGGCGACTGCGCCGGATCGCTGAAGCCGGCCTGGCCGAAGATGAAGTCGTTGGCCTCCTGCCCCAGCGTAAGCAAGGGCGTAGGCGCCCAATTGAGTTCGGCCGTGGCAGGCCAATACGGCACCGGCCCGTTGTGCTCGTAGATCGGCAGCGGCACCCAGACGTAAGGCGGCACAAAACCGAAGCCCGGTTGGCCCGGGGGCGTCGGCGGGCTCGGCGGAAAACCTCGCCCCGGCTCGCCTCCCGGCGGCGTGGGCGGCGGAGGTGGCGGCGGTGCAATGACACCAATATCGACGCCGCTCGTCGAGCCGACGTCGACAAGATTCAGCGACGTGCCAGGGCTGCCGGCATTGGCAATGACGCCGCCGTTTTCGCTGATCGCGCCGGCGACGGCGATGCCATGGGCATCCTTGTCGCCCGCCACGATCGTGTAGGTGAACACCAGCGTGTTGCTGCCGCTGCCGCTGACGTAATGGGCCTGCACCGTGCCCGAATCGAGCGTGATGCCGATCGTGGGCACGCCATTGGCGGTATTGACCGTGACGGCCTGGCTGAACGTAACGTCGAATTCCAGCGTCTGCCCCGGCATGTAGTCGCCGGCGGCGGGCACCGTCACGCCGGTAACGGTGGTCGGCACCCGATCGACCGCAACCGCCTGGCCGCCGGTGTAGCCCGCCACCTTGACGCCATCGAGATCGGTCACCGCCGAAGATGCGCTCAAATCGAGCCGCAAGCTGCCGGCGCCGCTGACATTGTTCACCGTCACAGTGTAAGTCGTGCCGTCGCTGCCCACAGGCGTGACCGAGCCGATGCTGCCCGCGGCGCTGCCGGTCTCGGTCAAGGTGAAGTCGCCTGCATTGACGCCCGTCACCGCTTCGTTGAACGTCACGGTATAGGTCAGCGTATCGCCGGTGGTGCTGCCGCTGGTGGCGATGCCGGATACCGCCGGGTCGGTGCCGTCGACCAGCACGTGGCTGGTATCGCCGACGTTGGCCAGCACCAGGCCGGCGCTGTTGCCGATCGCATCGAAGATGCTGCCGCCGTTGAGGTCGACGCTGCCGCCCACGACGATGCCGGCGCTGTCGAAGTCGCCCTGCGCCACCACGTATTCGAACGTCAATGTCGTCGAGCCGGTGCCCGATACATAGTCGGCATAGACGACCTCGCCATTGCCCAGGGTGATGGCAATGCGCGGCGTCCCGCCGCCGGTGCCCACAAGGACCGGTTCGCTGAACGTCACCGTGAAATCGAGATCCTGGCCGGTAGTATAGGTGCCGGCAGCCGGCACCGTGACGCCGGTAAGAGAAGCGCCTTCGTGATCGAAGGTATACAGCCCGCCGCCGGTGAAGCCGCCGGCGATCGCGTTGGTGGCAAGGTCGGCGATACCGGTGCCGCTGCCGTTCAGATCGAGCCGCATCGTGCCGTCGCCGGTGATGTTGTTCACGGTAACGGTATAGACGCTGGCGCTGACCTCCGTCACAGAAGCAATCGTGCCGCTCGTGGCGCCGGTCGTGGTCAAGGTGAAGTCTCCCGCCACAACCCCGGTCACGGCTTCGGAGAACGTGACGGTGTAGGTGACCGACGCCGCATTGGTCAGCGTCGCGCCGCCGGGGGTGATGGAATCGACGATGGGCGGGATCGAATCGACCAATACGCCGGCGGTGCTGCCGACGTCGCTCAACGCAAGGCTGGCCGGATTGCCGTGCACGTCGTCTATCGTGCCGCTGTTCAGATTGAGGCTCGATCCGACCACCACACCGCCGGGCGCTCCTTCATTGGCGGCCACGACGTATTCGAAGACGAGGCTGCTGGTGCCGGAACCGGAGACATAAAAGGCATCCACCGTGCCGCCGGTGGCCAAGGTCAAGGTAATGTAGGGGGTGCCGCCCGTCGTATCGACCGTCACGTTCTTGTTGAAGTTGACGGTGAAGTCCAGGTCCTGGCCGGCGATATAGGTGGCATTGGCCGGCACACCCACGCTGGTGACGGCCGGCAGGATCGCATCGACATCGACGCCGGCTGTGGACGGCTCGACCGCGTTGATCGCGAGCGCGGCAGCGTTGCCCGCCGCATCCTGTATCGTGCCGCTATTGGCGTCGATCGCCGTGCCGGTCACGATACCGGTCAGGTCCTGCACGCCGGCAGTGGGCACGTAACGGAAAGTCAGCGTGCTGGTGCCGCTGCCGGACAGATAGGTGGCATAGACCGTGCCGCCGGTATCGAGCGTGATGGCGATACGCGGCGTGCCGCCGGTCGTGCTCACCGTGACGGCTTCGCTGAAGGTCACGGTGAAGTCCATGTCCTGGCCAACGCCATAAGTGCCGTCGCCGGGCACCGTCATCCCCGTGGCCGATGGCGGCGTGTGTTCGATCGTCACGACGTCGCCGCCGGTAAACGACGCCGAAGCGCTGTTGCCGTAAGCGTCGGTAATGCCGCTATCGCCCGAATTCAGGTCCAGGCGCAAGGTGCCGTCGCCGGCCACGCTGCCTACCGTGACGGTGTAGTGGATGTTGTCGGTGGTGGTAATCGAGGTGATGCCGCCGGTGGTCAGCGCGGTGCCGCCAGGGGTGTTGGCGGTGGTCAAGCCGAAGTCACCGGCATTGACGCCTGTCACGGCAGTCGAAAACGTGACGGTGAAGGTATCGCTGGCGGCGTTGTTCGGGTTGGTGGAACCCGATACGATGGACGTTACCGTCGGCAGGATCGAATCGACATCCACCCCGGTCGTCGACCCGACGTCGGTCAAGGTCGTGTCGGCAAGGTTGCCGATGGAATCCTTGATCGTGCCGCCGCCCATCACGATACTGCGGCCCACGCTGATGCCGCTGGGAGCGAGTTCGCCGCTCGGCACCGCATATTGAAACACCAGCGCCGTGGTGCCGGAACCCGACAAATACGTCGCATCGACGTTCGTGCCGCCGATATCGACGACGATGTAAGGTGTGCCGCCGGTGGTGTCGACCGTGACCGCTTTGGTGAAATTGATGGTGAAGTCCAGATCCGACCCGGTGCCGTAGGTGCTATCGGACGGTACCAGCACCGAGCTCACAGCCGGCACGATCGCATCGACGTCGATGTTTGCGGTCGACGCCTCGCCGGTCAGGTCCAGGCCGCTGCCGCCGGCGGCATTGGTCGCGGCATCGGTGATGGTGCCGCCATTCAAGTCGATTGCCGCGCCGGTGGTGATACCGGTCAGGTCCTGGTTGCCCGCCACGACCGTATAGCGGAACGTCAGCACATCGCTGCCGCTGCCCGATACATAGTCGGCATACACGGTGCCGCCGGTCGTCAGTGTGATGGCGATGCGCGGCGTGCCGCTGACCGTGACCGCCTCGCTGAAGGTCGCGGTGAAGTCGAGATCCTGGCCCGACACATAAGTGCCGTCGGACGGCACCGTGACGCTGGTCACCGCAGGAGGCGTCGTTTCCACCGTATAGCTCTGGTCGCCGGTATGCGCCGCCGCCAGCACGTTGCCGTAAGCGTCGGTGATCGGGTCGCCGACATTATTGAGATCCAGCCGCAGCGTGCCGTCGCCGCCAACGCTGCCCACGGTCACGGTCCAGGTCGTCCCGCTGCCGCTGACACTCGTTACGTTGCCGCTCGTGGTGCCGGTGCCGACCACCGTGAAATCGGTCGCATCGACGCCAGTGACCGGCGTCGAGAACGTCACCGTGAACTGGTCGGTGCTGGAATTGGTCGGGTTGGTTCCGGTAATGTCGATCGAAGTCACGGTCGGCGGAATCGCATCGACCAAGACGCTGGTGGTCGGCGCCACGTCGGCCAAGGCCAGCACGGCGGCGTTGGTCGCCGCGTCCTTGATCGTCCCGCCGCTCAGAACGATGGCCGACCCGAGCGAGATGCCGCTGGGAGCGGATTCGCCGTCGACCACCGTAACGCTAAAGGTCAGCGCGCTGGAGCCCGAACCGCCGGCATACGTGGCATCGACTGTGCTCGATCCGATCGTGACGGGCAGGTAAGGCGTGCCGCCGCTCGTGGTCACCAATACGTTCTCTGAGAAATTCACGGTGAAGGTCAGTACCTCGCCGGCACCATAGGTGTTATCCGACGGCACACTGACGGAAGTCACTTCCGGCGGAATCGAATCGACCAGCACGCCGCTGGTGTCGGCCACGTCGTTCAAGGTCAGTACGGCGGCATTGGTGGCGGCATCCTGGATGCTGCCGCCGTTGATGGTGATGGCGCTATCGAGCGTAACGCCGGTCATGTCCATTTCGCCGCCGACCACGACATAGCGGAAAGTCAGCGCCGACGTGCCGCTGCCCGACAGATATTGCGCATAGACCGTGCCGCCCGTGGTCAGGGTAATGCCGATTTCGGGGGAACCGGTCACGGTCACGGCCTCGCTGAAGTTGACCGTGAAATCGAGGTTTTGCCCGGCGATATAGGTGCCCGAAGACGGCACGCCGACCGACGAGACCGAAGGCGGCGTGTGCTCGATGGTGTAGGTGTCGCCGCCGGTAAAGGCCGCCGTTGCGCCGTTGCCTGCCGCATCGGTGATGCCGGTGCTGTTGTCGTTGAGGTCCAGCCGCAAGGTGCCGTCGCCTGCCACGCTGCCCACGGTCACGACGTAGGTCGTGCCGCTGCCGATGATCGAGGTGATGCCGCCTGTAGTCAGCGCCGTGCCGCCCGGGGTATTGGTGGTGGTCAGCGTAAAGTCGGACGCCGTCACGCCTGTGACGCTCTCGGCGAAGGTAACCGTAAACGATTCGCTGCTGCCGTTGTTGGTCAGCGCGCCATTGGCCACGCTGCTGATCACGGCCGGCGGCGTATGCTCGATGGTGTACATGGCGCCCGACGTGAAAGCGGCCGTGGCGCCATTGCCATAGATGTCGGTGACGCCGGTGCTGTTGGCCTTGAAGTCGAGCTGCATGCTGCCGTCGCCCTGCACGCTGCCTACCGTCACGGTATAGGTTGTGCCGCTGCCGGAAATCGCGGTGATGCCCGCGTCGGAAATCGCCGTTGCGCCCGTCATGGTGGAATTGACCAGGCCGATCGTGAAGTCCGAAGCCGTCACCCCCGTCACCGCTTCGGAGAAAGTGACGGTGAATTGCTCCGTGCTGCCATTGTTGGTCAGGGCGTTCACCGCCGTGATCGACGACACCGTCGGCTTGGTGGTGCTGACGGAATAGGTGCTGCCCGTGGTAAAGCCGCCTGACAGCGCATTGCCGGCCAGGTCGCTGACCCCGCTGCCGGAACTCTTGACGTCCAGGCCCAGCGTGCCGACGCCGGCGACGCCGGCCACCGTCACATCGTACGTGGTGCCGCTGCCCGACACCGCGCTGATGCTGGTATCGGTTACGGAGCCGGTCAACGCCGCCGTAAAAGACGAGGTCGACACGCCCTGGACCGCTTCGGAGAACGTCACCTGGAAGGTTTCGCTGCCGCCGTTGTTCACGGCGCTGCCGGTCGTCACGACCGACGACACCGTCGGCGCCGTCTGGTCCACCGTATAGGTCTGGTCGCCGGTATGGCCGGCCGTAATGGTGAGGCCGGCGCCGCTCTGCTCGCTCGTGCCCGAATTCAGATCGAGACGCAGCACGCCGTTGCCGCTGACGCCTTCGACCGTCACGGTATACACGCTCGTGCTGACTTCCGTGATCGCAATGCCCGTATCGGTCAACGAGCCCGACACGACGTGCGCCGAAAAGTCCGTATTCAAAATCGACGACGGGTTCATGGCTTCCGAATACGTCACCGTGAAGCTTTCGCTCGCGCCGTTGGTTGGCGTGCTGCCGGTGATGTCGATGCTCGACACAGTCGGCGGCACCGGCGAAGTGTACACGCGCCCGACGATGCCGCCCGTATCCGACCAGACCGACATGAAACCGTTGCTGGACAGGCCTACGACGCTACCAACGATCTGATTGCCTTCCCTGAGGCCGTTGACCTCGAAGTCAGTCGTATCGACCGCCGTGCCGCTCGACGTAAATCTTGCGCCGAAAACGCCGCCCTGGTTATAGTCGCCGACAACGCTGGCGGAACTATTCACTTGCCACTCGATGATGAAATCGCCGCCGCTCAACGGCGCAATGACAGGATACGTGGAATTGCCGACCAGCGAACCGCTTGATGCCGAACCGTCGACCGTGACGATCGAACCGCTCGCCACACCAGAACTGGTGAACATCTGAAACAAAACGTCGGTCGAGTTGTCCCAGGTGACGACATAACTTCCGCCGGTCAGCGCGGTAGCCTCGATGGGATCATCATAATTGTCGCCGTCGCTACCCGTTCCCACCGTCACCACCGTGCCCGCCGTGCCGCTCGTAACCTTTGCCTCATAGATATTCGAGGTATTCTCATCCACCCAGGCGACGGCGTAATTCCCGCTGGCTAAAGGCACGACAGCGGAGTAATAGTCATAGTCGCTGGTAGAAGAGTCCAAGGTGACCAGCGAACCGCTCGCGGTGCCGCCGGAAGTAAATTTTTGTGCGTATTGCTGGAAACTGGCTTCTGAGCCATCGGTGCTCGCAGACCACGAAATGACGAAGGTGCCATCCGACATCGTTGCGATGGAGGGGTTGGCTTGGGCACTGCCGGCACCGGAGACTTGGGATGCGTCAGCGAATTGCTGGCTACCAACGCTGACGCTGCCGGACGTGCTGACGATCCGGTAAGCAATCTCGGCTGCGCTGCCGGACTCGTTTTCGTAGGCGACCACGAATTGACCGCCGCTCAATGCAGTCACAACCGGCGTTGCATCATAGGCGCCGGCAGAAGCATCGATGGTAAATTCCGAGCCGACAGGAGTGCCGGTCGGCGACAGGATCTGCCCATATAACCCGTCGGAACCGGAACCGGCCTGATTGGGGGAAATCCAGACTACCGCCACGTCCCCGGTACTAAGCACCGTGCTGACCGGATTGTACTGCTGCCCTCCACTGGCATAGGTACTGACATTGACATTGCTGCCGAAACCGGTCAGATCGGTAGAGCTATTGCCGATGACGGTAAAAGTGAGGGTTTTCGTGACGAACGCGCTGCCGGTAGGCTGGCCGGTACTGTCGGTTTGGAACGGGTCGTTATATTGCACCGTGACTGTCACGGTCGTGCCGTCGGCCGGCAGGGTTCCCGAGCCCAGGCTCAGTGTGGCGGTATTGTCGGTGCTGCTGCCCGCGACGGTAAACAAATTTCCCACGGACTGGCTGGTGATTGTCCAAGCGCCACCTGGCAGAACAACCGCTTCCGTCGCCGTCAACGTGGCAATTGCCGACCCTGATGGTGCATTGTCGAATATGTAAGAGGTGCTGCCGTAAGTACCGCTGCCGGGGGAGGCGGTGATGCCGGTCGGCGCAGGAGCATCCGTCAATGTAATTTGCGTGCCGATTTCACTGCCGAATCCGGATACCATGTAGGCGACGTCAATCGTTCCCGACGTCGTCGCCGTTGAGGGTTGCGAGCTGACGAACTTCCAAAGCGTTCCCGAGCCTCCTGCGACATAGCTGAAACTGCCCGGTGTCCCCACCGTATAGGCATTCCAAGTCGAGCCCCCATTGGTACTGTAATAAAAAGTACCGGGCGGATAAGTGCTCTCATTGTTGACGAGCGCGACCTCGGTGACCGACGAGTTGCCCGTGCCGGAACCTGACCATCCTGTCACGAACGTGAACGTATTGCTGGTGCCACCAGGCTGCACATAGACGGTTGTGTTGTTATACAGGTTGATGGCCTGGTTTGCTCCCAACAGGTCGGCATAGGAGGTGTCAGCCAGCTTCGACACATCCAGTTTCCCGGTCGAATAATCGAGATCCCAGCTACCGCCCAACGACGCCGCCCCGACAGCCGTGGTCGACGCCGCCACCACGGCGTGGGTGGACTGCGACAAGGCATTGACGAATGCCGCACCGGCCGAGCCCGCCGCAACGTCGCAGCCATAGAGCATGACATCGGCATTCGGGCCGAGCGCGCCGGCGATGGTGCTCAATGCGGCGCTATGGCTTGCCAGGTTTTGCGAGGTCAACACCAGCGAACCAAGCCCCAGCTCCCCTTCCGCACCGTGGGAAAAGATCTGGATCGCGCTGACGTCATTGCGCCCGGCCAAAATTTGCGCCATCTGCGCCAGGCCGTCCTGCGTCGAGTCCAGCACGTAGACCTGCGCATTCGCCGGAAGATGCAGCCCGGCGATCAGGCCCTGGTAGTCGGCCACGTCGTTTTCCACGAACACCACTTCAACGGGCGCCTGCGCCTTGCCCGGAGCCGGGCCGGCATGCGAGGTTTGGACGCCTTGTCTGGAGGACAGCGCCTTGTCGGACGGTTCGATTTGCGCCGCGTTGGCGGTGTTCGCCACAAACGACGATGCGTCGAGCGCCTGGTAGAGCGGCGCACGCGCCGCCCGGATCAGTTCCGCACCGCGACCGGCATCGAGCGCGCTTTCCTGCGGCAGCAAATGGGCAAAGAGTGCCGCCTGGGCCAACTGGGGCGAAGCATGCATCGCGCCCTTGGCGGCGGCGTCGAAGTCGAGATGTGCGGCGTGCACTGCCGCACCGTCGAACATCATGCGTGGTTCGAGCGCCATCATGAGTGGACGCTTCTTGCTGAGATGCCGTGTCGGTTCGCTATTCTTGGCCATGTTCGCCCACCCTTAATGCGTCAATTTCCCGCCATGCGTTGACGTGAAATAAATCAGCCTCCGGCAGGTCGGAGGGTCACCTTGTTTTCCGACGCCAGCTACCCTCTGGCGCGTATCACTTGCGCTTCGCTGCCGACGCTGTCGTTCCAGAACGAGAGCTTGGCATATTGCTCGAACAAATCCGGCGGCAAGATGGTGCGCCGCGCTTCGACCGACACCCGGCGCCGCACGCGATGCAGTCCGGTCAGGCCGAGCGCCTGGTCGAATTCGGGCGCGTCGTATTCGACGTTCTCGAAGTCATGCGCATACCAGGGTTCGCAGAGGAATTCGTATACCAACTGCAGCACCCTTTCCGGCGCCTGGGTCAGCAAATCGTAATCCACGATCAGCAGCGACTTTGCGTGTTCGCCGTAATAGGCTTCCTTCAATGCCGCCCAGGGAAAGCCCACCAGGCGGTTGCGCTGCGCCAGCGTATCGACGCGGCTGTAGACGGTATTGCGCTCGACATCGTCGACGAACAGTTTGGTGTTTTCGTAGGGGTTGGCGCGGTATAGCCGCTCGATGCTATCCATCACCCAGGCCACGTTGCGCACGCAAGCGATAATCTTGGCGCGCGGAAACAAATCGATCAGCGCAGGCACCTTGGCGCACCACATGCGGTTGGTATCGAAAATGACGTCGCGGTCGGCATAATCGCCGTAATAGCTGTCGAACAGCGCGCCGAGCAAGCGCCGGCGTTGCTCATGAGAAATGATTGGACCAAACTCGCTGCCCGCGCTGAACTGGGTGAGCATGGTCGAAAACAAGGTTCCTACCGGACTGGTCATGCCGGCGTGAAAACGCGGGTTTTGCAGAAGCAGCGCGGCCAATAAAGTGGAGCCGGAACGGGGCAGGCCCGAGATAAAGTGGAATTTTCTGTCCTGCAAAGATGCTCTCCCCATGCGATGCAATCAAGCTGCTGCGAACGGCAAATCACTATTCTCTTTTTGTGGCAAATACTACACGATTAACACGCGTCAAGTAACACAAAGTTCCATCGAATATCATCAAATTGCCGGATGTTTTTTCTCGTCCGCGACCTGCACAAACCTTGTGCCACCGTTACCTGTAAGAGTTAACAGGTTCCCAGTGCGACAAACATCGGCTACATGTATGCCTGCCGACAACGAGACGAAATAAATTGGCCTCTCGCACCACTGGCAAACAACAAAGACGCATTGCCGGTAAACATTTGATTCACAAAAAATCCGGATTCACGTTCGCCGCACACGGTTTTATCGGACCGTGCAAAACGCTTGTCAACAATCACTCCAGGAGACCTCGATGGATGTATTTCTCGGCAGCATCATGACTTTCGGTTTTCCCTTCAACCCCAGCGGCTGGCAGCAATGCAATGGCCAGACCCTTGGCATCTCGCAATACACCGCGCTGTTTTCGTTGCTGGGAACGACTTACGGGGGCAACGGCACACAAACCTTCCAGTTGCCCAACCTGCAGGGGCGCATGCCAATCGGCCAAGGCAATGGCATCGGCTTGACCCCGCGCCTAATCGGCACGCCTGCAGGCACGGAGAACGTTACGCTCCTGATCAGCAATATGCCGTCGCATACCCACGTTGCCACCTTCACGCCATCAGGCGGCGGCGGTGGCGGCGGTGGCTACATGGTCTCGACCAACACCACCGGCAACAAGCTGGTTCCAAGCGCAACGAACAATGTCCTGGCCGGTTCCCCGGCAGGCGCGGACGGTGCCGCAATCTGGGCCACCTCGACACCGGCGCCCACCATTCCCCTCGGTGGCGCTTCCGGCGGCGGTGGCGGTGGCGGCGTCGTCACCAATGCATCGACCGGCGGTAGCCTTCCTACCGCGATCATGAACCCGTTCCTGGTGCTGAATTTCAGCATCGCCCTGGTCGGCATCTTCCCTTCACGCAACTAGGCAGCACACCCGGCCGGCAACACCGGCCGGGTGTGGCAATGGCATTTTTTAATCGACGAATATCACGATGCTGGAAAACATACGCGCCGCCGACTTCGAGTCGGCAACCGGCAAGACCTGCACTTTGCATCTGCCCGACGGCAGCACCCTTTCCGTGGTGCTCGATAGCGTTACGGAGAAGCCGCAATACCGCAATCCCTACGCCAAGGAGGGCCATCGCCTGCCGTTCTCCATCGGCTTGACCGCGCAGCAGGCAAGCGATTTCATCGACGGCAGCTGCCACCTGGAATTTCCCGACGGCAGGCGCATCGACGGCATCGGCACCTCGCGCGTCGCCCCGCTGGGCCGCGACCCATTGCTGGCCTACTATCAGATGATCTTCAATTAGACGCGCCCGGATACCAGATCATGCGATCGGCCAAAGGCTGCGCTTCTTCCACCTTGAAGCCCAGTTCCAGGTAGATGCGCTTGGCGCCGGGGTTGTTGTGCCACACCACGACCGCCACCGGGCATTGGTTGTTCGCGGCCGCCTGCTGCACCCCTTGCAGGATCGCCTTGCCATAACCGAAACCACGCGCCGTCGGAATAAAGGCAACGTAAATCACCCGCACTTCGTTGTGCCCGAAATCGACCACCAGAGCGCCGACGCTGTGCTGCGTCTTTTCGATGATGAAATGCATCGCGTTCGGGTAATTTGCGCCTGCCCCCTCCTCCATCGCCCGCATCTGCTGGGCAACGACGGTGTCGATCAATTCCTGTTCGCCGTCGATGAATTGCAGATCGGGCCGCGCCGAGCGATACAGCAATTCGAGAAAGGGCTGGTCATTCTGGGTAGCGGGCCGGACCGAGATACCCAAAGGCATGGAAGAGGCAAGCATGGCAATATCGATTCCCTACGAAATGATAAAGATTGTAAAAAACGCCGCCAAGCTTACCTCAGACGCGCCAACTGTGGCGTAGATGGCGCGCTTCTCGTTGCGACAGGCCGGCTTTTGTGCAACCATGAATTTCCCCCAAGCACATAGACAACCCCGCGCCATGTTCAACTTGTCTCTCGCTCAACGCTTCCTCCTGTTCACCGGCTTCCTGACCACCGCCCAGATCTGCGTCGGCTGCGGCGTCTATCGCGGTTGGTCGCCCGGCGCCACGTTGACCTCCTCGACTATCTTCGTCGTCCTCGGCTTCCTGATCTACTTGAGCGGCGCCACGGCGGTCAAAGGCTTCGTCGTCAACATGGTCACCAGCGCCTCGACCATGGCGGCAGGCGACCTGTCGACGCCGGTGCCGGTCGAGGGCAACGATGCCGCACGCACCGCGCTGGCCGCCTTCGCCGGCCTGCAGCAAGCCCTGCGCGCGCTCTTGGCCACCGTCAGCGAAGGCGCGCAGCAAGTCGCCATGGCGTCGACCGAAATCGCCTCGGGCAACCAGGACCTGAGCGTGCGCACCGAACAGTCGAGCATGGAATTGCAGCGCGCCAGCAGCGCCCTGCGCGAAATGAACGAAAGCGCGCGCATCGGCGAAGCGCTGCAGCGTGTGCGCCGTCTGGCCGAAGAAGCCACGCGGCGCGCCCACGGCAGCGGCGAACTGGTGGGCCAGACCGTGGCCGCAATGGAAGAAGTCAGCAAATCGTCGAAGAAGATCGCCGACATCATCGGCGTGATCGACGGCATCGCCTTCCAGACCAACATCCTCGCCTTGAATGCCGCCGTCGAAGCGGCACGCGCCGGCGAGCAGGGGCGCGGCTTCGCCGTGGTCGCCACGGAGGTACGCAACCTGGCCCAGCGCAGCGCCTCGGCGGCCAAGGAAATCAAGGACCTGATCACCGCGTCGGTAAGCCAGGTCGGCGTCGGCGCCAGGCTGGTCAACGACACCGGCGACAGCATGCATGCGGTCGTCACCTCGATCGAAGAAGTGGCCGCCCTCGTCAGCGAATGCGAAGGCACCGCGCAGGCACAATTGGCAGGCATCGCCGACGTAAGCCAGGTGATCCTGCGCCTGGACGACAGCACCCAGCAAAACGCCGCCCTGGTCGAGCAAAGCGCCGCCGCCGCGGAAAGCCTGAAAGACCAGGCCGGCCGCCTCAACGAAGCGCTGGGCAAGTTCCGCCTGTAATCAATCGCATCCGCTATTTGCGCCAACTCCCCATGACCGGTCGGGTATGCCATTCGCGGTAGAATGGCTGACTCGACAAGTCAAGCAGGGGAAATTCAGATGGAATGCACAGTACGCTGGACCGGCAAGTCCGGCATGACCTTCGTCGCCGAAACCGGCTCGGGCCACATCGCCACCATGGATGGCGCACCCGACGGCGGCGGCCGCAACCTGGCGCCGCGTCCGATGGAAATGGTATTGGCCGGCACCGGCGGCTGCACCGCCTACGACGTGGTCTTGATGCTCAAGCGCGGCCGCGAAGACGTGCACGGCTGCGACGTGAAACTGTCAGCCGAGCGTGCCGATGCCGATCCCAAGGTATTCACCAAAATCAATTTCCACTTCACCGTGACCGGGCACAAGCTCAAGCCCAACGCAGTCGAACGCGCAATCAAGCTGTCGCACGAAAAATACTGCTCTGCCACCATCATGATGGCCAAGACGGCCGAGATCACGCACTCGTTCGAGATCGTTGAAGTGATGCCCGCCGAAGAATAACGGATCGTAGTCGGGTTTTGTAGGGTGGGTGAGCGCAGCGTTACCCGCCAAGCGCCTAAAAAAAGATATTTGATGCTTTGTTCGGGGTAACGCTACGCTCACCCGTCCGGATTTGTTATATCCGTCGTCCCCGTGAAAACGGGGACCCATGGCGCCACGGCTATAAGTTGTTATGTGGTTCCCGTAGGGCGACCATCCGATTCACGGGGATGAGGGCTTAAGGGGGCGACGTCGCAGGTTGGCAATATCAAAGGTAATACGCCGTCGCCGTCATCACCTTCGCCATCGCCCGCATCGCACCGCGCACCGGCACAGGCAATGCGCTCGCCCCCATCGCCGCCGCCGCGCCGCCGTGCGCGGCTTCGTCGGCGCGCATCTGCTCCACGATCGCGCGCGACTTCGCATCCTGTTGCGGCAGTTTGCCAAGATGGCCTTCGAGATGTTCCTCGACCTGGCGCTCGGTTTCCACCACGAAGCCCAGGTTCCGTGCATCGCCACTATGCGCCGCCACGGTTCCCAACGCGAACGCACCGGCGTACCAAAGAGGATTGAACACGCTGGTATGCGAGCCAAGCTCGCGCAGCCGCTCGGCGGTCCACGCCAGATGATCCTCTTCCTCGCGCCCGGCCTCGGCGAATTGCGCGCGCAGCGCCGGATTGCGCGCGAACTTCCCTTGCGCCTCGTACAAGGCCTGCGCACAGATTTCGCCGACGTGATTGACGCGCATCAGCCCCGCGCTATGGCGCCGCTCGGCGTCGTCAAGCTTGTGTTCAACCAGCCCGGCGGAAGGATTGGCGCGACCGGATACGGTCACGCCGCTCAATACGCGCAAGGTCTTGTCGAAACCATTGATCAGATCGTCGATCGCAAACATCAGCACTCCAGATTAGTCTTGTTTCTTTTTGGGCGAAACACGTTTTGATCGCGATAATACGCTTCATCCTGCCCTGCCGCCCAGCCGGGCAAGCCAAGCACAGGCAGGGGCGTGAAGCCGGAACCCGGCAGCGCCGTCTCCAATTGCCGCGCCACGACGGCATCGAGCAAGCCGCGCTGTTCCATCCGCGATTGTTGGAAAAAACCCGCATCGACTTCCACCACCCAGGCATGCGCCGTGATGGCCTTGAACGGCGCGGTCAATTTCTCCAGCAACGCGTGGCCAAACAGGAAGGCGCCGCAATGCACGCCAAACGACGCGCGCGCGCCGATAAACAATGCTTCCCACTCGTGCGCACGCAAGGCCTCGGCCAGCGCAGCATCGGCGCAGGCAAACAGCGCCGCATTTTCGTCGAACAGCGTCGCCATGTCGCGCAACCTGCCGCGTGTCTGCCCGACTCCACCCTCGGCAAGCTCGCGCGCCTGGATGGCATTCAAGCCGCGCTTGATTGCCGGATAGCGCAACCAGACCAGGGCGTTGAGAAAGTCATGCAGGTTGGCGCGTGTAGGCACGCAGCCGGTCTCGTCAATGAAGGCTTCATACGCCATGCCATCAGGCAGAGCCTGCTGCGCCACGAAGCGCAGCGGCAAGCCGCGTGCATTGACGATAGCGAATTCACCGGCCTTGGCATTCAAGGCTTCGCGCCAGCCGGTACCGACACACGCTTGCGCCAGCCCGCGCCAATCTTCCAGCCAGGGCGCCCGCCAATCGATGCTACCGAATCCGGGCTGTTCCGTCAGGCCAGCTTCCACGCCATGGCCTCGCCGCCGTTCAGCGGGACGATGGTGCTGTCGCCAAACGGCAACTCGGCCGGAATGGTCCAGCCGGTGCGCTTCAGCGTCACGCTGCTGCCGTTGGGCGGCAGGCCGTAGAACGCCGGGCCGTGCAGGCTGGCGAAACCTTCGAGCTTGTCGAGTGCACCGGCCTGATCGAAGGCCTGGGCATACAACTCCATCGCATGCAAGGCCGTGTAGCAGCCGGCGCAGCCGCAGGCGTGCTCCTTCAAGCCCTTGGCATGCGGCGCCGAATCGGTGCCGAGGAAGAACTTGTGGCTGCCTGACGTGGCCGCCGCCACCAGCGCGCGGCGATGCTCTTCGCGCTTCAAGACAGGCAGGCAATAGTAATGCGGGCGGATGCCGCCCTTGAAGATTTCATTGCGGTTGTACAGCAGATGATGCGCCGTGATCGTCGCGCCCACGGTCTCATCGGCGGAAGCGACGTATTGTGCCGCTTCCCTGGTCGTGATGTGCTCGAACACCACGCGCAAGGCCGGCATGTTGCACTTCAACGGCTGCAGCACGCGCTCGATGAACACGGCTTCGCGGTCGAACAGGTCGATCTCGGCATCGGTCACTTCGCCATGCACCAGGAAAGGCATACCGACTTCCTGCATCGCCTCCAGCACCTTCGTGCACTTGGCCAGATCGGTCACGCCCGCGTCGGAATTGGTGGTCGCGCCGGCCGGGTAAAGCTTGACGGCATGGATGAAGCCGCTGTCCTTGGCGCGGCGGATTTCATCGGGCGCAGTATTGTCGGTCAGATACAGCGTCATCAAGGGCTCGAACTTCATGCCTTCGGGCAGCGCGGCCAGGATGCGTTCGCGGTAGGCCAGCGCCTGCGCCGTCGTGGTGACCGGCGGCTTCAGATTGGGCATGACGATGGCGCGTGCGAATTGACGCGCCGTGTGCGGCAAGACGGCAGCGAGCGCCGCGCCGTCGCGCAGGTGCAGGTGCCAGTCGTCGGGGCGGATGATGGTGAGGGTTTGGGTCATGCCCTTTATTATACCGCCTCACATATCTGCTGATTCGCACCGGCCCAGCGAGACAAGATTCAGTGGCGCAGAACGCAGTTCCGCTGGCGACGACGCCAAAAAGTCCGGAGTCAAAGCGGATAAAGAAGCGCGGATGTTTGAGCCGAAGGCGAGTTTCCGCGCTTCCCGCTTTGGCTCCGGACTTTTTGGGAACCCCCGCAGGGGCGGCGTTGTGCGGTCGCCTTTCTTTGCTTACTTTCGGGCGG
>OUWB010287388.1_pt1 | contig 72042 bp, 79 predicted proteins | sample 1779821 | NCBI WGS metagenome assembly OUWB01 (sample SAMEA3914806, study PRJEB12502) | metagenome | biome: forest; material: soil | place: Canada | collected 2011-08-03 | depth 0.1 m
AGCCGGTAGACGATAAGCTTAGTTGGCAGCAGCGCCGGAAGCCGGAGCCATGGCGGCAGCCGGCGAAGCCGAAGCGGCGGCGTCGGTAGCGGCAGCCGAATCCATCATAGCGGCGCCCGAAGCGTCAGCCGGAGCGGCTTCCGAAGCAGCCGTCTCTTCCGTGCCGGCCTTAGGTTGGCAGGCGGCGACCGAGAGGGCCGCGACAGCAGCGGCGGCAATAAGCGCCGTGCGGACGATGTTGGAGGTCATGGATCCAAATCCTTATGTCTAACGATTAGAGCGTCGAAGAGTCGACTTCTCACGCCCATGCCGCTTCCTAGCAATTTTGGGCGAGTCTCGCAAGAGGGTATTTCACGAAGCTGTGATCACCGTTGTGAGCGAAGCGCTGTTTTTCGTCAGAAAGGATGAATTTCGCCGCGATCCGGGGCGGATGGTCCGCCGCAGGGGCGAAAACGGTAGAACCTTACACGTCTTTTTACGCGCTCAGGCGCCGCGAGGCGCCTCGCATCAGCTCGGGCGGGCAGTCGCCCTTGCCAAGGCCAGGCCTTGGAAAATGCGCTCAGGCGACACATAGATTTCGGGCGTCACGCGAACCTCGCCGCTATGCGCCCATGGCCGCCGAATTGCAAGCCCCGGCGCGCTGATTCGCCTGGATTCGTTTAGGCTTCGTTCGGGATGTTGTTGAGCGCCTCTTCCATCTGCAGGAAGCTCGGCTGGGCTTCGGAGGGAATGCTGCCGCGGCCGATTTCGACCGAGATCTGCGCCGCATTGCCGTGCAGGTGGGCGACCAGGACCGACTGGATGATCTTGTAGAACGCCCCCTCCTCTTCGACCACCGCGCCCAGGCGCGTGGCGAAGGGACCGACCATGCCGTAGGCCAGGAACACGCCCAGAAAGGTGCCGACCAGCGCCCCGCCGATCATGGCGCCGAGAATTTCCGGCGGTTGGGTGATCGAGCCCATGGTCTTGATGACGCCCAGCACGGCCGCGACGATGCCGAGCGCCGGCAGGGCGTCGGCCATGCTCTGCAGGGCATGCGCCGGGGCATGCGCTTCGTGATGGTGCTTCTCGAGCTGCTTTTCCATGGCGTCCTCGACCTGGTGCGGGTCTTCGAGGTTCATGGTCATCATGCGCAGGGTGTCGCAGATGAAGTCGATGGCGAAGTGATCCTTCATGATCTTCGGGAAGCGATTGAAGATCGACGAATCGTGCGGCTTTTCGATGTGGCTTTCCAGCGCGATGACGCCCTTGGATTTCATCGTCTTGGTCAGCAGGAACAATAGCGACAACAAATCCTTGTAGTCCCCGGCCTTCCATTTCGGGCCGGAAAACACCTTACCCATGCCACTGCCCATGGCCTTGAGCGTCGTCAGGCTGTTGGAGATCAGGGTTGCCGCCACCGCCGCCCCGCCGATGGCCATCAGTTCGTGCGGCGCGGCTTCGATGATCGGGGCGAAATTGCCGCCCGAGATCAGATAGCTGCCGAACACCATGGCAAACAGTAGGACGATACCAATAATCTGGAACATCTAGGCCAACACCCGCGACTCGTTTTTGTCGCGTGAGTATGGCCGTTAATCATTAAGACGCGGTTTCCCCGCGCCCGATTTAGGGCATGCTGGACTCCAGCGTGTTATTTTGGTACATAGGTAGCATGACGGACACATCTGAAGTCGAGATCGAACGCGTGCAGACCGGCGTACGCCTGGAAAAGCGCCTGCTGAAGGTTCTCAAGGCGGTCGCCGAGCTCAAGGATATGAGCTTGGGCGACCTGCTGGAGGGTATCGTGCTGCATGCCTTCGAGGGCGAGGCGCCGTTCACGCCCGAAACCCGCGACGCCATTGCCGAATTCTGCCGGCTGTACGGCATGTCGCTGCACGCCGCCGATAGTCACAAACTCAAGGAGCGGCCATGATCGCCGATACCCCACCCGCGGCCCACGCGCCGAGTTTCGCCCACGTCGCCAATGGATTTGCCTTCGATATCGCCGCGCCGCCGGCAAGGGTCGCGCCCTTGTTCGGCCCCCAGGGCGAACGCGCCTGGGCCGGCGGCCACTGGGATCCGGCCTTTCTCTATCCGCTTCCCGCGACCGACGTTCAGGGCGCCGTCTTCACCGTGCCGCACGGCCCTTTGACTAGTGTCTGGGTCAATACCGTATTCGATCTCGCCGGCGGACATATGCAATATGTCTGCGTCCTGCCGGACATCATGGCCGCGACGATCGACGTCCGGCTGAGCCCGGCGGGTAACGGCACCCATGTCGAGGTCAATTATACGCGGACGGCCTTGCGTGAAGACGTCAACGCCGACGTTACGGCCATGGGTGAAAAAGACCTGCAAAGCGGGCCGCAATGGCAGTCGGCCATAGATGAGGCATTGGGCCTATGATCCCGCTCGACCGCTTCCTGTCGACCGAAGACGTCAAACGGGCCGGTTCGACCCTGGCCCGGCTGGCGTTGACGGGCCAGGAATGGGTGCTGACCGGCGGCTTCGCCATTGAAATACACTTGGCCCATCTCGGCGCGGCGACTCTCTATCGTCCGTTGACGGACATCGACTTTCTCTGCCGGGCGTTCACCGACATACCGGAGACCCTCGCGGAAACATTCTGGCCGCGCCACGTCCATCCGGACGATCCTCCGGGGAAAGCCCTGCTGCAAGCCTTCGATCCCGAGACCGGCGTGCGCGTCGATGTCTTTCGCGCCTATGGCGCGGTGATGGACCGCGCGGCGCCCATTGAACTTCCGTCCGGGCCAATCGCCATGATCAGCGCGGCCGACCTGACGGCCCGCGCGGCGCGGTTGAGCTGGGACATTTGCGAAGACAAGCCTGTGGTCTTCAAATATGTCCGCGATGCCCTGCGATTGGCTGACAGCGTCCCCATGGCCGCCGTGGAGGCCGTATGGCCCGACCACCGCAAGTCCGGCCAGCCGTTCCGCTTCGCCGACGCCATAACCGAAATACGCCGGCAGAGCGCGGCCCATTCCGAACGCCTTGTCGAATTGGTCTACGCGCGAAATCCCGACGAGATCTGCACGCGATGCCGGGATTCAGGAGCATTGCGGCGCGCCGACGCGCACCGCATTGTCGATCTGGCCGGCTACTGCTGACCGCCGCCGAGCGACGTGTAGGGCACGGGGCCGGCATTGCCGTCCGCGCCGCCGGTCATGGCGACGAATTCGTTGGCCAGGGCAAAGCTGAGATAGCCGTCCGCCGGCCGATGATGGGCGCGCTGCCAGTCGCGGATCGCCTGGCGCGTATTGACGCCGATGACGCCATCCTGCGACCCCGGATCGAAACCGGCGGCCTTGAGGGCCTGCTGGGCGCGGATGCGCTGCTGCAGGGAAAGCGGCGGCTCGACCGGCCAGGGCGTCGACAGCGCGGCCTTGCCGCAGACGCCGTCGGCGATCAGGCCGACGCCCAGGGCGTAGGCCGTCGAATTGTTGTATTTGCGGATAATATAGTGGTTGGGCAGCGCCAGGAAGGCCGGCCCGCTTGCGCCCGACGGCAAGAGAAGCGTCGCGTCCTCGGTCATTTCCTGCGCCGTGAAGGTGCCGCCGTCGGCGCGGCGCACGCCCAGCAACTGCCAGGCGTCAGGCTTCATCTTGGCCGTTTCCGCCATATAATAGTCGAAACCCGCCGGCAGGATGACTTCGACATCCCAGGCCTCGCCCGGCTTCCAGCCGGCCTGGGCCAGCAGATTGGCGGTCGAGGCCAGGGCGTCCGAATCGGAGTTCCAGATATCGACCTTGCCGTCGTGGTCGCCATCGACGCCGAGCTTGAGATAGCTGTCGGGTTCGAATTGCGTCTGGCCCATGGCGCCGGCCCACGAGCCCTTCAGCGTCTGGCGGGGCACGCGGTTGTCGCGCAGAATGGTCAGAACGGCCAACAGCTGATCCTCGGCCCAGACGCGGCGGCGGCCGTTATAGGCCAGCGTCGCCAGGGCCGAGACCACATCTATATTGCCCTGAACGCGGCCGAGGTCGCTTTCCATGCTCCAGATGCCGCCCAGCACGCAGGCCGGCACGCCGTAAGTGCGCTCGATCTCCGGCACATTGACGTTCGCCGCCAGCCGCGCGCGAGTCGCGTCGATGCGCGCCTGGGTGACGGCGGTGCGGATATAGCTGCTGATCGGCTTGGAAAATTCCGGCTGCTGCGAATCGGACGCCGTGACCGTGGCCAGGGGCTGGACGCCCGCCAGCATGGAATCGACCAGATCGTCATTGAAGCCGTGGGCGCGCGCCTTCTCGTGGAAATTGGCTTCCCACTGCTCGAAGGTGGCGTAGACGATCGGCTGAACGCCGGCCGAGGGCTGAGCGGCGGCGGCGGCGGGCGCCGCCGAGGACGCGGCCGTCGCAGCGCCGGTTTGCGCGCCCGGCGGTGTCGCCGGGGCAGGCCGCGCAAGCGGAACCTGGGACGCCTGCGGCATCTGGGGCGCGATATCGCGCGCGGGCGTCGAAGCGCACGCCGCCAGGACGACGAACAGGCTGAGATAGCGCAAACGCATGAGAGTTCCGGTCATTCGCCTCAATTAGCCTGATTGCCTGCCTTTTTCCAAGGGTCTAAAACGTCTACATGACCAACATGACGCGCACGTGATTTTTGGCGTCGAGACGAAAAAGCGGCATTTTTCGCTGCGCAGTGCGTTGACTTTTGCCGCGCGCTCCCATAGTAACCGCCGCTCTTGGGCTGCGGGCGCGTCGATGACGCTCGTCCTGTGGCCGCAACCCATTCGCAAAAGACCAGGTGAAAGCCAATGAAAGTCCGCAGTTCGCTCAAGTCGCTCAAGGGTCGCCATCGTGACTGCAAGATCGTGCGCCGTAAGGGCGTAGTCTATGTGATCAACAAGACCGATCCGCGCTTCAAGGCCAAGCAAGGCTGATATGCCGCGAGCGCGGGAAATCGCGCTTGATTGGAATTTGCAAAAACGCTTAAGGCTCAGGCCTTAGGCGTTTTTTCGTGCGTTCAGCCCTTCCCCTCGAACTGGAGTCCCCGGATATGACCGACATCAAGGCCGTTCTCTTCGACGTCGGCAACGTGCTGATCACCTGGCATCCGGAAAATCTGTTCCGCAAGGTCATCCCCGACGACGCGCGCCGCGCCTATTTCCTGGAGACCGTGGTGCCGATGGACTGGCACATGAAGCACGACGCCGGGGTGACCTTCGCCGAAAACCGCAAGGGGCCGCTGGAGCGCTTTCCGGACTTCGCCGATGAGATCCACGCCTTCGACGCGCGCTTCGACGAGATGCTGGGCGAACCGATCGCCGAGACCTTGGCCGTTGCCGACGAATTGCAGGCCAGGGGCGTGCCGCTCTACGCCCTGACCAATATGCCGCAGGAGAAGGCGCAGATGGTCTTTTCCAAGATCCCGGTGTGGCGGTATATCCGCGACGTCGTCATTTCGGGCGACGAAAAGATCATGAAACCCGACCCGGCGATCTACGAGCTGGCATTGAAGCGCATGGGCCTGACCGCGCCCGAAGTGTTCTTTACCGACGACAGCGTCGCCAATATCGAGGCCGCGAAAAGCCTGGGCTTCGTCACCCACCTGTTCAACCGGCCCGAGACCCTGCGTCCAGCCCTCGTCGAAGCGGGTGTATTGTAGACCTATCCACAGTCCATCCGGACTTATCCTCAGCCTGCGGATTGAGGCGGCGGGATCGATTCTCTATGGTCAACAATCTTAGTTAAGCACAGGATTTTCCGACCATGGCCGATGACGCCCCCTCCTTTTCGTCCAACGACGTCATCACCGGCGCCGCTCAGGGCCGGCTGCGCACCATCATCGAGCGCATCGAGCGTCTCGAGGAGGACAAGGCCGTCGTCTCCAACGACCTGAAGGAAGTCTATGCCGAGGCCAAGGGCGAAGGCTTCGATGTCAAGATCCTGCGCAAGGTCGTGCGCTTGCGCAAGCAGGACAAGGTCAAGCGCTCCGAGGAAGAGGCGCTGATCGACCTCTACCTGTCGGCCATCGAAGGCTAAGGACACGCGGCGGATGGCGTTCAAGGCGCGACCGCCGGGCAAGGGCATAAGCCGCGCCAAACCATTGCAATCCAAGACGCCGATGAAGCCGGGCGCCGGCTTCGCGGCGCAGTCCTTTACCACCAAGCCGCCCTCGCCCGCCGAACTGCGCCGGGCGCAACAAAAAGCCTTGCAGAAGGCGACCTTGCGCGTGCTGGAAAAGGCTCGCAAGGAAGCGGCCGAGAACGGCATCGACCTTTCCGAATGGGAAAGCGAATTCCTGGGCAGCGTCGGCGAACGCGTCAAGACCTATGGCCGCGCTTTCGCCGACCCCGACAAGGGCGCGGCCGGCGGCACGCTCAGCCTGCGTCAGGGCGTGAAACTGAAGGAAATTCGCCGCAAGGCCGCCACGGCCAAGCCGAAGCCCTGACTTCGCCTGTTTACCTATACCTAAACCGCGCCGACAAAGACCGGGATCGGCACGCTCAGCTTCTGGCCCGTCGGCGCCAGCGTGCCGTCGGGCTGGATGTCGAACGCCACGAGATCGCCGCTGTTCTGGTGCGCCACAAGCAGTTGCTTTTCCGCCTCCAGCATCAGGAAGAAGCGCGGCCAGTCGCCGAGCGTGGGCGATAGCTGCAAAAGGCTGAGATGGCCGGTGTCGTCGATGGCGAAGACTCCCACGCTGTTGTGCCCGCGATTGGACATATAGAGCCGGTCGCCGCGCGCATTGAGGACAAGGTGCGCCGCCTGGCTGTGCGCCGTGAAATCGGCCGGCAGGCTCGATATCTGCTGCACCAGGGTAAAGGTGCCGTCGGCCTGGAGCTCCAGCGCCAGCACGCAATTGCCCATCTCGCAGACGACATAGGCGTTGCGGCCGTTCGGATGGAACGCCAGGTGCCGCGGCCCGGCCCCGGCCGGCGCCTGCAACGCCACCCGGGCATCGCCGATCTTGCAGGCGGCGGCGTCGAACGCATAGACCAGCACCTGATCCGTGCCCAGATCGACCGAGTAAATCGCCGTCTGGTCCGGCGCGAACTTGACGCAATGGGCGTGCGGCCCGGCCTGGCGGTCCTTGTTGGGACCGGAACCGGTATTCTGGCGGACGATGGCCGGTTCGATCGGCAGACCGCCCTTGTCGAGCGGGTAGAAGACAACGTCGCCGGTATTGTAATTGGCCATGGCCAGAACCTGCTCGTGCGCGTCGAGCGCGGCATAACAGGGGCTATCGCCGCGACTCGACACCGAGCGCCGCTTTTCCCAGGTCTTGTCGCCGCGGGCATAGATGCCGACCTTGCCGTCCGCCTGCTCGTCGAGCAGGTAATAGAGCTTGTGGCGCGGGCTGTAGACCCCGAAGGAGATATTTTGCGCGATGGGATCGGGCGTGCCCAGGGTCCAGGTCCTGTGGGCGCGGTTGAAGCTCAACGGATAAAGACCCTGGCCGCCGCTGGCCACGCCCTGTTGCGCGGCATAGGTACCGACATAGAAATGCAGCTCCGCCGCGGCGGGCGCGGCCTTGACATTGGCGGCCAGGGGAAGAACGGCCACGGCGCCGGTCGTTGCCAGGAATGTTCTGCGGCTGGTTTTTCTGTCGGTCATTGGACGCGTCCCTCGAGCCTGTATGTTTCCGCGCAAATTAGTTCGCCCAGGCGCGCCCGGCGAGTCATTTCTCGCCCAAATTCGGGTGATACAACCGTAAAACACGCACCAAACCCGGAAAAACATCGGTAAAACCACGGAAATCATTTCTGCGGAAACCGAATTCGTCTTTCATTAACGCTTAAAGTTGAAATTGTGGCCATCACGGACCGGCCCACGTCCGTCAGGAGTTGCGTACATGAAAGCCGCGAGCGAAGTCCCGCGCCCCGCCTATGCGCCGCTCAGGCCCGCCGAAATCCTGAGCTACGCGCTCGGCGACGCCGGCTTCAACTTCTACTGGGCGCCGATGTCGGCGTTCCTGATGATCTATCTGACCGATGTCGTCGGCCTCGGCATGGCGACCGTCGCCCTGCTGATCACGGTCATGCGCGTCGTCGGCGCCGTCGCCGACCCCGTGTTCGCCGCGATCATCGACCGCACCCATACGGATTATGGCCGCTACCGGCCGTGGTTTCTGTGGCTGGCCTTGCCGCTGGCGGCCTCGGGTGTGCTGGCCTTCTCGACCTCCGGCCTGCCGCCCGGCGTCCGTGTGCCGGCCGTGTTCGCCAGCATCATCCTGTTCAACCTGATCTACACGGCGGGCAATGTCGCCTATAACGCCCTGTCCGGCGTTATCACCTCCAATCCGAAACAGCGCGAGATTCTGTTGTCGATTCGCTTTTTCGGCGCCTTCCTGACAGCGGCGGGTATCACCTGGCTGACGCCGAAGCTGGTCGCCTTCCCCGGCGCGCATCAGGAGGCGCTGGGTTGGCAGTTCGCCATGACCCTGTTCGGCGTCACAGCGGCGCTGATCTTCGGCAACCTGTTCCTGCACACGCGCGAACGCTTCGCCTTCGCGTCCGAGCCTCGCCCCACGCCGTTCGGCGACATCAAGGACCTGGTCACCAGCCGCCCGTGGGTCGTCCTGTTCATCCAGGCCTTCCTGATGACCATCGCCTCGATGCTGCATACCGGTCTGACGCCCTACTACGTCAAATATCTAATGGGCCGCGCCGATCTCGTGCCCGTGTTTATCGCCGTATTCACCGGTGGCCTGGCCGCCGGTTCGGCGCTGTCTCCCCTCCTGACGCGCTGGCTCAGCCAGCGTCAGGCGGTGGCCTTGACGCTGGGTCTGACCTGCCTGTGCGGCCTTGGCTTCTACGTCGTGCCCGCCGGCCAGATGGGGTTGATCTTTGTCTTGCAAGTGTTATGCGGCATGGCTTTCGGCACGGTATCGACTCTGACTTTCGCCATGTATGGCGATACCGCCGACTTCAATGCCGTGCGCACGGGTCATCGCGCCACGGCCATGACCTATTCCGGCATCATGTTTTCCAAGAAGATCGCCGCCGCCCTGGCCGCCGCGGCCATCGGCTGGGGCCTGACGACGCACGGCTTTGCGGCCAATGCCGCGGCGTCACCCGCCATGCTGACAATCATTCGCCTGCTGATCGGCGTCGCGCCGGCGACGCTGGCCGTGCTCGGCGCCGTGGCCATTGCTTTCTACGACCTCAATGTCTCACGCCATCGAAGCAGCCAGGCCGAACGCGTCATCACAGATCCCGCGCCGCAGAGCTGACTTAGCTCAAGCGCCGCATGGCGTCCTGTCAAGAAAACCCTACCCGACTTCCTTGACCAGGCCTTCCAGACCGCAGTCGCGGACCTTGCGGTAGAGCGTCGAGCGGCCGATGCCGAGGCGGCGCGCCACTTCCGACATATGGCCGGCATAGACGCCGATGGCGTGTTCGATCAGGTCGCGCTCGATGTCTTCCAGCTTGCGCAGATGCCCGGCCTCGTCGAGGATGCGCACCGGGCTGTCCTGATGCAGGGCGGCCATGGCTTCGTGATGCTCTTCGAGCAGGCGGGGCGCCGCCAGCGCCTGTGTGGGCACGGAGGCATGGGCGGCCTGGGCAACCGGCGCGACAACGCCGCTGATCGCCGGAAAGTCGAAAGCCTGGAGATGCGGGCTGTCCGACAGGACGATGGCGCGATAGACGGTGTTTTCGAGCTGGCGGACATTGCCCGGCCAGTCGTGGGCGCACAGCATCTGCATGGCGTCGGCGGCGACGCCGGTGACGCGCTTGCCCTCTTCGATATTGAAGCGGCGGATGAAGTGGTCGATCAGCGCCGGAATGTCGTCGCGGCGTTCGCGCAGGGACGGCGCTTCGATCGGGAAGACGTTGAGGCGGTAGAACAGGTCCTCGCGGAACAGCCCGGCCTTGACCTGGTCGGCCAGGTTACGATTGGTCGCGGAGATGATGCGGACATCGACCTTGATCGGGCGCTTGGAGCCGACCGGATCGATCTCGCCTTCCTGCAACGCGCGCAGCAGCTTGACCTGCATGTCGAGCGGCAGTTCGCCGACCTCGTCGAGGAACAAGGTGCCGCCATTGGCTTCCTGGAACTTGCCGAGATGCTTGTCCGAGGCGCCGGTGAACGAACCCTTTTCGTGACCGAACAGGATGGATTCGACCAGATTTTCCGGCAGGGCGCCGCAGTTGACGGCGACGAACGGCCTGCCGGCGCGTTCCGACGAGCCCTGGATGGCGCGGGCGATCAATTCCTTGCCGACGCCGCTTTCACCCAGGATCAGCACCGGGATGGACGACTTGGCGGCGCGTTCGCCGAGGCGGCGGACGACCTGCATCGCCGCCGACGTGCCGATCAGGTCGTCGAACGAGGTGCGATTGTTGGCATGCTTCTTCAGGCGGGCCACCTCGGCGCTGAGATCGCCCATCTGCAGGGCATTACGCACGCTGACCAGGATGCGTTCCGGCGAGGCCGGCTTGATGAAGAAGTCCTGGGCGCCGGCCTGCATGGCCTTGACGACGGTGTCGATGCCGCCGGACGCCGTCAGCACGACCACCGGCACGCGAATGCCCGAGGCGCGAATGTCCTTCAAGGTATCGATACCCGACTGTCCGGGCATGACCAGATCGAGGATGACCGCGTCGATGCCGGTCGTCGTCGCCAGCCGCTCCGTGGCCTGGGCGCCGTTCTCGGCGTGCAGCACCGCGAAGCCTTCGCGTTCGAGCACGGCCTGAATGAGGCGGCGCTGCGTCGGATCATCGTCGCAGATCAGGATCGTTTTGGCCATTTTTTGCACCCATCATCGTGTCGTTTTGACAACCGCCGCCGGTTTTTTGGCGGCTTATTTTGGGACGGACCTTACGCGCCCTGGGTGAAAATCCGGTTTACAACCCGCGTTTTGTCTCGATTTTTACATCGCGACGTCCTATGTCGGGGAAACCCCCATCAAAAGTGAACCAAGATACAACATATGCCCGATACCGCTTCGTCCATTTTGCCCGTTTGGGACCTGTCCGACCTCTATGCCGGTCCGGAGGATCCCAAAATCGAGCAGGACTTCGCCCGCGCGGCGGCGACACTGAAAGAGCTCGCCAAGCTGCAGGGCCAGTTCCTGTCGGCGCGCGGCAATGCCGAGCGGCTGGGCCTGCTGATCGACCAGGCGGCCTCGCTCTACGAGAAGGCCGCCGACGACATGGGCGGCGCGCTGGCCTATGCCACCTTGTCGAGCACCATAGCGCGCGAGGACATGCGTATCTCCAAGCTGGCGTCGGATCTGCAGACCCAGGCGGCCATGGTGTCGGCCGACAGCCTGTTCCTGTCGCTTGAGCTCAACAAGCTCGAAGACTGGGAAATCGAACAGGCGTTGAAGGTCCAGCCCAAGGCGACCCGCTGGCGGCCATGGCTGCGGCGCATCCGCGCCTCGCGCCCGCATGAACTCAGCGCCGACCTCGAGCGCCTGATGCTGGAACGCATGCCGGCGATTCAGCAATGGACGCGCCTGTTCGACGAGACCCTGACGCGGCTGCGCGCCAAGGTCGGAAAAGAAAGCCTGACCTTGTCCGAGGCCCTGTCGCGCCTGTCGGCGCCGCAGCCGGCCCTGCGCAAGGCCGCCGCCCAGGGCTTGACGGGGGCGCTGAAGGACGCGGCGCCGGTGCTGGCCCTGGCGCTCAATACCCTGGCTGTTGAAAAGCAGGTCGAGGACCGCTGGCGCAAATACGAAGACCCCGCCGCGTCGCGCCACCTGGCCAACGAAGTCGACAAGGACGCCGTCGACGCCATGGCCGAGGCCGTCGCCGAATCCTACGGCACGCTGTCGCACCGCTACTACGCCCTCAAGGCGAAGATACTGGGCAAGAAGCAACTCGATTTCTGGGACCGCAACGCGCCGCTGACCGAGGACGTGCAGAAGCTGTATTCGTGGGACGAGGCCCGCGCCATCGTTTTGAAGTCGTTCGCCCAGATGGGCGACGCGTTCGAGGCCCGCGCCCGGACCTTCTTCGACAACCCGTGGATCGACGCCCAGCCGCGTCCCGGCAAGTCGTCGGGCGCTTATGCGCACCCCGTGACCGCCAATCGCCATCCCTATGTCATGCTCAACTTCACCGGCGACCGCCGCGAGGTGCTGACCCTGGCCCACGAGCTGGGCCACGCCGTGCACCAAACCCTGGCCGCCCCGCTGGGATCGATCCTGGCCGATACGCCGCTGACGCTCGCCGAAACGGCATCGATCTTCGCCGAGGGCCTGGTGTTCGAGCACCTGGTCGCCCAGGCCTCGATCGAGGAGAAGAAGGCGCTTCTGGCCGGCAAGATCGAGGACGGGCTGAACTCGGTGATCCGCCAGATCGCCTTCCACCGCTTCGAGGAACGCTTCCATGCCGCGCGCATGAATGGCGAGGTCTCGATCGACGAGATCAACGCCATCTGGCTCGAGGTCATGGGCGAAAGCTTGGGACCCGCGATCAAGCTCAATGACGGCTACGAATATTGGTGGGCCTATGTCAGCCACTTCGTCCACGCGCCGTTCTATGTCTATGCCTATGCCTTTGGCGACCTCTTGGTCAGTGCGCTCGTCGAAAAGCGGCGCGAGGATCCGGCGGCGTTCACGCCGGTGTACGAAGCCCTGCTCAGCGCCGGCGGCACCAAGACCTATGTCGAGGCCCTGGCGCCCTTCGGCATGAACCCGCGCGACAAGGCGTTCTGGAAGATGGGATGTGCCCGTCTGGAAGGCCTTATCGATGCGTTCGAGGCGTTGGTATAGTCTGTCGGAAGGCCTTCCAGGCAAAGCGAAACATGGTTGGAGGGTTTGATCGACGCGTTCGAGGCTTCGGTCTAAGCTGAAACGCCGTGGCCGAGGACGGCGGTAAAGAGCGCAAAGACTCCGATCGCCACGACGATTACCGCCGGACTGCGCTTCAAGATCACGCCCTGCCCGGCCGGCGCGGCCCGGCGCGGAATGATCAGCAACGGCACGGCGCCACTGGCGACTTCCAGGACGGCGTCGTGCAGGTCGCGCCATCCCGGCCCGGCATAGGCCAGCGCGGCCAATCCCGCCGCAGCGATCGCCGCCAGTCCGGCGACACGGGCGACGCGACGCGCCTGCGCCGCCTGCGGCCACAACCGCGACAATCCCGCCGCCGTCAGGCGGACATTGACGAGGTAACAGGCAATCCCGGCCGCGCCGCCGGCGATCCGCCACCACAGACTTGGCGCGCCGAAGAGATCGCGCGCCGCGAAATAGAGATCGCCGTCCTGCGTCAGCATGGCGTGGAAGGCATAGCCGCTTTCCCAGCCGTAGCTCAGGGTCATAACGAGCAAACAGAAGAGACGCGCCGCCGGTGCCGCAACGAAACGTCCAGCGATCAGCGCCGCTGTGCCGACGGCGAGGTCCATCGCCGGTCCGGCCGGATCGATCCAGAGCGAGCGGAGGCTGCAGCGGAACAGGGCCGAGCTCAGAAGCGTGATATGGCCGCCGTTGATCAGACAGGCGCTGCCGTGGCCCAGGGCCTCATGCGCCACCGTGACCACGCACGCGGCCAGGACGGCCAGCGCGGCCACGGTGAGCAGATCGTTTTTGGTCGTATCGGTTTTGGCGGTCATGTCAGCCTCTCGCTCTCGGGTTCCAGGCCATCTGTCGCCAGCCGCCGCGGCGCGTCATGCCGAGTTTGAAATTCGGCCAGCCGTTTTCTCACTGGCGGCTGCGCCACGGCGGTAGTCCGTGGGTGTCGTGCCGGTGGCGGCGCGGAAGGCGCGATTGAATGGGCCGAGCGATCCGAAACCGGCGTCGAGGGCAATCGTCAGGACCGGCACCTCTGCCTGGGCAGGGTCAGTCAGGGCCGCCTTGACCTCGGCCAGGCGGAAACCATTGACATAGGCGGCGAAGTTGCGCGCGCCGACCCCCTGATTGATCAGCCGGCGCAGGCGGTATTCCGGTAGCGCCATGCGCCGCGCCAGGTCGGCGATACTGAGTCGGGGTTCGCGATACAGGCGCTCCTCGGTCACCAGCCGCTCCAGACGCGCCAGCAACAGACTATCTTCGGGCGTTGCCGCCGGGGCGGACTTGGACGGGACCACGGCAGGTTCGGGCCGCACGCCGAGCAGGCCCCAGGCGATCACCACGGCGACGACGAGCAGGCCGGCACTGTCCGCCAGGCCGCCGCCGCGCGTGGTAGCGGTCGCGGCCGCATGCAGAACGAAGAACGCGGCGCCGCCGGTAACGACGGCGATGCGGACATGGCGGCGGCGCTCGACCAGGTCACCGCGCCAGGAGGCAAGCGCCTGCCCGACGGCCAGGGCGGCGAATATCAGATCGAGCGCGTTCAGGCCTTGGTCGATCTGACCTGCCACGGTCAAATGCGACGGCCCGAGGATAAAGGCATTGACCGCGGCCGTCCCGGCCACGGCGAGCCATAGCCCGGCCTGCCATCGGCGCAGGCGGAAACCGTCATCGAACAGCGACCAGGCCACCAGCCAGAACACGACCGAATCACCCGCCATCAATACAAACAGAGGCAGCGACCATAGGCCCGTCGCGGCGCGAAACCCCGGCGCGGTTTCGATCAGATAGGCGGCCGCGCCGGCGGCCAGACACGCGCCCAGGCGCACCCCCGTCAGACGGCCCCAGTCACGCAGGTTCAGCCCCGCGATAAGCAGCAGTATAAGGACCCCGCCCCCGCGCACAAAAGCATCGATCGCCGCCATCGCCACCTCCCGGCTCAGCCTAACACGGATGCGCCGCCTGCGCGCATATGCCGCGGCGCAAAACGCGTTGACCAAATCCTGACCCTTTTGTAAGAGAATTGATAAACGATACAGGGATTCCGGACATGTCTGACCATCACGATCATTCCGACTACGTTCACGGCAAGATGGACATCCATCAGAACCAGTCGACCTATGCCCTGTTCGGCAATCTGACCAAGTGGGGCTCTCTGGCGGTCGCGGTCGGCCTGGTCTTCCTGGTGCTGTTGACCTGCGTCCCCAGCGCCGGCTTCATGACGGCGGCCATCGTCGCCATCGTCCTGGCGGTTCTCGGCTGGGTCTTCCTCAAGAAGAAGCCAGACGCCTCGCACTAAGGCCCCCCTTTATGACCACCCTCACCGAACGGCAACAGAAATGGTTCGCCTCGGTGAAAGCCGGGCTGGAACGCGATACCGGCAAGACGCTCGACGAATGGGTGGCCATCGCCCGGACCTGCCCCGAAACCAAACCGCGCGCCCGCCAGGCATGGCTGAAAGCCCATTACGGCCTGGGCCAGAATCGTGCCGTACAGGTGCTGGACGCCGCCTTCCCCAGCAACGAACCCGGCTGGAATGAGGAAGAGGCCTTGCGCGAGGCGCTTTGGGCCGATCCCGCGTCGCGCGCCATACTCGACGCCCTCGAAGCCGGCATCAGTGCCGCCCTGCCCGATTCGTTGCGCACCCAGCGCAAGGGCTTTACTGCCTGGTCGCGATCGGTGCAATTCGCCGCCATAAAACCCGTCAAGACTGGCGCCGCCGTCCTCGGGCTCGCCGTCACGCCCGACGCATCACCTTTGCTTGTCCCCGCCGGCAAGGAAGCCTGGTCGGAACGGCTGAAGAGCAAAGTCGTCCTCGCAAGCGCGAAAGACGTTACACCTGAAATTACACATTTGCTGCAGCGCGCCGCCGCCGGCGCATGAGCAATCGCACAAATGACACCGGTGGCATTTTCTGCGCCACCGGATGATATTGGCCTTTACTTGCCGGCCTTTTCCCCATAACACACGGCTAAACAAGGCGAGCGGTCAGAGTCGTTTACCTACGTCACCGACTCTGCTCCCGAATCCCATTCAAAGGGGATATAAGATTGGCTGTCACCATTGCGATCCTCAAGGAAACCCGGGCCGGCGAAACGCGCGTGGCAGCGACGCCCGATACCGTGAAGAAATGGACGCTGGCCGGCGTCGCCGTGACCGTGGAAGCCGGCGCGGGTCTGAGGGCGGCGATCACCGACGAGGCCTTTGCCGCCGCCGGCGCGACGATCGCCAAGACGGCCAAGGACGCCCTGAAGACCGCGGACCTCCTGCTCAAGGTGCGCGCGCCCGAAGCCGCCGAGATCGCCCTGCTGAAGGACGGCGCCGTCGTCGTCGCCCTGCTCGACGCCTATCGTGAAAAGGATGCCGTCGCCGCCCTGGCTGCCAAGGGCGCCACCGCCTACGCCATGGAATTCGTCCCGCGCATCACCCGCGCCCAGGTCATGGATGCCCTGTCGTCGCAGGCCAACCTGGCCGGCTATCGCGCGGTGATTGAAGCCGCCGAGGCCTACGGCAAGGCGTTTCCGATGATGATGACGGCGGCGGGTACGGTCGCACCGGCCAAGGCCTTCATCATGGGCGTGGGCGTCGCCGGCCTGCAAGCCATCGCCACGGCGCGCCGCCTGGGCGCGGTCGTGTCGGCGACCGACGTGCGCCCGGCCACCAAGGAACAGGTCGAAAGCCTTGGCGCCAAATTCCTGGCGGTCGAGGACGAAGAGTTCAAGAACGCCCAGACCGCCGGCGGCTACGCCAAGGAGATGTCGGCCGAGTACAAGGCCAAGCAGGCGGCGCTCGTCACCGCGCATATCGCCAAGCAGGACATCGTCATCACCACGGCCTTGATCCCCGGCCGGGCGGCGCCGATCCTGGTCACCAAGGAACAGGTGGCGTCGATGAAGCCCGGCTCGGTGCTGATCGACCTCGCCGCGCCGCAAGGCGGCAATGTCGAGGGCTGCGTCGCCGACCAGGTCGTCGACATCAACGGCGTCAAGATCATCGGCCCGTCCAACATCACCGCCCGCATCGCCACCGACGCCTCGGCCTTGTATGCCAGGAACCTGCAAGCCTTCACCGGCCTGCTGATCACCAAGGAGGGCGCCCTGGCGTCCGATGCCGAGGACGAGATTCTCAAGGCGGCCCTTGTCACCCAGGGCGGCGCCGTCGTGCACCCCAGTCTGAAAGTCGGTTAAGTATGGTCGCCATCGATTACGAACAAAAAGCGACCGCGTGGTACGCCGCGTGGAATAGCCGCGATGCGCAGGCCATCTGCCGCCTCTATGCCGACAATCTGGTCTTCATCTCGCCCTTCGTCGCCAAAACGGGCATGTCGGACCGTGGCGTCCTGACCGACATCCAGGCCTTCTTTGAATATGTGACGAACACCCTGCCGCGTGTGCCCAATCTCAAATTCGAGCCTGTCGCCAACTGCCTGGGCGCCCAGGGGCACACCCTCGTCTACCGCAACCAGTCGAGCCACATCGTCGCCGAGACGTTCGAATACGATGCCCAGGGCCTCATCCGCCTGGCCAGTGCCGCCTATTCGACGGCGCCGATAAAGAGGAAAAACTATGGAAGCCGTTGATCCCACCATCTTCCGCCTGGCCATCTTCGTGCTGGCCATCTTCGTCGGCTACTATGTCGTCTGGTCGGTCACGCCGGCCCTGCACACGCCGCTGATGGCCGTGACCAACGCCATTTCCTCGGTCATCATCGTCGGCGCCCTGATCGCCGCCGCGGCTCAGGCCGAGGGCGCGGGGCTTGGTGCCTGGGTATCCAAGGGCGCCGGCGGCATCGCTTCGGCGCTCGCCGCCGTCAATATCTTCGGCGGCTTCATGGTCACGCGTCGCATGCTGGCCATGTACAAGAAAAAAGAAAAGCCCGCCAAAGCAGGTCCCGAGACGCCAAGTGCGCGAAGCGCTCCTGGCTCCAACTCGCCCTCAAGCAGCGAAGCGGTAGGGCATTAAAATGGATATCGCCAATATCTCGGCCTTCTCTTATCTGATTTCCGGCGTCCTGTTCATTCTGGCGCTGCGCGGCTTGTCGAGCCCGGAAACCTCGCGCAAGGGCAATCTCTACGGCATGATCGGCATGGCCATCGCCGTTGGCGTCACCGTGCTCAACCTGGCCTCCAAAGGCACGCTCGATGTCACCACGATCGTGCTGATCCTGTGCGGCATCGCCGTCGGCGGCATTGTCGGCATGGTGATCGCGCAGAAGGTCGCCATGACCCAGATGCCGCAGCTCGTCGCCGCCTTCCACTCGCTGGTCGGCATGGCGGCGTGCATGGTGGCGCTGGGCGCGCTCTATTCGCCGATGGCGTTCGGCATCGACGACGGGGCCGGCGGCATCAAGACGCAGTCGCTGATCGAACTCAGCCTCGGCTGCGCCATCGGCGCCATCACCTTCACCGGCTCGGTCATCGCCTTTGCCAAGCTCAACGGCAATATGTCCGGCGCGCCGATCATCCTGCCGGCGCGGCATCTGCTTAACATCGTCCTCGGTCTTGCCGTGGTCGGGTTGATCATTGTGCTGATCGTCACGCACGGCGAGGCGAGCTGGGCCTTCTGGGGGATCTTCGCGCTGGCCCTGGTGCTGGGCGTGACCCTGATCGTGCCGATCGGCGGCGCCGACATGCCGGTCGTGGTGTCGATGCTCAACTCCTATTCCGGCTGGGCCGCGGCGGCGCTGGGCTTCACCCTGGAAAACATCGCCCTGATCATTACCGGCGCGCTGGTCGGTTCGTCGGGCGCGATCCTCAGCTACATCATGTGCAAGGGCATGAACCGCAGCTTCATCAGCGTCATCCTGGGTGGCTTCGGTGGTGACGCCGCGGCGGCAGCCGGCGGCGGCAAGGTCGAGACGCGTCCCGTCAAGCAGGGCTCGGCCGACGACGCCGCCTTCATCATGAAGAACGCGTCCAAGGTCATCATCGTGCCGGGTTACGGCATGGCGGTCGCCCAGGCGCAACACGCCTTGCGCGAAATGGCCGACAAGCTGAAGGAAGAAGGCGTCGAGGTGAAATACGCCATCCACCCGGTCGCCGGCCGCATGCCCGGCCACATGAACGTGCTGCTGGCCGAGGCCAATGTGCCCTACGATGAGGTCTTCGAGCTCGAGGACATCAATTCGGAATTCGCCACGGCCGACGTCGCCTTCGTTATCGGCGCCAACGACGTCACCAATCCGGCGGCCAAGACCGACCCGCAATCGCCGATCTTCGGCATGCCGATCCTCGATGTCGAAAAGGCGCGCACCGTCCTGTTCGTCAAGCGCGGCATGGCGGCGGGTTATGCCGGCGTCGAGAACGAATTGTTCTTCAAGGACAATACGATGATGCTGTTCGCCGACGCCAAGAAGATGGTCGAAGGTATCGTCAAGGCGCTGTGATATGGGCGCCGGCGGAATGTCTCCAAGGGCTAGTTCGCCTTCTTGGCCGCGTCCTTGACGTTGTTCGTCACATTCACCGCCGGCGGCTGGTCGCCCAGCTTATCGACCGCCTTGGCGGGACCTTGCGGCAGGGATTGGATGGCGTCGCCGACGCGCTGGCTGGTCGAGCGGTGATCCTGCATCAGATAAATCGCGGCGACCGCGATGACGGCAATAATCACGACGGCGAGCAGGACGACGGCGGTATTGCCGCCTGACGAGTCAGTGGTGGCCATGATGTATCTCCCCGATGGCGTTCGCGACATTAGCCTGAGCCATGCAAGCGCACAGTGCCCTGCGAGCCCCGCTATCATAAGCGCGGGGTAAGACGCGGCGGATATCGCCGTCAAAGCGGAAATAAAACAGCCATAAGACCTTTATTCACGCGCGGTTCAGCCATAATTTGGCACGATGCCTGCCTTAGACTTCTGCGCCTATATGGGGAAATTCAACATGTCATCTTTGTCGAAAACGCTGGCCCTCGCCCTGGCCGGCGCCACTCTTCTGAGCGCTCTGCCGCTGACCGCCATGGCGGCGGATGTGCCCGCCGGCATGACCGTCGACACGCGCAAGATTTCGGACCTGCCGGGCCTGCAGGGCTTCGTCAACCTGGCGCCGGGGGAGAAGTCGCAATTCGACATCTACTACGCCATCAAGATCAAGCATGCCTCGACCGACGGCATCACGCTCACGCTCAACGACCAGGGCCGCGAAATCCCGCTGCATATGGGGCCTGACGGCCGCATCTGGCCGATGCCGACCCGCGAACAGGTCAATGGCGGCGCCACCCTCACCGTCGTCTACCCCCAGGAAGCCAGCGAAGCGCTGAAGCTTAAAGTCTTTTCGACCCAACCGGCCGGCCGCGAGTACGACCCCCAAGGGCTCGGATTGGGCATCAACCAGGCCAATCGCGCCATGGCCAAGGTCGGCGGCATTCTGGTTCTCGCCTTGCCGAAGCTCGACCGCGTCTATTTCATCGGCGCCAATGCCGGTACGATCGACGCCGGCGGCCAGAGCCAGCCGCTGCCGAAAACAGCCCAAAACGACAATGAGGCCCCCGCCGGCACGCCCTATTACGTGCCGTCGCAAATGCCCGGCGGGACGAAAATTCATCTGAGCAACGCACCGCGCATCGCGCTGTTCTCCACGCCGCCGAAATAGGCTCGTAGAGCGGCCGAAACAAAAAAACAGGCCCGTGACCGATTACCGGTCACGGCCCTGATTGATTCGGGATGGGTATGGCCTCAGGCTTGGGGGCGTCAGGCTTGGGCGCGCATGTCCTTGCGCACGGTGATGAACATGCCCAGCCACCCGGCCGCGTAGCACGCCAGGCCGACGATCAGCGGGCACAGGATGTACAAGGTCAGCGTATTGGGCAGGGACGGCAGGTCGATCCAGAAATAGGCGGTCAGCAGGACGCCGACGATCCACGAGGCGAACTGGCCCATCTTGGCGACGCGCACGGCGCAATAGCCGCCGATCAGCGTCCCGATGCCCCACATTGCCGGCACCAGCACGAAGACCTGCAGGCCGACGGTCTTCATCAATTCCTGACGTTCCTGCGGTGCATCGAAATACAGCCCCGGGAAGGACGGCGCGATCAGGTATTTGGAGATGGTGTAAACGATCATGCCGAGCAGCACGCCCAGCAGCACCGCCAGAACGACGATCAGCACCTGACGCGTCTTGGCCTCGTGCCAATCATTGAGCCAATCCTGAAACCGGCTGAAAAACGTCGATTTCACCATATCTTAGACCCCTGCCCCGTTTTGCGGCCTTTTAGGGCGACCATGCCGGTCCCCCTGTCTTCCGCCATTGATGGCGTGCAAACGCGCGCCGGTCAATGCTCAATAATTACCACAATTTAACCAATATTGGCAAAGGGCCGATTCGGCCTGTGGACAAGTTTGTAACACTTTTATTATATTCAGGTTTCCGGAACGGCGGTAGAGTGCACGGGCCGCGGACGCCCGTTCTGGTCGATCGCCACGAAGGTGAAAATGCCTTCGGTGACGCGCGTCGTCACCTCACCCTCGCGCGGCCGGCGGTAGGCGTCGACCTTCAACTTCATCGAGGTGCGCCCCACGTTTACCAGCCGGGCATAGACGCTGACCTCGTCACCGACGTGGACCGGCGTCAGGAAGGCCATGCCGTCGACGGCGATGGTCGCGACGCGGCCGCGCGACACGCGGCCGGCGACATTGCTGGCCGCCAAGTCCATCATCGACATCAGCCAACCGCCGAAAATATCGCCGGCCGGGTTGGTGTCGGCCGGCATGGCGATGGTCAGGATGGCCAAGTCCGCCGCGTCCGGCATTTCGCGTCCTTCGCTGTCAAATCCGTTTCGCCCCATAGCCGCCTGCCCTTACCTGCCTCGAATGCAAAAAACCGGAAGCGAACATGCGCTTCCGGTTTTTTGTATAAGAGCCGATGCCTGCGCCGCAAAGCGGTTTTGCAGATTCGGTTCGCGATTTAGGCCTGAGCCCCGTTTAAAACCCTAAACCTAGGCTTTAGCCGGGCGGGCCGTGACGCCGCCTTCGCGCTGGATGCGCTTGCGGGCCAGCTTGCGGGCGCGGCGAACGGCTTCAGCCTGTTGGCGGGCGCGCTTTTCAGAAGGCTTTTCGTAGTGCACGTGGCGCTTCATTTCACGGAAGCTGCCTTCGCGTTGCATCTTCTTCTTCAGCGCCTTCAGCGCCTGGTCGACGTTGTTATCGCGAACAAAAATCTGTACCAGAGGACTCTCTCCATTTCGGGTTTTAAGGCCCGGTGGGGCCTGCGTCCGCGCAGGTCTCATCAGCCTTGGTGAAAATACAAGTCCCGCCAGCCTTGCGAGCCGACGGGAGATCGACAGGGCATTTACATCACCCCCTGCCTCAAAGCAAGTCACGCACCGCGCAAAAAGCGAATTTTTAAGGGTATTCGGGCTTTGTGAGCTCAAGCGCCGCGTGGCCCGTGGGCTCATGCGCCGCATAAGCTCGGGCGCAATCTCCGTCTTAGGAAAGATTGGCGCGCTTGCCGGATCGCAAAGAAGCGATCCGGAGGCGTAATCCCTTGGCGAGATCGGCGATAGCGCTTAAATAGGATTTCATGAGCACCCCGTCTGAACTGCCCCGTCTGAAAGCCGCCGAAAAGCGCCTGGCCGAAGCCGTGGCGCCGTTTGTTCCCGACTTGGGCCTCAACCGGATGAGCGTGCGCGCCGGCGCGAAATCGGCCGGCTTCAACGAGGCCGAGCTCGACCTGATCGCGCCCAACGGCGCCGCCGATGTCGCGGCGATTCTCTGGCGCGGCCATGACGCGCGGGCATTGGGCGCCGAGGCCGAGACGATCGCCGCCGGCATGAAGATTCGCGACCGCATCGGCTATCTGCTCAATGCCTGGCTGGACGCCTTCGCGGCGGACACCGAACTGGCGCATCGCCTGATCGGCTGCCTGATGCTGCCGTCGCGTCTCGGCCTCTATCGCCGCCTGCTTTGGGCGACGGCGGACCGCATATGGCGGTTGGCCGGCGACAAGGCGCTCGACGAGAACCACTACTCGAAACGCCTCATCGTCTGCGGCATCCTCGGCACGGCGCTGATGACGCGTCTGACACGCGGCCGCGAGGCGCAGGTCGAACAGATCGCGCGCAATATCGAAGGCGTGATGTCATTCGAAAAATTCAAGGCGCAGGTGCCTTTCAAGCCGGACGAGGCCGTGCTGCGCTTCGCCGAGACGCTCGGCAAGCTGCGCTTCGGGCACAGCGAACCGAGCGCGTCATGATATGACAAAGCCGCCGGATATCCGGCGGCTTTTAAATCACATCATCGAGCGCCTTAAGCGGCCTTCAGGCTTTCCAGCGTGTCGGCGGCCATATTGATATCGATCTCGCTGATGAAATAGTCGGCGACCCCATTGACGTGGAACGGATCGCGGCGGGCCATGGCGTCGATATCGGCGCGCGGGCCGCTGGCGAAGATCATGCCGCCGGTGCGCGGCACCTTGCGGCCCGAGGCCAGGAACAGGCCGGCATCATAGCCTTCCTTCAGCCAGGCCTTGTGCGCGTCCAGGTGACGATCGACTTCATCATTGGGGACCTTATAGGTCAGGGACAGCAGAAACATGGGTACTTTCCAAATGGGGTTTGGCCGAAATCACCTTCGGCCCGCAGACCGTCCGTCTGCCAATCTGTCCGTAAATGTAATGTCTTCAAGATGCTTTCGCAATTGCGAAGCGCCGATGCGGGCAAATTAGTCGCGCAGACGGTTAATATGCCCCATCTTGCGGCCGGGACGCGGATCGTCCTTGCCGTAGACATAGAGCCGCGCGCGCGGCTCGGCCGCCAGGCGCGGCCAGTCGAGAATGTCGGGGCCCAGCAGATTGGTCATCTCCACCGTACCGCGCGCCGCCGTGTCGCCCAACGGCCAGCCGGCGACGGCGCGGATATGCTGTTCGAACTGGTCGCACAGACAGCCGTCCTGGGTCCAGTGTCCGGAATTGTGTACCCTGGGCGCGATCTCGTTCAACAGCAGTTCGTCCCCGGGAAGGACGAACAGTTCGACCGCCAGCACACCGACATAGTCGAGCCCTTCCAAGACCCGCCGGGCGATGTCGTGGGCCTTTGCCCGCACCGCGTCGGGCACCGGGGCCGGGGCCAGGGTGGTCGACAATATGCCATGGACGTGGTGGTTTTCGCCGATCGGGAAGGTCCTGATCTCACCGTCCCAGCCGCGCGCCGCGACGACCGAAATCTCGCGAACGAAATCGGCCTTCGCTTCGAGGATCGCCGGCTTGCCGCCCAAAGTGTCATAGGCGTCGGCGATCGTGTCGGCGCCCTTTACCCACACCTGCCCCTTGCCGTCATAGCCCTCGCGGCGCGTCTTAAGGAGCGCGTCACGGGTCGGCGACGCCGCATAGGCGGCCTGCAAGGCCGCCAGGCTGTCGACGGCGAAGAAATCGACCGTCGGCACGCCGGCATGGCGGGCGAATTCTTTTTCCAGCACCCGGTCCTGGGTGATGCGCAGCGCCTTGGACGACGGCGCCACCACGGCGCCATGGCCGGTGAGAAAGTCGAGGCTCTGCGCGGGGACGTTCTCGAATTCGAAGGTGATGACGTCGCAACCCTCGGCGAACCGGGCCAGAGCCTCCTGGTCGGAATAGGCGGCGATCTTCGACGCCATCGACACCTGCGCCGCCGGGGACAGCTTGTCCGGGCCGAAGCTCATCACCTTGAAGCCCAGCCGCGAGGCCGCCTGGCTCAGCATCCGGCCGAGCTGGCCGTCGCCCAATATGCCGATGGTCGCCCCCAATGCGAGCGGCGTCATCAGTCTTCCACCGTTTCGGGTACGGCCGCGGTCAGCCCGGCGCGATAGGCGTCGATGCGCGCGGCCAATTCGGGGTCGTTCAACGCCAGGATCTGCGCTGCCAGGAGGCCGGCATTCTTGGCGCCGGCCTCGCCGACCGCCAGAGTGCCGACGGGGATGCCGCCGGGCATCTGCACGATCGACAGCAGGGAATCGATACCCTTCAACCCGTCCTTCAACGGCACCGGCACGCCCAGCACGGGCAACGGTGTCATAGACGCGGTCATGCCGGGCAGATGAGCGGCGCCGCCGGCGCCGGCGATGATGACCTGAAAGCCCTGGGCCTTGGCGGTCGTGGCGAACTCGACCATGCGCTGCGGCGTACGGTGGGCCGAAACGACGCGCGCCTCATAGGTGACCTCGAGCTGATCCAGGGCGGCGGCCGCGGCCTTCATCACGCTCCAGTCCGAACGCGAGCCCATGATGATGGCGACCCTTGCCTTGCCGGTCATTGCAGCCATTCCCCGCAAAGCCTCACGCCCCAAGGTGTTGCCACCTTTTTGAACGACCATGAGGCGTCTTTAAAAACGCGTATCCGGACAATCCAAAGCTCGCCCCGATCCGCGGATGATCGCCGCGCGATAAAGCAAAAGCCCCGCCTCGGCAAGTCCTGGACACAAGTTATGTCTCGCTAACCAAACCCCTTAAAAAACCAACGGTAAAAGCCGCGTGAAAGCGTTGCGCCGGGCGGACGCCTGTGCTTTGATCCAAGGGCGGTGTTAGAGCCTGAAAGGCCGCGCCCGTTTCCTGACACATTTTATGAAGATCATGCCGGACACAAGCCAGGCCGTGGGCCAACCGATGGGACCAGAGACCGACGCCATGTCGCATGGTGGCGTGTCTCAGGGCGTCGCCGACGCCACACCGCACCAGGCACGCCCCGCGACGACGGCGTCGATGCAGAACCTCCTGGCCCAGTATTTCGAGACCAAGCACTTCACCGCACCGGTCGCCGAAGCCCACATCGATTCCCCGGCTTTCGAGTCGGGCCATTTCGAAGCCGCGCGCCTCCATGCGCTGAGCGCACCGCAAAGCGAGACGCGCGCCATGGCCTCGCAGCCCGCTCACGCGCCGGCCAGCGATAATGCCTTCACGCCGCTCAAAGTCGCCGTACCGGCCGCCGAGGCGAGCCCCGCGCCCGCCGTCCCACCGGAAGAGTCTCGCGACTGGTCGGCTTCGGCGCGCGACCTGATCGATTCGCTGATGGTCGAGAACGAACGCCTGCGCGAGCAATTGCATGCGCAAAGCCTGGAACTGCGCGAAGCTCAGGACATGGCCGACGCCGATGTCCTGACGCCGACGCTCAATCGCCGCGCCTTCCTGCGCGAAGTCGGCCGCGCCATGGCCGATTGCCGCCGCTACGGCGAAGAAGCCTGCCTGATCTATCTCGACATGGACGGCTTCAAGAGCATCAACGATACCTATGGCCACAGCGCCGGTGACGCCGCCCTCACCCACGTCGCCGAATTGCTCAGGGCCAGCACGCGCGAAGGCGATGCGCTGGGCCGCATGGGGGGCGATGAATTCGCCGTGCTGTTAAAGCGCGCCGATCTGAAGTCGGCGCGTATCAAGGCCATGAAGCTGGAAGCCGAGCTGGCCTTGGGGACGTTCGAATATAACGGCCTTTACCTGAAGTGCGGCGGCTCGTTCGGCGTGCGCGCCTATACCGGCCAAGCCACGCCCGAAGCCTGGCTGTCCGAAGCCGACGCCGCGATGTTCCTGGTAAAGAAGGCCATTCGCTGATGGCCAGCCATCTGGCGGCGATCAGCCTGCTGGTGCCGGACTACGACCGCGCCATCGATCACTATTGCCATGGCTTGGGGTTCGATCTCATCGAGGACACGGACCTCGGTCCCGATTCCCTGGGAAATCCCAAACGCTGGGTGCTGGTGGCGCCGCCCGGCTCACGCGAGACGCGCCTGTTGCTGGCGCGCGCCGCCAAGCCCGAACAGGTGGCGCAAATCGGCCACCAGGCCGGCGGACGCGTTTTTCTGATCCTGTATACCGACGATTTCGCCGGCGATCATGCCCGCTTTGCCGCCGCGGGCGCAACCTTCATGGAAACGCCGCGCGACGAGCCCTACGGCACGGTCGCCGTGTTCCGCGACGCCTTCGGCAATCTGTGGGACCTGCTGCAGCCGAAATAGAAACGGGCAGCTTTCGCCGCCCGCGCTCACGAGGCCTGAGGCTCCGAAGACATTACATCGATGAGCTGCTGCTCGACGTCGTCGTGGTGCTCGTCGCCGAGCCATCCGGAGCAACCGAGCTGGAGGTCGAGGTCGTCGCCTGACCGGTCACCTGGCCATTCTGGGTGGTCGTGGTCGTGCTGGTGGTCGAGGACGTCGTGCCGGTGTCGGCGCAAGCCGCCAACGATACGGCGGCGGCGAAGGCAGCGATAACAGGGAAAGCTTTTACGATCCGGCGCATGATGAATTCCTTTGGCTTAGGGGCCCACCCATTCATCATGCGGAGCCGGCCATAAGGATGCGCTAGGTTTGCAGCCCGGCAGGTATAAAAGGCCTGTCGTTACCTCGGGGTCAGCCTTCAAAAGAAAACAGCTTGCGGTGCTCGTCGATGGCGAAGGCGTCGGTCATGCCGGCGATATAGTCGCAGATGACGCGCGCCCGCGCCGTTTCGGAATCCTTGGCGACGACGCGCTCGAACCAGTCGGTCGGCAGGACGTCGGGTTCCGCCATCAGCAGGTGGAACATCTCGTTCAGCGTCCGTTTGGCATAAGAGCGCGTGCGGTTGAGCTTGTAGTGCTTGTACATGCGGGCGAACAGGAAACCGCGCAGCCGCGACAGGTCGTCATTGACGCCGCGCGAGAACTGCACGATCTGGCGCGCGGCCGAGCGCACGTCCTCGACCGTTTCGATGCGATCCTCGGCCAGGCGCCGGCGCGTCTCGGCCAATACGTCGCCGATCATCGTGCCGATCATGCGCCGCACGCCTTCCAGGCGCAGCAGACGATCGTCGATATTCGGCCAGTCGGCGCGGACCGATTTCAGCGCCGGCCCGATCATCGGCACATCGATCAGATCGTCGATGCTGAAAAGCCCGGCGCGCAGGCCGTCATCAACGTCGTGATTGTTATAGGCGATGTCGTCGGCAATGGCGGCGCACTGCGCCTCGAGCGAGGCGAAGCCGCCCGGGCACAGATCCCACTGCTCGTTGAAATCGGCGATCGCCTTCCACGACGGCTCGGCCATGTGCTGCGATACGGGACCGTTGTGCTTGACGATGCCTTCCAGGGTTTCCCAGGTCAGGTTGAGCCCGTCCCAAGCGGGGTAGCGGATTTCGAGCCGCGTGATCACCCGGAAGGTCTGGACATTGTGGTCGAAGCCGCCCCAGGGCTGCATGCAACGGTGCAGTTCGTCCTCGCCGGCATGGCCGAACGGCGGATGGCCGAGATCGTGCGACAGGGCGATGGTTTCGGCGAGGTCGACGTCGAGATTGAGCGAATGGGCCAAAGACCGCGCGATCTGCGCCACTTCCAGGGAGTGGGTCAGCCGGGTGCGGAAATAGTCGCCTTCATTGGCGACGAACACCTGGGTCTTGCCCTTCAGGCGCCGGAAAGCCGTCGAATGGATGATCCGGTCGCGGTCGCGCGCGAACGCGGTGCGCGTCGGACTGTCCGGTTCGGGGTGCAACCGTCCCTTGGATTTGGCGACGTCTTGGGCATAGCTGGCCATGGTCATGGGCGCTTCAATCTCCCGCAATAGGCGACCGCTATACTATGAATCCTGAAAAAGCCCGAATTTTTCATCGAAAGGGCTGATTTCGCGACAGAAAGAGACCATATTTAGCGCTCAGGCGCCGCGAGGCTCCTCGCAACAGCTCGGGCGCGCACTTGCGCTTGCCGATAACCAAGAGGCTATCGGAGAAATGAGCGAAATGAGTTCGGACTTGGAACACGTGAGCCACAATATCTCCCTTACCGCTTCGGCGGCCCGTCAGATCAACCGCCTGAGCGAAGCCGCCGGCCATCCGGTCATGCTGCGTGTCCTCGTCGAGGGTGGAGGATGCTCGGGCTTTCAGTACAAGCTCGACCTCGTCGACACGGCCGGCCCGGAAGAGACCAAGATCACGCATGACGGCGCCGTGGCGCTGGTCGACGACATGTCGGCGCCGCTGATGGCCGGATCGATGATCGACTATGTCGAGGAACTGGTCGGATCGCAGTTCAAGATCCTCAATCCGCTAGCCGTATCGTCGTGCGGCTGCGGCACCAGCTTCGCGCTTTAGGCGTCCAAGAAAGCTTGCGGGAATCCGGCGGGCGGCCTAAATCGGTGGTTATGAAAATCGCCACATGGAACGTCAATTCGGTCAATGCCCGGCTGCCACTGGTCCTCGAATGGTTTGCCGAGGCCCGGCCCGACGTCTGCGCCCTGCAGGAAATCAAGTGCATCGACGAGAAGTTCCCGTACGAAGCCTTTGAATCTCTCGGCTATAACTGCGCCGTCCACGGCCAGAAGACGTGGAACGGCGTCGCCCTGGTATCGAAATATCCCCTGATCGACGTGACGCGCGGCCTGTCGAGCCAGGCCTTGGGCATCGACCCGGCCGACGCGCATTCGCGCTATATCGAGGCGGTGATCGACGCCCCCCAACCCGTCCGCGTCGCCGGCATCTATTTGCCCAACGGCAATCCGCTCGGCACGGACAAATATGCCTACAAGCTGCGCTGGCTGGAACGGCTGCACGCCCGCGCCAACGAATTGCTGGCGCTCGAGGAAGCGACGATCATCACCGGCGACTTCAACATCATCCCGGCCAAGGACGATTGCTGGAAGGAAAGCGCCTGGCTCGATGACGCGCTCTATCAGCCCTTGGTTCGGCAAGCCTATCAGGGACTGAAGAATTTGGGCTTCACCGACGCGTTCGACGTCGCGCCCCCCGAGGGCAACCGCTATACCTTTTGGGACTATCAGGCCGGCGCCTGGCAAAAGAACGAGGGCATCCGCATCGATCACCATCTGTTGTCGCCCCAGGCCGCCGACCGGCTGAAGGCCATGGTGATCCACAAGGCGGCGCGCGGCCGCACCCATGACGAGGCCAAGCCGTCGGACCACGTGCCCGTGGAGATCGAACTGCAAACGGTATCTTAACCGCTTTGCCGCAGCTTAAGTCTTTCTTAGCTGTAATTGTTCCGCCCCAAACTTGCCCCCAAAGCTCGCCTCATGGCTCACGCCGCGCGCATTCTGCTGTATTTCTTCTTTGCCGGTATCGGGCTGACTCTGATCGCATCGGGCCTGATGTGGTGGTTCGAGGCGACGCGCCGCTTGACCCGGGCGCTGACCTCGTCGCTCGGCAAGGCGCCCGACGCCACCGTCTACGACATCGGCGGCAAGAAGGCCGCCGGCCTCGACTTCACCGCCGGCGACCTCGCGATCATGTGGAATACCGGCGGCCAGGGCCTGGTCTTCGCCTTCGACGAAATCGAAGGCGCCGAGTTGATCGTCGATGAGCGCGTCGTCGCCCGGGCCCAGAAGGGCGAGGCCCGCCGCGTGCTCAACGAAACCCACACCCAGGCGTCGCGCGTCACCTTGCGTCTGATGTTCGAGGACGTGCAGACGCCGGAATTCGAAGTGACCCTGTTCGGCGACGCGTCGCACAATCCGGTCCATCCCAAGACCGCCGCCGACGCCGTCCGGCTGGGCCGCAAATGGCTGTCGCACATCGACGCCGTCATCAAGCGCATGCCGGCGTCGCAGACCGAGACGCCAGCCTATCCCAAACCGGAACCCGCCACGGAGGCGCCATCGCCTCGCGTAAGTTCGCGCGCCGCGCCGGCCTCTTCCCCCGCCATTCCCGTTCGGGTCGACCGGCCGCCCTGGGAGGATGACGACCTCGATGGCGGCCCTGACGGCCCCGGGATGTGATAATAAGACGACGAACGGGCGTAAAAGCTTGCACGCCCCTTAACCTTCGCGCAAAATCGTGATTAATGATAATGTTGCGACCGGTAATGCTCCCTTAAGGTGTCGTCTTGCCCACGTTCCTTGCGCCTCTTGTTATTATGTCGGCCGCGATGTTCGCTATCCTCGTGATCCTGTACCGGATCTACGAGACGCGCGTCGAACAGCCGAAGAAGCTTGAAGACGAAGTCAAGGAAGCCCTTGGCGGCGCCAAGCCCGAGGTGGAATCGATCGAGCCGGTGCGCAAGGCGGCGCTGGCCATTTCCTATGCCGCCAACAAGATCGTCATCATCCGCGACTTCGGCAAGAAGCCGGCGCGGCTGTACACGGTCAACGACCTGATCGGCATCGAGGTCTTCATCAACGACAAGGTCGTCGCCCGCGTCCTGCGCACCGGGCCGCACAAGATGCTCGACGATATCGCGCCCGAGGTGCATCGCGTCACCATCCGCCTGGTGTTCGACGACCCGTCTCACCCCGATTACGAACTGGTCTTGTGGGACCCGCACGACGCCCTGACGGCCCGCGCCGAAGGGCCGCGCGCCGCCATGGAAACCGCGCGCAAGTGGTTCTACCACGTCGAAGCCATCCTGCGCCGGCCGCAGCCGCGCGAGATCAAGCCGGTGCCCACCTCACCGCCGCCCGTGCCGGAACCGGCCAAGGTCGCCGCCGTCGCGGAGGCCCCCGCGCCTGCCCTTCCCCCGGCGGCTCCGCCGGTGAAATCCGAAGGCGACGTGCTGAATGCGCCACTCATTCCTTATATCTGACAAACCCTCTGTTCAGGGGTGCTAAGCGGTTCGGGCTGTGTTACAGCCGTGGATATTCTTGCCATTCGCCGGGCTCGCGTCCGGCCAGACAGTGATCGAAAACGCCTTATGTGGACCCTCGCCCTGGCCTGCGCATTCTTCCTGTGCATCCATCTGATGATCAGCGGGACGGTGCTCAAGGATCAAATCATCGGCAGCATCGGCAAGCTGGCCTATTACGCCCTGTTCTCCTTGTTCTCGATCGTCGGTCTGATCTGGATCTGCGTCGCCTATGCCATCGCCGTCACCGATCCGCTAAATGCCCACCTGTGGGACGCGCCGCTGTTTTTGCGCATCATCGCCCTGGTCGGCAATTTCATCGCCTTCCAACTGATCGTCGTCGGTGTGCTGAGCCCATCGCCGACCAATCTTCTGGCGATCCGTCGCCTGCCGGAAAAGTCGGTCCACGGCGTTATCCGCATCTCGCGTCATCCGGTTCTGGCCGGGATCGGCCTGTGGGCGGTCATGCACATCCTGTGCGACGGCAATATCGCCAGCTGGATGTTCTTCGGCTCGATCCTGTGCCTGTGCGCACTCGGCGCCAACAATATCGACCGCAAGCGCATAGCGTCGATGGGCGAAGCCTATGTCTCGATCAAGCGGCGCACTTCGATCATCCCGTTCGTCGCCGTGATCGAAGGCCGTACCGCCTTTGCCGCCGAGGAGCTGGGTGCGGCCAAGATGCTGCTGGCGGCGTCGCTATTTTCGGTCTTCGCGGTGCTGCACGAATTGCTGTTCAACACGCGGGTGCTGTAAATTTGTCAACGAACGACAATGCCACCGCACTGCAGCGACATTTTCGTTGATATTATCATAATAGTTTGAATTAATGGCCCTATGATCTGAAAAACTCAGACAGGTGGGTGCGCGTCAGTCATGAAGCTTTCGGCTTTAACGCTCTTGTTGTTCTTCGTGTCGGTGGCGCTATGCATCGCCAGCCTGATCGGCCATTTCCGCACGGTGGAATATCTGACTGAGTATCAGTACTGGCTGATGACCGGCGCCTTCGGCGTCCTCACCTTCGGTATTATTTTCAAGGGGCATTAAGCCCCTTTTTCACGCGCCTTTTAGCCCGCTACCGCCTCATCGACCGCCAGCGCCAGATGCAGCGCGGCCAGGGCTTCTTCTCCCGAACACAACGGCTTGTCGCGCACGCCGCGCACCGTATCCAGGAAGCGAAAGACGCTGGTCCCCAGCGGGTCCTTGGCGATATCGGCCTGGGCATAGTCGGGATTGAGCGCGAAAGGCGTTTGGTTGTCGAATGTCTGGTTCAACAGGTCGATATTGACCTCGCCCGACGGATAGACAAGACGCATGCTCCGTTCGCGCTCGGGCGCCATGCGCGACGCCTTGAACACAGCCTTGAAACCACTGTCGAAATCAACTTCGGCCGCGACCTCGTCGGCGCCGACCGCCGTATAGCCCTCATCGTTGCGATACTTGGCCTGGGCCTCCAGCGCCGCCGCCTCCACCCCCGCCAGGGTCAGGGCCAGGTCGAGGTCGTGGATCATCAGATCGAGCACCACCGAGACGTCGAGATTGCGCGCCGACGCCGTGCCGTTGCGCACGGCTTCGAGACGCAGCGGCTTTTCCGGCACGGCGTACAGGCCCATGGCCTCGAACTGCGCGCGTTCCTGATGCCCGCAGGCCAGGACCAATCCATTCTTCGCCGCCAGATCGACCATGGCCTGGCCGTCCTCGCCCAGGGTCGCCAGGGGCTTTTCACTATAGACGTGCACGCCCGCCGCCAGCGCCTTCAACGCGATACCGGCATGGGCGAAGGCCGGGGTCGCAATGGTCAGGACCTGGATATTCGACAGGAAATCGTCGAGGCCTTCGCCGCTGAACGCCGCGACGTCGAACTTGGCGGCGGCCGCTTCGGCGCGTTCGGCGTCGAGATCGTAGATGCCGATGAGGTCGATGCCGGCGGCCTGCTTGTACTTGTTGGCATGATAGCCGCCGAACACTCCCGCTCCGGCGACGCCCGCTTTCAATCTTTCCATGCCAAACCTCGTTTTTGCGCTCGAGCGGCGCGCCGCCGCGCGCCGCAAATGGGCTAAAATCCAATTCCGATCCGGTACCTAGCGGTATTCGCCCAGGCCGCCAAACGGAAAACAACCGATAAATGTGCAAACTCCGGTGATCGGCCCACAAAGCGCTTTGTGCCCTTTTGCAAGTGCGTTAAAAGCCCTGCACTTTGGCGCATCTTTTCGCTCAGGCGCCGCGAGGCCCGGAGTCGCGTCCGACTCCTCGCTTTAGCTCGGGCGCACAGTCGTGCTTGCCGGACCCGAAGACGGTCCGGACCACGATATGCGTTACCGCCTGGGTTGATAATAATAAATCGTATCGAACTGGAGAAAGCCGCCATGCAGCGTCTGTTTGGGGCCTACGTTATCGTTGATTATACCGCCGCCGAGGGCAAGAAGACCGGCGAATCGTCGATGTGGATCGGCGTGATGAAGCGCGATGTGCGCTTCCGGTTGAGTTATGAGGCGCACAATCCGGCGACCCGCGCCGAAGGCCTGGCCTTGCTGCGCACCCTGCTGGCCGACCTGAAGAAGCGCGGCGACCGCGTTCTGCTGGGCGTCAACTTCGCGCTCGGCTTTCCGCGCGGCACGGCGCAGAGGCTGCAATTGAAGGGCACGCCCTGGGAAGCCATGTGGGACTTCCTGGCCAAGAACATCGTCGACAAGGCCGACAATACCAATAACCGCTTCCAGGTCGCCGCCAAGATGAACCGGCTGATGACCGACGACGCCTATCCGTTCTGGGGCTGCCCCAAGAACGCGGCGCAGAAGTGGCTGTCGACGCTGAAGCCCGACTCGTTCGGCGACTTCCCGGAATTCCGTCTGACCGAAGACGCCACCAGGACGCTGAAAAAAGCCGCCCAGGCCAAGAGCCTGTGGCAGATGCACGGCGCCGGCGTGGTCGGCGGCCAGTCGATGCTGGGCATCAGCGCGATGAAGGCGCTGGTCGCCGACGACATGCGCGTCTGGCCGCAGGCGACCGGCTTCGGGGCCCTCGACGTCGAGGGCCTGCAGGGCGTGTCGACGGTCGTCGCCGAGGTGCTACCGCCGATGTACGACGGCGCGGCGCAATCGGGCGAGGTCAAGGATGCCACCCAGATACGCCTGACCGCCGCGGCCCTGGCCGAAGCCGACGACAAGGGCGAACTGGGCGCGATGTTCGCCGTGCCCAAGGGGCTCAGCGACGCGCAGGCTGAGATTGCGGCCACCGAAGAGGGCTGGATATTGGGGGTTTAGCGCCTCGACGAAGTCCCCATAAGATCTCTCAAAGGGGGCCACAGATGAACGCAGATTTCTTGGCTACTTGAACCGCGCCAAGCGCTTCATCAAACGAAGCGCAATCTCCAAACTATCAGATTGCACGAAAATCTGTGTTCATCTGTGCCATCTGAGGCCCAACTTTACTTCGCTGCTACGCCGCCGCGTGCGCCACAGCCTACCCCGCGTAAAATTGCCCGCCATTCACGTGCAGGATCTGGCCCGTAACGTAGCCGCTCATCTCGGACGAGGCGAAGAACAGCAGCGGCCCGACGCAATCCTCGGCGACGCCGTGGCGGCCCATGGGAATGGCGTTGAGCATGGCCTGCATGCGCTCGGGCGGCGTCTTTTCGTGGAAAGGCGTGGTGATCACGCCCGGCGCAATGGCGTTGGCGCGGATATTGTGCTTGGCGAGGTCTGTCGCCATGTGCCGCGTGATGTTGTGTACCGCCGCCTTGGCCGCGGAATACATGCCGGACCCGATGCCGCCGCCATTGTTGCCGGCGATCGATCCCAGATTGATGATCGACCCGCCGCCGCGCTTTTCCATATGCGGCACCGCCGCCTGCGTAGCGATGATCACCGAGCGCAGGTTGAGGTTCAAGACGTCGTCATAGAGCCCGTCGGTAAAGTCCATGAACAGGGTGCGCGTCAGCAAGGAGCCGGCATTGTTGATGAGAACGTCGATGCCGCCCAGCTTGGCCGCCGCCGCTTCGACCACGTCCTTCGCCTTGCCGGGCTCGGTCGTCAGATCGGCCTGGAAGACGTGGACCTCGCCGCCGTCGGCGCGGATCAGGTCGGCGACGGCTTCGGCCTCATCACGGCTCTTGTTGTAGTGAATGGCCAACCGGGCGCCCTTGGCGGCAAAACCCTTGGCCGCGGCCGCGCCGATGCCGGTCGACGCCCCCGTGATCACCACTGCCTTGCCTTGAAGATCCTGCATCGCGTTGCCCCTTGGGTTGTCTGATAGATTGTCTGGCCACTTCACCCTCTTCGACCGAATTCACGCCCGCCTGTCAAGCCAAAGAAAGCGCGCGGTCTGGAAAGTTCCCGACAGCAGCGAGGCGACGATGACCGCCAGCACCAGGCCCGCCACGCCCCAGCCAAGACCGACGCAGAACAGGTACCCCAAAGGCAGCATGACCACGCCGTAGCTGAGATAGTGGATCACGGTCGGCGCGACGATATCGTGGCGGGCACGCAGGGCCTGGGCGGCCACCACCTGGAGCCCGTCGGGAATGAAGAAGCCGCACGATAGCCACAGCCCCAGTTCGACCACCGGGATCAGAGCGGCGTCGTGCGTATAGAGGCGGGCAATCAAGGGCGCGCCGACGAGAACGGTCAGCACGACCGCGCCCATGAAACCCGCCGCGGCAACAAAGCTCACCCGGCCGGTGCGCGCCACACCCATGGTATCGCCGGCGCCAAAAGCCCGGCCGACCAGCACCGAGCAGCCGGTGGCCACGCCCAGCGGCACCATGAAAACCACGCTGGCGAAGTTGAGCACGATGGCCCAAGCGGCGACGGCCGTACCGCCGACATGGCCGGCGAACAGGGTCATGCCGGTAAAGGCGGCGACCTCGATGAAAAAAGCGGCGCCGCTGGCATAGCCGACGTGGCGCTGTTCGCGCGCACCTGGCGGATCGCCGGGCTGGCGCTCCAGCAGGCCGAAATCACGCGTGGCGGGCAAGGTGACGATATAGACGAAGAGGCCGGCGCACAGCACCGTGCGAGCGATCAGCGTCGCCATCGCCGCACCAGTCGCGCCGTTGATCACCAGGCCGAACAGATGAAAATGGGCCGGCACGAAGACGAGCAGCAGGACGACGTTCAGAATGTTGGCGGCCAGGGTGGCGATCAGCACATCGCGCGGGCGGCCGAGCGCCTCGAGAAAGTTCGAGCAGGCGATGGTGATCAGGAACATGGGCAACGACAAGGCGAACAGACGCAAGGGTACGGTCGCGCCGGCGGCCAGGTCGGGCTGGATCATCAGCCGCAACACCAAGGGCCCTGCCAGCCATAACACCACCAGGAACCCCAGACCCAGCCAGGCGGCATAACGCACGCCGCGCTGAAACACCGCGCCGATGCGGTGATGATCCTCTGCACCCAGGAAATGCGAGGTCTTGACCTGCACCCCCATCAACAGGCCCATGCCGGTCACCGCCGGCACCCACGACAGGCCGATGGCCAGGGAATTGAAGGCCAGTTGCCGGGAATCGTACTGGCCGACGACCAGGGTATCGACCAGCGCCATCAATTGCGTCGCCAGCCGCGTCAGCACAACCGGCCACGCCAGACGAACAAGGGCGGCAAACGCCGCCCCAAAAGACGTCGCCCAAAACGCCCCTTGCCGGGGGTCTCGTCTGTCTATCCATGGTTTCATGGCCGCGTTGTCTAAAGGAGTTTGCCCCCTTTCACAATCTCGCGACAAATCCGGCGGGCAGCACATATGGCGCGCGGCAAATCCAGCCGCCCGAACGGGCAGGAAATGCCTGCCGTCTCCGCGACCGGTCCGCAAACCCTTGTCATTCAAGCCCGCAACAATGGCACGAGGCTTGCTATGGTTAATGCGCCTCAGGTTCAGAAGAGCCGCCTTGCCTTTTTTGGCCTTTTCTGGAGCCTGCCATGCAGATCGGTTCAGCCCTCAGCACCGGGGCCTTTTCCCCCCTGACCGCAACGTCAACACCGTCTTCATCCTCCGCCAGCACCGACTCGATGATGGCGAGCGCTCCGACCGGCGACAGCAGCACCGATCTGATGCGCTTCCTGAAAATGACCCCGGCGCAGAAGATGGACTATCAGTGGATGAGCAGCCATCACATCACGCAGCAGAGCCTGTCGTCGATGTCCCAGGCCCAGCGCGACGCGCTGCGCGAACAAATGTCCAGCGAACTGCAGCAAAAAGCCCAGCAAACCCTCGAGGCCAAGACGGCGCAAGCCAATGGCGGCGTCAATATCGTCGTCTGATGAAAGACGCGAAGGCGGTTTAAGCCGCCTTAGACGCCTTGTCCTTCAACGCGTGCAGCCGCTCGGCGACCAGGAAGGAGAGTTCCAGCGCCTGGTCGGCATTGAGGCGCGGATCGCAATGGGTATGGTAGCGATCGCGCAGGTCTTCCTCGGACAGGGCGACCGCGCCGCCGGTGCATTCGGTGACGTTCTGGCCGGTCATTTCCAGATGCATGCCGCCGGGATGGACGCTTTCGGAACCGGCGATGTCGACGAAGGACCGTACCTCGCTCAGGATGCGGTCGAAGGGCCGCGTCTTGTAGCCGTTGGCCGCCTTGATGACATTGCCGTGCATCGGGTCGATCGACCACACCACCGGCGAGCCGTGCCGCTTGGTCGCCGCCATCAGGCGCGGCAGGCGTTCGGCCACCTTGTCGGAGCCAAACCGGCCGATCAGGGTCAGGCGGCCCGGAATGGCTTCGGGATTCAGCGCGTCGATCAGGCGCAGCAGATCGTCGGGCTCCAGGGTCGGGCCGCATTTGACGCCGATCGGGTTCTTGATGCCCTGAACGAAATTGACATGGGCGCCGTCGAGCTGACGCGTCCGCTCGCCGATCCACACCATGTGCGCCGAGGTATCGTACCAGTCGCCCGACGTCGAATCGACGCGGGTCATCGCCTGTTCGTAGTTGAGCAGCAACGCCTCATGCGACGTAAAGAAATCGACCTGGCGGATTTCCGGGTGACGATCCGGTGTGATGCCGATGGCCGACATGAACGACAGGGTCTCGGATATCTTTTCCGACAGGGCCTTGTAGCGTTCACCCTGGGGCGAGCCCGAGACGAAGCCCAGGGTCCATTTGTGGATGTTGTACAGGTCGGCATAGCCGCCATTGGCGAAGGCGCGCAGCAGGTTCAGCGTCGCCGACGATTGATGGTAGGCCTTGAGCAGGCGCTGCGGATCCGGCAGGCGCTGTTCCGGCGTGAAGTCCATGCCGTTGATATTATCGCCGCGATAGGACGGCAGCGTCACTCCGTCGATGGTTTCGACCGCCGACGAGCGCGGCTTGCCGAACTGGCCGGCGATGCGGCCGACCTTGACCACCGGCTTGCCGCCGGCGAAGGTCAGCACGACCGCCATCTGCAGGATCAGGCGGAAGGTGTCGCGGATATTGTCGGCGCTGAATTCCTTGAAGCTTTCGGCGCAATCCCCACCCTGCAACAGGAAAGCCTCGCCGGCGGCGACCTTACCCAATGCGCTCGTCAGGCGGCGCGCCTCACCGGCGAAAACCAGCGGCGGCAGGTGCGACAGCTCGTCCTCGACGGCGCCCAGCGCCGCCATGTCGGGGTAATCGGAAGGGATGTGCAGCGCAGGCAAACCGCGCCACGCCTTGGGGGACCATGTCTTTGTCATGCTGTATTCTAAACGCTTGGTTATTCGAACTCAACGCCGATTTGGGCGCGCGATTCGGCTTTGTCAAGAAAAGGGCAGAGATTTCCGCGCTTTAGTTAAATTTGAAACTTGCGTTTCACCGCCACGGCCTTGATCGCCAGCATCATCATCGCCGCCGAAAACGCGCCCTGGGCATAGAGCCAGTCGCGCCAGGTGCCATAGCTGATGGCGTTGACGACGAAGAAGGTGACGGCCAGGGCCAGGACATAGGGCCTGGCGCGTTGGTCATCGGCGCTTTCGGTAACAGACCCCGGCCTCGCGGACAACTCGATCAGGCCGGCGTCCTCGACGGGCGCCCCCTCGCCTTTCGGCGCCAGGCCCCAGAAGATCAGGAACCACATGGCCGCCAGAACGACCAGCCCAGGCAAACCCAGCTCAAACCAAGCCTGGAGCGCCGGGCTATGCGGGTGTTCCGGAATGGACGCGAACTTGCGCGACGACTCGTACCCCCAGCCCCACAGGGGCTTCTGACAGGCTTTCTCGGCGGCGAACGTCCAGATGTCGAGGCGCGCGCGCCATGAATCGCCCATGTGCGGCCCAATCTTGGCGAACACACCCGCGCGCTCCAAGCCCAGGACGACAAACGGAAAGGCCAACAGAAAAGCAGCCACCGCCACGGCCATGACGCGCTCGGGCGTGATCCGGCGTGCCCACAGGCCGCGCGGCCAGTATTTGACCGCGAAGAACGCCCCGGTCGAGACCGCCAGGGCCAGAATCTGGGCATTGGTGTCGACGACGATGGAGAGGGCGAGAATGGTTATCGTCATGGCTATGACCGCCGCTATCCATCGCTGCGCCAGGAAGTAGAAGGTCAGGGGCCAGAACAGATACAGCAGCAGGAAGTTGCTGTCCGAGACGCGGACCACGACCATTTCCGGTCGCGCGCCCTTGAAGAAGCTACGGTTGATCCAGTTGCGCAGGCCGTAATGGCTGAGCGTCTCCGCCGCCAGCAGCGCCGTCAGGATCAACATGGCGTAGCCGAAATATTTGAAGACTCGCGCCGATTGTCGCTCATCCAGGCTGCGCCCGGCGCAAATCACCGCCCACAGGCCGAACCAGGTGATCATCGGGTTGCGGAAATACTGGTGCTTGTCGTAAGCCCCTGCCTGAGCGAAGCTCATGCCGTGCATCAGGCCGTCGACGAAGTCCGAGCGCACAAAGGCCAGGATCAGCAGCACCGCCGTGGCCGCCGCCACCGGCGCGAAGACGCGCAGCGACTTGAGATGCCACAGCAGCAGGGCGCCGATCAGGAAGATCAGGGGTGTGATCCCCGAAGCCGTGAAATAGGCGAATGGCAGATAGGCCGTGATGCCCGCGAGGAAGATGGCCTGGGTGTAGTTGGCGCGAATCTTGTCCCAAAGCGTGGTTTGCGTCATAGGCGCCAAATTCATAAACGTTTGTCCTTCAGGGTCACCAGTTCTTCCGCCGCCGTCGGGTGTACGGCGCAGGTCGCGTCCCATTGCGCCTTGGTCAGCCGCCCCTTGACCGCGACGCCGGCCAGTTGGATCAGTTCGCCGGCCTCGCCGCCGACCAGATGCACGCCCAGCACGACATCGGTTTCGGAATCGACGATCAGCTTCATGAACACCCGGCTCTCGCCGCCGATAAAGGCCGTCTTCATCATGCGGAAGCGGGTCGAATAGACATCGTATCGGATGCCCTTTTCGATCGCCTGTTGCTCCGTCAGGCCGACCGTGCCGATCTGCGGCTGGGAGAACACCGCCGTCGGCACGTTCTCATAGTCATAGGCCGTGGGATTGCCCTTGAACGCCGTCTCGACAAAGGCAATAGCCTCGCGGATGGCGACCGGCGTCAGTTGCAGGCGGTTGGTGACATCACCGATGGCGTAGATATGCGGCACCTTGGTGCGCGAATGGGCATCGACGGGGATGGCGCCGTGCGCCGTTTCGGGCGCCAGACCGGCGGCTTCTAGGTTCAGGCCTTCGGTCTTGGGCTTGCGGCCCGAGGCATAGAGCACCTGTTCCGTGCGGAAGGTCTCGCCGTTATTCAGCGTCAAAACGATCTCGTCGCCGTCCTTTTTCAGATGGACCGGATCGACCTGGGTCATGATCGTGATGCCGCGCAACTTCATTTCGGTGCTCAAGTGATCGCGCACCTCGTCGTCGAAGCCGCGCAGGATCTTCTCGCCGCGATACATCAAGGTCACATCGACGCCGAGCCCATGCATGATGCCGGCGAACTCGACGGCGATATAGCCGCCGCCGACGATGACCATGCGTCCCGGCAGGGTGTCCTGGGTAAACATCTCGTTCGACGTCAGGCCGTGTTCGGTGACGCCCGGGCAGTGCTGCGGCAGGAAGGGCCAGCCGCCGACGGCGATCAGGATGGTCCTGGCCGTCACTTCGCGTACGCCGTCGGGCCCGGTCAGGGTGAGGGTATGCGGGTCCTTGAAGGCGGCGTGAGCGTTGAACAGTTCGGCGCCGGCGCGCGCCAGGTTGGAACCGTAAATCCCCGACAGGCGCGTCAGTTCGGCCTGGTTGTGCATCTTGAACTTGCGCCAATCGAAGGCACCGAGCGTGACGTCCCAGCCAAAGCCACGGGCGTAGTCGATATGCTCGGGCGCCTCGGAGGCAAACACCATGAACTTCTTCGGGACGCAGCCGCGCAGCACGCAGGTGCCGCCGGGACGGTCCTCTTCGGCGACGCCGACCTTGAGGCCGAGATTGGCGGCCAGCCTGGCCGCGCGCACGCCGCCCGATCCGGCGCCGATGACAAACAGGTTGTAGTCGTACTCAGCCATGCTTCGTTCCTATGGCGTCTTGCTGACGCGAAATCCTACGGATAGACCGTCTTGACGCCGTCGTCGGTGCCGATCAGCGCCACCTCGGCCAGATCGAGGAACAGTCCGTGATCGACCACGCCGGTGACCGACTTCAACGCCGCCGCCAGCCCGGCCGGGTCGTCGATCGCCCCACACGCCACGTCGAAGATAAGATTGCCGCCGTCGCTTATCCAGTTACCGCCGTCACGTTTGCGCATCACCGGCACCTTGTTGATGTCGAATTCGGCCAAGACGTCGCAGATGCGATTGACCGTCCCCTTATAGGCGAAGGGCTCGACCTCTACCGGCAGCGGAAATTTGCCCAGTACCGGCACGGACTTGGCGGCGTCGGCGATGACGACGCAGGTCTTCGCCTGCTCCCAGGTGAGCTTTTCGCGCAAAAGCGCCCCGCCGCCGCCCTTGATCAGCGACAGGCCGGGCCCGACCTCGTCGGCCCCATCGACCACGAGGTCGAGCGCGCCGATATCGTTGATGTCCCGGATTTGCAGCCCCAGATCTTCGGCCATCTTGGCCGTCTGCAACGAAGTCGAAACCAGGGTCAGCTTCAGGCCGGAAGCCGCAACGGCTTTGACAAACCAGGCCGCCGTCGAGCCCGTGCCCAGTCCGACCTTCATGCCGGCCTTGACATAGGCCATGGCCGCCTCGCCGGCAGCCTTCTTGTGATCGTCAGCACTCATTTTTTCGCCGCCCTTTCAGCCGACTTCCTGTCGCGGAAGGCCTTGGCCCAGCCGGGCTTGTCGGCTTGCTGGCCGCGCGCCACGGCCAGAGCATCGGCCGGGACATCGTGCGTGATCACCGAGCCCGAGGCCGTCATGGCGCCGTCGCCGATCGTCACCGGCGCCACCAGCGACGCATTCGAACCGATGAAGGCGCCCGCGCCGATCACCGTCCTGTGTTTGAAATAGCCGTCATAATTGCAGAAGATCGTGCCGGCGCCGATATTGCTCCTTGCGCCCACCTCGCCATCGCCAAGATAGGACAGGTGATTAGCCTTTGCGCCCTCGCCCACCGTGACGTTCTTGACCTCGACGAAATTGCCGATATGCGCGTCCTTGCCGATATCGGCGCCCGGTCGCAGGCGGGCATAGGGGCCGATCAGCGCGCCTTGACCCACCTTGGCGCCTTCGAGGTGCGAAAAGGCGCGGATGACGGCGCCGGACTTTACCGTTACGCCCTCGGCGAAGACGACGTTGGGCTCGATGACCACGCCGGCTTCGATTTTCGTATCGAAGCAGAAAAACACCGTCTCGGGCGCCGGCATATGCACGCCATTGTCCATGAAGGTCTTGCGCACACCGTCTTGCCAGACGCGTTCGGCGACCGCCAGCTCGGCCTGGGAGTTGGCGCCCAGGACGTCGCCTTCCGACGCCATGGTGACCTTGGGCTGCAGGCCGCGCGCCCGGGCCAGCCCGACCACGTCGGTAAGATAATATTCGCCCTTGGAATTCTCGTTCTTCACCTCGGCCAGCAGCGAGAACATCAGCTCGCGGTCGCACGCCACGATGCCCGAATTGCAGGCGGTGATGGCGCGTTGTTCCGGCGTCGCCTCCCGCGCCTCGACGATGGCGTCGAGATTGTCGTCATGCATGACCAGGCGCCCATAGGCGCCGGGATCGGCGGCCTCGAAGCCCATCACGGCGAGATCGGCTTTTTCGGCCAGTTCGAAGACGGGCTTCAGAACGGCGCTTGAGACCAGTGGTGTGTCGGCATAGGAGACGATGACCGTGCCGTCGAAATCCTTCAGCAACGCGCGCGCCGCATTGACGGCGTGGCCGGTGCCGAGCGGCGGGTCCTGCACGGCGATATGGCTTTCGCCGACGCGCTTGATCGCCGCCTCGCGGACCTGGGGGCTATGGGTGCCGACGACGACGACGACGCGGTCACAGCCGGCGCCTTCAGCGGCATCGATGGCGCGATCGAGCATCGAACGGCCGCCGACCGGATGCAGCACCTTGGGCAGCGGCGATTTCATCCGCGTCCCCTGGCCGGCGGCCAGGATGACGGCGGCGCGTTTTTGGCTCATGTCAGCGACTCTGCGTTGCGGGCTTTTTCGATTGAAGATCGAGGCGATTTAGCCCAAAGCGGAGGCCATTGCGATAACGAAATGAGCACTTGGTATGGATTTGACGGGTTACATCCTGGCCTTCGATCTCGACGGCACCCTGGTCGATACGGCGCCCGACATTATCGGCGCGCTGAACGGCGTGCTGAAGGAACAGGGCGTGACGCCGTTCCACCTCGACGAAGCTCGGCCGCTGATCGGCCGCGGCGCCATGGAATTGCTGCGGCGCGCCTTCGATTTGGCCGGCCGGCCGCTGGCGCCGGATCAGGAAAAGCCTCTGCTCGACCGGTTGCTGGAAATTTACGAAGAACACATCGACGACCTGTCACGGCCGTTCGACGGCATGACAGCCGCGCTCGACGAACTGGAAGCCGCGGGTGCGAAATTCGCGGTGTGCACCAACAAGCACACCTACTTGTCGGTTATCCTGCTGAAGAAGCTCGGCCTGTTCGAGCGCTTCGGCACCGTGCGCGGCGCGGATTCGGTGCCGGCGAAGAAGCCCGATGCCGGCCACCTTCGCGCCTGCGTCGACGATATGGGCGGCGATATGACTAAGACGATCATGATCGGCGATTCCGAGACCGACTTCATGACGGCCGTGAATGCCAAGGTGCCGTCGATTATCTTCACCTTCGGCTATAGCGACCGCCCGGTGACGGAACTGACGCCCGACGCCCTGCTCGATCATTACCGTTACCTGCCTGAAGCCATACGAAAAGTCACGGGCCAGTCGCTTTAGGCTCTTGCGTCGAACGGTCCGGCACGCTAATAGCGGCTCCCTCGCAGCGCATGAATGGACGCGTAGCTCAGCGGGAGAGCATTCGCTTCACACGCGAAGGGTCACAGGTTCAATCCCTGTCGCGTCCACCATTGCCGCTGCCGCAAGCGCCTTCGGCGTTGCGTCAATGGATTTTTTCTTGGCGTTCAACTCGCTTGCGCTCGTTTGGCGGCACGCAGCCTGCGCGCCTCAACGGCGCTAGTCGCTTCGCTCCGGTTGCTTCGGCGAACCTACGCCGCTTTTCCTAACAGCAAGGCCGAAACCTCGACCAGATCTTCCGCTGCGAACGGTTTGGTGATCTGGGCATCGGCGCCGATGCGGCGCGTGGCGTCCAGCGCTTCGCTTTCGCTGACCTTGCCGTCCATCCCCGCCGACATCGACAGGATTTTCACCGTCGGCCACGTGTCCTTGATCATGCGCATGCCCTTGAGCCCGCCCATGCCCGGCATGAAGACATCGCACAGCACAAGGTCGACGTGGGCGATGTCGACATTGGCGAAAGCATCCTCCATCGTCGTGGCCTCGGAGACTCGATAGCCCTGATGGACCAGCGGCTCGCGCGCGAAGCGACGCACGGTCGCGCTGTCGTCGATGATCAGCACATGCGGCGGACGGCGGCCGTCACGGCAGGCGGCGAACGAGCCGATGATTTCCTGCAGCATCGGCGCGGTAAACGGTTTGCGCAGCACATGATCGGCGCCGATCCGGCGCGCGTCGCGCAATGTCGTTTCGATTCCCTCGCGGCCCGAGCCGGCGGTCATCAGCACGATCGGCGCCGCCTTGGCCAGTTTGCGGAACTGGCTGAAATGCAGAAGCGTGTTGTGTTGACCGACGAAGACGTCGAGGAACAAGGCCTGGATATCTATTAATTTCAATGAATCGAGCGCTTCACGCATATTGTCGCAATGGACCGTGGCCCATCCGAAATGTTCGATCATTCGCGCGATAATTTGCGCTTGAGTCTGGCTATCCTCCAGAATCAAGGCCGTCGGGGTCCCCGTTGTCATTATTATAGCCCTATGCGATCGCGCCGCCGTGCAATCGTTTTCAAATTAGGTGTGGAACTTTAATATTTTATGAAACAGCCGCTGCGTGTGGCACTCTACTGTAAGCTGGGCAACGCTTTGCGGCGTCTCCGGCTTAGAGGAAAGCGGTGAACAAAGTCTTTCATTATCGACAATTAACCGCGCTCCGAGGCCTCTTTTCGAAAACGAAGGAGGCCCGCTTGGCGCTCGATTCCGCAGATGCCGATGTCCGGACCGGCCGGACGTCTAAAAAGGCCGAGCGCCGCGCCAAACAACGCGCGCTCAATCCTCTGCGCGCGGACAAGATGCGCAAGGCGCGCCTGGCCGATCCGGCTGCGCCCGTGCCACGCAACGACGATCTGCCGGCCCTGAATATCGGGTGTTCCGGCTGGTTCTACTGGGACTGGAAGGGCAACTTTTATCCGCAGCAGATGCCGACAAGCCAATGGTTCGCGCACTATGCGGAGACCTTCGACACGGTCGAGCTGAACGCGCCCTTCTACGCCTGGCCGACGGTAGCCAATGTTAAATCCTGGCTGAGACAGGCGGGTGACGCACCCTTCGTCTATACTGTGAAGGCGCCGGAATTGATCACGCACATCGAGCGTTTCGAAGGCACGGTGGGGCTCGTCGAGGACTTCGGCTACGTCGCCGACCTGTTGGGGCCGCGAATGGGCTGCTTCCTGTTCCAGTTGCCGCCGAGCTATGCCTATTCGCCCGAGCGGCTGGACGGCATCGTGCGCCAATTGCAGCCGGGCCGGCGTAATGTCGTTGAGTTTCGCCATGCCTCGTGGTGGAACGAGATCGTCTATGCTGCCTTCCGGGAGACCGGCGTCATCTTCTGCGCCTGTTCGGCGCCAAGACTGCCCGACGACCTGATCCGCACCTGCGACGAAATCTATGTGCGCTTCCACGGGCCGGAAAAATGGTACCGCCACGACTATTCCGACGCGGAACTGGCCGAATGGGCCAAGCGCATCCGCGACAGCGGCGCCAAGCGCGTATGGATATATTTCAACAACGACTACGGCGCCAACGCCGTGCGCAATGCTTTGAAATTGCGCGAGATGCTATCTTAGCTTTCCCGCTTGTCGTCGCTAAGGATGCGCTCCAGCTCTTCGCGCCGCATCTTGGCGAAGTTGACCATTTCCGGCTCGTTCTCAAAGAAGTCGAACGACTTGCGAAGCGTGGCGATGTCGTGGGCCAGGAAGGTCTCGGCCTTCTTGCGCATGTCCTTCGGGCTACGTCCCAGCGCTTCCATCGCCTCGCGGCCGACGGCTAGCGAGGCATCGAGCAGTTCGCGGTGATAGCTGTCGACGCCCGCCTTGTAGAGGTCGTAGGCATGGCGGCGGTTGCGCGCCCGGGCGATGATGCGCAGCTTTTTGAAGTGCTGCTTGCACAGCCGCACGATCTCCACCGCTGCGTCGGCATCGTCTATGGCAATGATCAGCAGCCGCGCCTCGTCCGCCCCCGCCGAGCGCAACAGGTCGACGCGCGTGGCATCGCCGAAATAGGCCTTGAAGCCGAAACGGCGCAGCGCCTCGACCTGATCCGGATTCTTTTCCAGCACGGTCACCTTCACGCCCTGGCTCATGATGAAGCGGCCGGCGATCTGGCCGAAACGGCCGAAGCCGGCGATGATCACCATATTGTGCTCGTCTATGGCGTCATAGTCGCGACCGGGCAGTGTGCTCATGAAACGGCGCTGGGCGTAACGGCTGTAAAGCATGACCAGGATCGGCGTCGCGGCGATCGAGATGGCGACCAGCAGGATCAGGAATTTCTGGGTCTCGGCATCGATCAGTTTCAACCCGCCGATCAGTTGCAGAAGGACGAAGGCGAACTCGCCGCCCTGCGCCAGGCCGATCGCGAGGCCAAGCCCCAGTACGCCCTTGATACCGAAGCGGTCACCCAGGACGAACAGGATTACCCCCTTGACGGCCATGAGCAGGATGACGCCGCCGATCATGCCCAGCGGGTGTCGCCACAGCACGGTGAAGTCCATGGCCATGCCGACCGACATGAAGAACAGGCCGAGCAGCAGCCCCTTGAACGGTTCGATATCGGTCTCGATGGTGCGGCGATATTCGGAATTGGCCAAGACCACGCCGGCGATGAAGGCACCCAGCGCCGGCGACACGCCGATGCTTTCCATCAATACGGTGACGCCGATGACGATGGCCAGCGACGCCGCGGTGAACACTTCACGCAGGTTCGACCGGGCAATGACCTGGAAGACGTAGCGTGAGGCGTAGCGGCCGGCCAGGATCACGGCGGCGACGACGGCAACCACGACAATCGGCTTCAGCCACACGGGCCACGCCGCGATCAGGCTATGGTCGGGCGGCGCCGCGCCCATGCCGAGCAAAGGGATGATGATCAGGATCGGGATGACCGAAATATCCTGGAACAGCAGGATGGCGAACGACGTCTCGCCGACCAGGGAGTGGGTCAGATTGCGCTCGTTGAGCATCTGCATGACCAGGGCCGTCGACGACATCGCCAGCGCCATGCCGACCGCCAGCGCGCCTTGCCAGGTGTGCCCCATCAGCATGCCCACAAACATAAGGGACAGCGCCGTTACCGTCACCTGGGCGCTGCCCAGCCCCACGATCGCCCGGCGCATGCGCCACAAGACCGCTGGCTCCAGTTCCATGCCGATCAGGAACATCATCATGATGACGCCGATTTCGGCGACCTGCATCACCTTGTCGGGCTGGGAGATCAGCGACAGGCCGAACGGCCCGATGACGACGCCGGCGATCAGGTAGCCGAGGACCGGCCCCAGGCGGAAGCGCTGCGCCGCCGGCACGACCAGGCAGCCGGCGACCAGGAAGACGAAGATGTTGAGCAGCAGGCGAAGATCCATCGTAACCCCCGCGGCGGTTGCGCCGCGACTCCAGCGCGACTAGGATTGGCGAAACACCATAGACAGGGACCAGATGATGACAAGGCTTGGCGCACGGATTCTGCTGACGTTCGGCTTCGCTGGCGCGATCGCCGCGCATGCCAGCGACGTTTGGGCCGGCGATGTGCCCGATGGCTATCGCCTGGTCTGGGCCGACACGTTCGACAAGGGGACCATGCCCGATCCAGCGAAGTGGAGCTACGATACCGGTTGGAACAAGCAAGGCTGGTTCAATCACGAGGCCGAATATTATGCCGATGCCCGCCCGGAAAACAGCCGTATCGAAAACGGCAAGCTGGTCATCGAGGCGCGCAAGGAAGACCTGCCGTCAAAGCCCGACTGGGGCGGCCAGCACTACTCCTCCGCGCGCTTGGTGACGCATGGCCACGCCCAATGGACCTACGGCTTCTTCGATGTCCGCGCCAAGCTGCCGTGCGGCGTCGGCCAATGGCCGGCGATCTGGTTGCTGGGCACCGGCCAATGGCCGAACACCGGCGAAATCGACACCATGGAAGAGGTCGGCTTCCAGCCGACCACGATCTACGGCACGCTGCATTCCGTGCACACCGAGACCGACAAGGTGCATGAAGGCGGCAGCGTCGATGTCGCCGACCTGTGCACGGCGTTTCACGACTATCAGACCGACTGGCGCCCCGACGGCATCACCTTCCTGGTCGATGGCAAGCCCTATTACCATCTCGACCGGCCGGCCGACGCCAATGCCCAAACCTGGCCGTTCGACGGACCGGAATATCTGATCCTCAACCTGGCGATCGGCGGCGACTGGGGCGGCCAAAAGGGCATAAACGATGCCGCCCTGCCCGCCCGCATGGAAGTCGAATATGTCAGGGTCTACCAGAAGCCCTGATCCTGATAGACAGCACAAAGACCGAGCCTTGTCAGAGCGACTTGGCCCGCCCTTTTCCATAACTAGCCCGCCATTGGCAATTCGTACTGGCTCGAAAGGTAGCGTCGGATCAAGCCTTGATCATTGAAGTAGCGGTGGCCCTTGGCTTCGAGAGGTTCCAGCGTTGCATCGGCGATCCTGCTGTCGGCGGCCAAAACCAGCACGGGAATTGACTGGTTTCCCTCCCCCAGGAGGTCAACTAACGGCGCACGCGGCCTTTGGAACGCAATGTAGTAGACGTCCACCTTGTCTCGCAGTTCCGGAAAGAAACTCAATACACCTTCGACAGGCGCCGAGTCGCCACAATATAGAGGCCCGAGATCGCCGTTAAAGAAGCCGGGTTGCATGATATAAAGTTGGTCTTTCATTGTGGTCCTACTAAACGTTGAGAGTCAGGCGAAGGCGCTTCACCGCGATGATGAGACTAGTAAGGCTGAAGCTGAAGCCTGCCAGCAACAGCAGAAGAACAAGGGTGTTGTGCACGATCGGATGGGTTGCCAACCACGGATAATTCCAGGTGTGGAAGACATAGTAGACCCATGCGTAGGCCGCCCGGCTGCCATCCATGACCACCAGAATGCGCCCCGACGCGCCATCGATATAGAGGTCGGTCCGTCCCTTATCGCCCAGGTGTGCGAGACGAACGCGGCCGGCCAAGCCTTCCGCCAAGGCATAGGTTGCATTCAGGGACACCGGCGCCAGTGCCTTCGGAGCCGCGCCGCCCCACACCGCTTTGAGGCCCGAGAGAACCAGACGGTCATCGACCTGCGTATCGAGCGATGGTCCTTTGGCGGATACGATGGCCTGGCCAGCCACGGCGCTGAAGTCGAGACGCGTCGCGCCATTGGCGTTGGCTAAGGACGCGGGCGTGACAGGCTTCAAAATGTTAGCGAGCACGCCGCCCTGATAGGTTGCCTCAGCCTCAGGAAGCATTTCGCCATTTGAAAACAGACGGCCGTGATCCATCGACAGCCAGCCGGAAAATATCCAGATGAGCACGAGGATTCCCGCGAACAGCCCCAACTTATGGTGCCATTCGAGCCACCCTCTGAAGGGAGTCAACCTCGGGCGCTTGGCGTTTTTCAGCGATTTCGTTGACCGCAATATGCCGAGAGTTAGCCCTGCCACGGTTAGAAACAGGCCGGCAAGCGACACCCACCAGACGACTTGGTCCCACAGGCTGAACGTCTTCCGGATGGGGGTTATGTAAATCCAGTGGATGACCGACCCTACCCAATTCAAAACGCGCTGCGACTCGGTGGTTTTTTGCGCCACCTCCCCCGTTCGCTGGGAAACATAGAGTTCCGTGTGTGCAGGATCGTTCAATGCGACGCGATAGAATGGCCGTAGATGGTCAAATTGCTGATGAACGATCCATTGATCGTAATCGACGGGTGGGGAGACGGAGGCTATAGCCGTACCGCCAAAAGCCGCGGCAATCGATCCGGCCTGGGTCGGCGTCAGCGGAGCTAGCGGCGAGCCCGTATCCGCGCGGATCGCGATATCCCGCTTTCCCGCTCGAACATAGACCGGCGCGCCGAGCACGCTCACCATGTGAAGCGCGGCATTTGGGTCGCCGGCCAGGGCGACTTGAGGGGCAACCCTGACCTCGCCGAGTTGGATCACTTCGCTGTGTGCATCACGGTCGGCCGGATCGAGTGCGGGGAACGGCACGAAAACCATGACAGATCCGGTCGCGAACCAGATGCAGAACATCAAGCACAGAACGACGCCCGCCCAGCGATGCCAGAGCGTCAGCCATTTCACCCATGGCCCGGGCAGATTTTTTGCCCGGGCCTTAGGTTTCACAGATACAGATTGAACATCGCTCACGCTTAAAAGTGTCCGATCAGGCTGAGAGTAAAGGAGCGCGGTGCGCCGAGCATGACCTCACTCGGATAAAAGACATCACCCCATTGAGCATAGGCCTTGTCGAGTGCGTTATCGACGTGAAGGGCCAGAGTTACCTTCGGCGTCAGATCGTAGGATGCGTAGAGGCTGACAAGGGTGTAGGGATCGAGCTTCACCGTGTTCGCATTATCCGCGTAACGATCCCCGGTATATTTGAGGCCGGCACCCAGTTCCAGCGGCAAGCCACCAACCTGACTCCAGGTCGACCAAAGGTTAGCGCTGACTTTCGGGATGTTGGCGGGGCGATCGCCGGGATAGCTGCTGCCCGTATCGGCGTATTTGGCGTCGGTATAAGCCGCGTTCGCTGTCAGGCTCCAGTGCTCCATGACCTTGATATCGCCGCTCGTCTCAAGACCTTTCGACGTCTCGCTGGCCGTTGCGACCGTGTCGGGGCTGTTGTCGACCAGGAAGTCCTGCCGGCTGATATCATAGAGCGACAGCGTCAGATCCGCACGCTTGTCCGGCGTAGACGCCTTCACCCCGACCTCAAATTGCTTGGAGTGGCTGAGGTTGAAGTTCTCGTTGGAATTCACGAGGAACACGTTGTCGCCGACCGGATCGGCCGCCGTCGTGAATGAGATGTAAGGCGTGATGTCCGGCGTGACATCGTAGACGGCGCCGATGCGCACGGTTGCGGGCGCGTAGGTCCGCTGGAAGCCATTGTCGATTTCGTTGCCCTGCGTATCGAAATTCTGCCGGGTCAGGTCGAGTTGCTCGTAGCGGCCACCGGTGACAATCTTCAATTGCGGCGTAACCGACAAGGAATCTTCGAAGAACAGCGCCGTGTCGTCCCATTTGGTCGGGCTCGAGCGTTCGACAAGATCGCCCGGTTGAAGCAACGGGCCGAACAGGCCAGGGGACGGATTAAACGGGTCTACGCTATCGCCATCCGGAAAGCCCCGGTAGCGGTCGAAATCGAGATGGCTGTAATCCACGCCGGCGATAAAGATGTTGTCCATGCCGCCGATCTTGTCATTGAATTTGATACTGGCCTGATCACCGAACATGCTCTGGTGATGGATCACGTAGAAGCGGTCGCGGTCGATCAAATTCGTTGCGGTGTCGAATGTATAGGTTTCGGAATCAACCCAGTCGCGGCGCGCCGACAGAAAATAGGTGAAGTTCTCGATCGCAATGTCTTCGCGTGGCGTCCACTTCAAGAAGATTTGCGGCCACCACTGGGTCGAATTGATGTGAGCATCGGCCACGTTATAGTTGACGTAGCGCATGCGCTTATCCAGCGTATAGCCGGTCGTGGTCGACAGAACCCCTTTGAGCGGGTCTGTGGCGAAGGAATCCGGGACCAGTGGAGTCCCGAAATATTTCGACGGGTCGTCCGTCAGATAGTCGACCATGACCTGGACGCGGAAATCGTCAGTGATCTTCCAAACCAGGGAAAAGGTGGCATTCGTGCTGTCGGCGGGAGAATCGTGGACATAGCCGTCCGTTGACGTCCGGCTGACATCGGCGCGAACTGCAACGTCGCTCGACAGCTTAGTGCTGCCGCCGATTCCAAAATTGGTTGTGCCAAAACTTCCCACGGAAGCCAGGAAATCAAAAGTGGGAGCACCGAAACTTGGGGCCTTGTTGGTGACGTTGACCACACCGCCGATCGCGCCCTGACCATACAAAACGGACGCCGGTCCTTTGAGAATTTCGACGCTTTCCAGATTGAACGTATTCTCCGGCCGGTTCGTCATATCCGATGGCCCGATGTAGAGGCCGTTGTGCAGCACGCTGATCTGGTCGCCCTGGAAGCCACGCATGGCAAAGGATGCGGGGTCACCGGGCGAGCCGCCTGACGTTACCCCCGGCAAGCTGTCGGCGGCTTGTTCCACCGAAGCATAGCCGCGCGCTTCGATTTGGCCGGCCGCGATAACGTCAAGCGCCGCTGGCGTTTCCCGCGTGCTCAGGCCGAGCCGGGAACCCGTGGGTGTGAATTGTTCAAGTGAACGGACCTTGGCACCGGTCACGACTACGGTCGTCGTCGTGTCCTTGGTTGCATTCGCATCTTGAGCGTGCGCCAGGCCGGACGTCGCCGCCAACAGCGCCAAGGCGGAAACCGTACTTTTAACCCACATGTTAAACCCCGATCCTGATTATGAAGAAAACATGGCAAGGATGGGGATACTGCAATTGATTAGTCAATTGGAAATTTTGCAGTGCACCGTTAAACCATATCACTGTGTGACAAATTATCCGCAGTTGGCGGCGGCCGACGCAAGATTTTCCGACCGTGGTCCGGTCCAGAAGACAAAAGCAGGGAGGCCATTTCGCGCGAGCGAAACGGCCTCCCTTGCATCATCGGTCTGTTTTCGTTTATTTTTTAATGGCTCGGCTTGAATCGTCCGATCAAGCGATGCGCCGCGCCATGATGCCAAAGCCCCACAAAGGTCACAGGGACGTCGGCATTCCAGGTATGGCGCTCAACGAGAAGACATGCCGCACCCGTCGCGATGTCTAGCGCGTCAGCGACAACCTTATCCGCTTCAATTGCACTTACAACGTGTTCAGCCTCAGTCCACGGAATGTTGGCGAGAAGCCACGAACTCGGCCCCATGACCTCCAGGGGCTGGCAGGTGATGCCGGGCGCGGCCTCGACATTGACGAGACGATCTTCGAATTGAAAGGGCACGCCGTCGGCGGTATGCAGGCTGCGAATGCGCAGCATCTGGGTCGATTTGCCGACCCCCAACTTGTCCCGTGCGTCCGCGTCGTTGGCGACGAAGTTGCAAGACAATAACTGATAGCCGTAGGTTCGGCCGGTTTGCTGGACAATGTCCGCGACGTCCCAAATTTCAAAAATCGGCCGCTGCTGAGCGCGCGTGGAAACGACAGTCCCGATCTTGCGATGGCGCTCGACAATTCCTTCTTTGGCAAGGGTTTGTATGGCCTTGGCCACGGTCATACGGGAGGTGCCAAAGCGGCTTGCCAGGCTAATCTCCGCGGGCACGCGTGTACCGGGCGGCCAGGCTCCGGAGACGATCTTGCGCGCGATCGCCCGGCGAATCTGCAACCATGTCGGGCCGTCACCATCCAACACGAGCGACAGAAGCCGAGCATCGATCATTCTGGCTTCGGCCTCACCGGACAGGTTCGGCGCCGCGACATCACTTATGTTGGATATATCGTTCATTCTGTTCCCGACTGCGGCCGTCCTGGTGGCGTAGAAGTTTTCTTCAACCACTCTTATCCCCGGCTAACGCCAAGCGAGTATCACATATTTTTGTTTCTATTGTAAAGACAATAAGAAAGCCGCCCGAAAGCGCGGCCAATGGCCATCAAAGGCCGAAATCAATCGGCAACCGTTACCATTTATGAGGCCGCCCGCCGCGGCGATCGGTTCATTCGCCGCTCAAGCGCCATGCGTTGCCGCAAGGCCAGGGGCGCGCTCCGCGTCCGGACCAATGAAAGCCATTTGAGTCCACTGGCGCCTTTGCGGCGCCGCGGACTCTCGGCCACACCAAACCTCTGCTTGCCAACAATTATGACTATACAATAGATATCGTGCGCGGCAAATTCACTGCGCGAAGTATCAGCCCCCGCACGTCGTGTGACGTCGCTCCGATAAACATGTCGACCGTTCGCGCGCGCATGAAAGGGCCTCCACCTTCCAGCCCGGCCTGATTGAAAGGGGCCGCGACATGTTCGGCTTTCTACAACATCTCAATCCCGCGGCCGCCAAGAGCACCTCGCCTGCGAAATCCGGCAAGCCGGAAGCAGCTAACTGCCTGGTCCTTTACGCCTCGCAGACTGGCCAAGCCGAAGACATCGCGCGCAAAACGCATGCGCGCCTTGTTGCCGGTGGCCTCGACGCCCATTTGCTCTCCGTGTCCCGGACAAAGGCAGCGCTTCTTGGGCAGGCAAAGACGCTTTTGTTTGTCGTGTCGTCCACCGGCGACGGCGATGCACCCGACATGGCACTAAGACTCGAGCAAACCGTCATGACGGAAAACCTCGACCTCTCCCGCCAAACGTGCGCTGTTTTGGCGCTCGGCAACGCCAGCTATGACGATTTCTGCGCCTTCGGTCATCGCGTTTTTGACTGGCTTGAGACCTGCGGCGCGAATATTCTCATCCCGTGCCTCGAAGTCGATGATCTTGATTCCGGCAGCCTGCGGCGCTGGGACCGCTTTCTCGATAGCCTTGGTGCTGGCGCGGCCGGAGAGGTTCGCCATCAGCTCTACACCGACTGGACCTTCCAGAAGCGGACATGGCTGAACCCGGCAAGCGCGGCCGCGCCGCTCTATCAAATTGATTTCGTCCCTAGCGACAACCCCCTTCCCGTCTGGCAGGCCGGAGATCTCGCAGAAATCGTGACCCTTGGGGGACATCGCCGCGACTACTCGATCTCGACCCTGCCTGAAGAAGGCTAGGTCCGCCTGTGGATGCGACAGATCACCAAGATGGATGGTCGCAGGGGTGAAGGCTCCGGGTGGCTGACCGAAAGGCTCGAACTCGGCGGATCGCCTCAAATGGGCCTGAAATCGCATACTGGGTTTCACCATCCCCCACACGCGACCGCGTTGCTGTTGATTGGAGCCGGGTCAGGTCTGGCGGGTCTGCGTCCCCACCTCTTGGAAGCGAAAAGGCAAAACGTACCGTGCTGGATTATCTTTGGCGAGCGACACCCCGAAAAGGATGGCGCCCTGCCCGCGCATCTGGGCGGCTTTGACCTTCACGCGCTGGACACTGCGTATTCCCGGCCGGACGACGGCAGTTCAGCTTACGTCCAAGACATCGTCCGACAGCGCTCCGTCGCCCTCAAGGCTTTTCTTGGGAATTCAGGCGCCATCATGGTCTGTGGCGGGATCGACATGGGCAAAGCGGTGGAGGTCGAGCTTCAGCGAGCGCTCGGAGCCAAATGGCTTAAGGTCGCCAGCGAAGACGGGCGATATCGTCGCGATCTCTACTGAAATCGGAATAGCGGTTGACTAGCATAGGGGGGTACCCTATGTGGTCGCCATGAGCCACACCCAACGTGAAAAACAAAAGCTCCTTGCCCGCGTGCGCCGCATCAAGGGGCAGGTCGAAGCCATCGAACGCGCATTCGACGATGAGGCCGATTGCGAAAAGATCATGCATATGATCGCCGGCATCCGGGGTTCGATTTCCGGCCTCATGGCCGAAGTCCTCGAAGACCACATTAGTCACCATCTCGTCGATCCCGAGACGCATCCCGGCGCGCTTGACGCCGATGCGGCCGAACAATTGATCGACGTCCTTCGCACATATTTGAAATAGGAGGCCCACATGGCCAAGCCTGACGCCTTCAATTTTACATCCGCCCACAGCCATGTCTTTTTAGGCGAGGACCATGAAGCGGCTGAACGCCGCACCTGGATCGTGATCTGGGTGTGCGCGGCCATGATGGCCGCCGAAATTATCGGCGGCGGATTGTTCGGCTCGATCGCCCTCATCGCCGATGGCCTCCACATGTCGACGCACGCCGGTGCCCTGCTCCTCGCGGCGCTGGCCTATACCTACGCCCGCAAGCACGCCAACGATCCGCGGTTCACCTTCGGCACGGGCAAGTTCGGGGACTTGGCGGGTTTCAGCAGTGCGATCATCCTGTCTATGATCGCACTGCTCATCGGCTATGAATCCGTCATGCGCTTCTTCCATCCGGTCGCCATTCACTTTGGGGAAGCGATTCCGATCGCGGTGCTCGGCTTAGCGGTCAACATTGCCAGCGTCTGGCTGCTGTCCGGCGGACATCATCATCATGGGCACGGCCATTCGCATGGGCACGGGCACGATCATGACGAAGATCCTGTTCTGATCGCGACGGCTCGCGGCTCACTCGCGCTCGAGATTTTCGAAGATGGCGTTCCCCCGCGTTTTCGCCTGGAAGCGCAATACGGCGGACCTGATCTTGAAGGCCTGACCGCCGACACGATCCGTCCGGACGGCTCACGTCAGACTTTCGACTTCGCAAGGAAGGACAGCTATTGGGAGTCCGAGGAGGAAATCCCCGAGCCGCACGCGTTTAAGGTGGAGGTCCGGTTCACGCTCGACGGACAAGCCTATCATCAAGAGGCTCTGTTCGAGGAACACGATCGCGGCCATACGGGCGCGCACAACCACGACAACAATATGCGGGCGGCGATCGTCCATGTCATCGCCGACGCTGCCGTATCGGTGCTGGTCATCATCGGCCTGTTGCTCGCAAGGGTATTCGGCTGGCTGTGGATGGACCCGATTGCCGGCGTGGTCGGCGCCCTGGTAATCGCGAACTGGTCCTATGGGCTTATCAAGGACACGGGCGCCATCCTTCTGGATCGTGTCCCCGATCTCAAGATCGCGAGTGAAGTCCGTAAGCGCGTGGAGCTGGACGGCGACACGCTTACCGACCTTCACCTATGGCGCCTTGGCCCGGGCCATCTCGGCGCCATTGTATCGGTTGCCACGAATACACCTCGCCAGGCTGATGACTATCGCCGGCGCCTCGACAAATTGCGCATTTCTCACATGACGGTGGAGGTGCAAAACCTCCAATAGGGCGTCGAGGACGTCTCGGAAACTAACAGCGTGTACCAGAAGCCCTGAGATCAAGCTGAACTCACCTTGACATGCGGCAAAAAAGCCGCACAGTTGTGACATGCCGGCCAATATTCAGCCTACGGATGAAATGCCGCTGTTCGCGTATCATGCGGGCCGCTCACCTCTGGTGATCGCGGCGCCGCATGTCGGCACACATCTTCCGCCGGATATCGCCGCGGATATGAGCGCGATCGGGCTCGGCGTCGGCGAGACCGATTATCACGTCCATCGCCTGTTCGATTTCGCCCGCGCGTTCGACGCCACCACCTTGTGGGCGACGCATTCGCGCTATGTCGTCGATCTCAACCGCGATCCGGACAGCCGCCCGCTCTATCCCGGCCGGTTCGAGACCCCGCTCTGTCCGCTCAGCGATTTCGACCATCACCCCCTCTATCGCGACAGCCTTGCGCCCGACGCGGCCGAAATCGGCCGCCGCCGAGACGTCTACTGGCGGCCCTATCACGGCCAGTTGCGCGCCGCGCTCGACGCCGCCCGGACGCGGCACGGCGCTGCCTTGCTGATCGACGCCCATTCGATCCGCCCGGCCATCCCGTCGCTGTTCGAAGGGCGCCTGCCCGATCTCAATTTCGGCATGAACGACGGGCAAACGGCATCCGCCCGGCTGCGCGACACCGTGCGCGACTGGGCGCAGGGCCAGGACGCCTACAGCTTCGTCGTCGACGGCCGCTTCAAGGGCGGCTACACCACGCGCCACTATGGCCGCCCGGATGACGGCATCCACGCCGTGCAGATCGAAATAGTTCAGGATCGCTACTTGAACATGGCGGCGCCGCACCTGTATGACAGCGCCGTCGCCGCCCCCTTGAGCCGCGCCTTGCGGCCTCTGATCGAACGTCTGCTGGCGGCGCTACCCACGTCCTGAGGCTCGCCATGACCCAATCCCTATCGTCCCGCGGCAACATTATCGATGGCGCGGCCTTCGCCGCCCGCCTGCGCGAACGGCTGGCCGAGCATGTCGCCAGCCTGCGCGCCACGACCGGCAAGACGCCCGGCCTGACCGTGGTTATCGTGGGCGAGGATCCGGCCAGCCAGGTCTATGTGCGCATGAAGGGCGAACAGACCCAGGCGATCGGCATGGAATCGCGGACCATCCGCCTGCCCGACACCACCAGCGAGGACGAACTGCTGGCCCTGGTCGACGAGCTGAACCGCGATCCGGCGGTCAACGGCATATTGGTGCAACTGCCCCTGCCGGCGCATATGTCGTCGCTGAAGGTCATCGACGCCATCAATCCGGACAAGGACGTCGACGGCTTCCACGTCGAAAGCGTCGGGCGTCTCAGCGTAGGCCTGCCCGGTCTGGTGTCGTGCACGCCCTTGGGCTGCCTGATGCTGCTGAAGGATGCGGCGGCGACCTATGGCGACACCTTGAGCGGCAAGAACGCCGTGGTCGTCGGCCGCTCCAACATCGTCGGCAAGCCGATGGCGCAGCTGTTGCTGGCCCAGGACTGTACGGTCACCATCGCCCACTCCAAGACGCGCGACCTCAAGGACCTCTGCCTCGGCGCCGATATCCTGGTCGCCGCCATCGGCCGCAAGCAATTCATCAAGGGCGACTGGGTGCGCGACGGCGCCTATGTCATCGACGTCGGCATGAACCGCGAAATGATCGACGGCAAACAGAAGCTCTTTGGCGATGTCGAGTTCGACCCGGCCCGCGAACGCGCCCTGGCCATCACGCCTGTGCCAAAGGGGGTCGGACCGATGACCATCGCCTGCCTGCTCAGCAACACGGTCAAGGCCTTCTGCCTGCAGAACGGCACCGCCGTGCCGGAAGGCCTCTGATGAGCGGCGTGGTGATCGTCGGCGCCGGCCACGCCGGCGGTGCCGCGTCAGGGTTTCTGCGGCAATACGGCTATGCCGGCGAAATCACCCTGATCGGCGCCGAGCCCTACCTGCCCTATCAACGTCCGCCGCTGTCCAAGGCGTGGCTGAAGGGCGAGGCATCGCTCGACGACCTCTATCTGCGCGGCGAAAATTTCTACCCCGACCAATTGATCACGACGCGCCTGGAAACGCACTGCGACGCCATCGACCTCAGCGGTCACGCCATGATTCTGCCCGGCGGGGAGCGCATCGTCTATGATCACCTGATCCTGGCCACCGGCTCGAAAGCCCGGCCGTTCGCCATCCCCGGCGCCGGCCAGGTGCCGCACCACGTGCTGCGCACGCTGGATGACGCCGAAGCATTGAAAAGCGCGCTGATGCCCGGCCGGCGCATCGGCCTGATCGGCGCCGGCTATGTCGGCCTCGAGGTCGCCGCCTCGGCGCGCAAGCTGGGCTGCGAGGTCACCGTGTTCGAGCGCGAACGCCGCATCCTGTCACGCGTGGCCTCAGCGCAGCTGTCGGATTTCTTTACGCAAATCCATGCCGATCGCGGCGTGCATATCATCACCGGCGCGCAGATCACCGAATTGTCGCTGGGCGATGGCGACGCCAAGCGCGTCCATCTCGACGACGGATCAGTGCATGAATTCGACCTGATTCTGGTCGGCATCGGCGCCCTGCCCGCCGACGACCTGGCCCGGACAGCGGGACTGGCCTGCGCGAATGGCATCGTCGTCGATACCGAGGCACGAACCAGTCAGGCCGACATCTTCGCCATCGGGGATGTCGCCTCACGCACCCTGCCCTTCTATGACGGGCGTTTCCGGCTGGAGAGCGTGCCCAATGCGCTAGAACAGGCCAAGCAGGCCGCCGCCGCCATCACCGGCCATCGCGCGCCCAATATCGAGGCGCCGTGGTTCTGGTCGGATCAATACGAGTTCAAGCTGCAAATCGCCGGTCTGCTGCAGCCGGACACGCGCGCCGTACTGCGCGGCGACCCGGCCACCTGGGCTTTTTCGATCTTCCATCTCGATGGTGCGAACCGTCTGCGCGCCGTCGAAAGCGCCAACCGCCCGGCCGATTTCATGGCCGCCAAGCTGTTGATTGCCAAGGGCGTGGCGCTGGACGAAGCCGTGGTCGCCGACGGCGAGGCGTCGCTGAAGCCGTTTCTGGCGGGTTAAAATTGTTCGTTGACAGCCTCCGATTACTGCCCAAGGCTTAGGCCGGGCAATTCGGGGGCGAGCAAATGGACGCGGCATTCGCTGGCGATAAAAAGTGGGATCGCAATGCATTTTTGGGGCTGGTGATCCTGGCCTGGGTCGGAATCCTCTCCGGCTTCGGTCCGGAAATCCAGCAGCACGTGGCCAAACAGGGCTTAACCTACCCGCTGATCGTGCACATCCACGCTTTTCTGTTTGTCGGGTGGATGATCCTGTTCACCACGCAGGTCCTCCTGATCCGCTTCCATCGTTTCCCGGTCCACCGCAAATTGGGTTTCGTCATGGCCGTCTGGGCGGTCGCCATGACCATCGTCGGCCCGATCACTGCCTGGTATATGGACCGGCTCGAATTCGGCACGCCGGACGGCGATCCGGCGTTCCAGGCGATCCAATATGGCGACCTTTTCATCTTCGCGCCCCTCACCACGGCGGCGATCCTCTGCCGCCGCTGGCCCGCGGCTCACAAGCGACTGATGCTGCTGGGCACATTGCACCTCAGCACCGCCGGTTTCGCGCGGGCCCTGGCCGGCCCGCTGATCCACCTAATGGGCTTCCATTTCCCGGCGACGACGATCGCCCTGTACATAGGCCCAGACATGCTGATCTTGAGTCTCGGCGCCTATGACCTGGTCACGCGCAAGCGCCTGCATCCAGCCTATGTCGCCGGAGTTATATGGGTTTTTACCGTTCAAATCCTGGCCTCCTGGCTATGGACGTCACCCGCCTGGAAGCCCATCGCCACCCACCTGTTGGGACATTGATGCATCGCAATAAATTGAACGTGACAAGCCGCCCGGAATGCGCCTAAGGAGCTACATCAGACAGCATCCGGAGCGCGACGCATGAGCAGTTCCTCAAAGGTCTTCAAGGACGCCAAAACGGCCCTGGAGGGGCTGGTGTTCGATAGTATGACGGTGATGTCCGGCGGCTTCGGCCTGTGCGGCATTCCGGAGAACCTGATCGCGGCACTGCGCGATTCCGGCGTCAAGGGCCTCACGGTGATCTCGAACAATGCCGGGGTCGACGGCTTCGGCCTCGGACAGTTGCTGGAGACCCGCCAGATCCGCAAGATGATCAGTTCTTACGTTGGTGAGAACAAGGAATTCGAGCGTCAGTTCCTGTCCGGCGAGTTGGAACTGGAGTTTAACCCGCAAGGCACGCTGGCCGAACGCATCCGCGCCGGCGGCGCCGGCATTCCCGGCTTCTATACCGCGACCGGCGTCGGCACCCTGGTGGCCGAAGGCAAGGAAATCAAGCGTTTCGGCGATCGCGATTACGTGCTGGAAACGGGTCTGGTCGCCGATCTGTCGATCGTCAAGGCGTGGAAGGGCGATGCCCGAGGCAACCTGATCTTCCATGAGACCGCGCGCAACTTCAATCCGATGATGGCCACGGCCGGCAAGATCTGCGTCGTCGAGGTGGAGGAGATCGTCCCGGTGGGCAACCTCGATCCCGACCACATTCACACGCCCGGCATCTATGTCGATCGCATCGTGCAGAGCACCTTCGAAAAGCGCATCGAGCAGCGCACGGTTAGACAAAGGGAGGCCGTCTGATGCCCTGGACAAGAGAACAGCTGGCGGAACGCGCATCCAGGGAACTGAAGGACGGCTTCTACGTCAATCTCGGCATCGGCATTCCGACCCTGGTCGCCAACTACATCCCCGAGGGCATGACCGTCACCTTCCAGTCGGAAAACGGCATGTTGGGCATGGGCCCCTTCCCCTATGACGACGAGGTCGATCCCGACCTGATCAACGCCGGCAAGCAGACCGTCACCGCGCTGCCCGAGACCTCGTTCTTCTCGTCGTCGGACAGCTTCGCCATGATCCGCGGCGGTCATATCGACCTGACCATACTGGGCGCCATGGAAGTGGCCGAAAACGGCGATATCGCCAACTGGATGATCCCCGGCAAGCTGGTCAAGGGCATGGGCGGCGCCATGGATCTCGTCGCCGGCGTCAAGCGCGTCGTCGTGGTCATGGAGCATGCCAACAAGGCAGGGGAATCGAAGGTGCTGACGGCCTGCACCCTGCCGCTGACCGGCACGCGTGTGGTCGATCTGATCATCTCGACGCTCGGCGTGTTCGAGGTCAAGCCGGACGGCTCGGGCCTTGTCCTGGTCGAGCTGGCGCCCGACGTGACTTTGGACGAAATCTCGGCTAAAACCCAGGCGAAGTACGAGGTGGCGTTAAAGGGGTAGACCACAACGGAGGGGGACTATGCGTAACCTTTTGGTGGCGGCCACGGCTGCCCTGGCTTTTGTGCCCGCCCTGGCCATGGCCCGCGACGATAGCGCCGGCGAGGCCATGTCATCCATGTCGTCGGCCATTGCCGCGCATCACGACACTTCCTATTCCTATTCAGCCATCTATGTGGGGACGCACGCCATGCATCACGGCCTGGGACTTATCGCCATCCTGATTTTCCTGGTGATCGGCATCGCGCTGATTGCGCTTCACTTCCTGCCCGGAATCATCGCGACGCGGCGTCACCACCCCAATGCGCTGGCCATCTGGCTCGTCAACATCTTCTTCGGTTGGACCGTGATCGGCTGGGTCATCGCCCTGGTCTGGGCGCTGAATTAAGCCTATTTCGCCACCGGCACCTGGCCAGGCGCCGGGTTGGCCACCACGTCATTGCCCGTCGCGATGCTTTCGTGACTGAAATCGATCAGCGCGATGACGGCCTGGGTCGTCGCCTTGCTATAGGCCTCGACCATATCGCTCATGTCATTGCGCGGCATGCCGACATCGGCCGTGACGTAGCGCTCGCCGACAATCGCATGGTCCGTCAGGCGCACGAGGCGAGCATCCATGTCGACCGCGACCGTCGCCTTGCCGCGATGGTAGTCCGTTTCAAATTTCCGCACATTGAGCTCCAGGCGATAGGTGGCAGCCCCCGGCCCATGCGCTTCGAGCTGCAGCCCGCGTCCGGCACGCGCAAAGCCATCGCTGACAGCTTCGTTGAATAGGACCTGCGCCGGCACCGCCCAGCGGGAATCGGCGACGTAACTGAGCTGATTGTTCTCCGAGGTCAGCACGCGGTCGCCGGACGACGCTTGGGGAAACATGACGATGCTTAGCGCCAGGGGGATGGGCGTCGGACTGACCGGCGCCTGCGACACGTCGCTGTCCTTGCCGAGGCTCGCCGGATCATAGCTGAAGCGATAGAGCTGCGCCGGCTTTTCCTTGGGCAGCAGGGTAACGCAACCGCTCAGCGAAAGCGTGGCGCCCAGCGACAGCGAGGCCGCAAGCCCGAGAACGGTAAAGGCTTTCATCGTGACGGGTCTCATTGGCTCACCTTTCTTTCGCGGGCGACCGGCTTGTTGAGCAGGCCCTGCGGGCTTTGCTGGGCCTGGTCGACCAGTAGTTTCAGCGAGGCCGAGGCCTCATCGAGATTGCGCAGCGACTCGGTCAGTTCCGGCAGGGTCGTGCTGTTGATTTGATTGGCCGGCTTTTCGACGGCCTCGGTCAGCCGGCTGACATTGTCGGCGGCGTTGCCGAGCTTGATCGCCGCGGCATTGATCGACTGCGCCGTTTGCGGCAATTGCGTGCCGATGACGGTGTTGGAGGTATTGGCCAGCTTGGTCACCGCATCGGCGGCCTGGCCGGCGCTGATGATCGCCTCATGAGCGTCATCGAGCAATTGCTGGCGGCTCTTCAGGTCGGCGGTGATGTCGCGCAGATTGTCGAGGCTGTCGGAGAAGGATTTGATATTGTGATCCGACAGCAGGCGGTTGACGCGATTGAGGCTTTCATAGGTGTTTTCGATCACCGAGCCCGAACCCGACAGCAGCTTGGCCAAGGCGCTTTCCTCGGAATGGATGACCGGCGGCGGACCGTCCGGCTGGCGCAACAGCAGCGGCGCCTTGGCCGTGCCCGGCGAAATCTGCATGTAGAACAGACCGGTAATGCCCTGCGGCTCGAGCGAGGCGACGGAGTCGACGCGTATCGGCGTCTTGCCGTCGATCTGCACCTCGGCGATCACCTGGTGCGTACTGGCATTGCCGAGACGCAAACTGGTCACTTCGCCGACCTTGATGCCGTTGAAGTGGACTTCAGCGCCCTTGGTCAAGCCGTCGACCGGCGTATCGAATTCGACGTCATAGGTCGAGAACGAGTTGTTGAAGTCGAACTTGATGAACCAGAAGGTGAAGGCGAGAAGGCCCAAGGCGACGACCAGCGTCACCAGGCCAACCAGGGCGTAATGGGCTTGACGTTCCATACTATTTGTCCTTGAGCCGTCCGCGTGGACCATGGAAATATTCATGGATCCAAGGATGGGTTGATTTTTCGAGTTCGGCCACCGACGCCTTTTCAACGACATGCTTGTCGGCCAGCACGGCCACTTCGTCGCATATCGCGTAAAGACTGTCGAGGTCGTGGGTAATCATGAACACCGTCAGGTCGAGGCTGGAAGCCAGGTCCTTGATCAGGGTGTCGAAAGCCGCCGCACCGATCGGGTCGAGGCCGGCAGTCGGTTCGTCGAGGAATAACAGTTCGGCATCGAGCGCCAGGGCGCGCGCCAGGGCGGCGCGCTTGATCATGCCGCCCGACAGCTCCGACGGCATCAGCTCAGCCGCCGATAGCGGCAGCCCGGCCAACGACATCTTCAGCAGCGCGATGCTGCGGGCCTCGGCCGGCTGAAGGCGGGAAAACTCCAGCATCGGCGTCATGACGTTCTCGACCACGGTCAGCGCCGAGAACAGCGCCCCGCTCTGGAACAACACGCCGGTCTTGGCCTGGATTTGACGGCGGATCACGGAGGTCGACCGCGCGATATTGTGACCGAACAGGAATATCTCGCCGGCCGCCGGCTTTTGCAGGCCGAGGATCGAGCGCAGCAACACCGTCTTGCCGGCGCCGGAGCCGCCGACGACACCCAGGATTTCCCCGCGCGGCACCGTCAGATCGAGATCCTGGTGGACGACGTTCTTGCCGAAACGGTTGACCAGCCCCTTGATGACGATGGGGTCCGACGCGGTGTCGTCGAGCGGGGGAATGGCGCGGCGTCTGATCATAGGTCCAACTGCTGGAAGACCACCGCGAAGATCGCGTCGAGCATGAAGATGAGGAAGATGGCGTGGACGACGGCCGTCGTCACCTGACGGCCCAGCGAGATGACGTCGCCCTTGACCGTCAGCCCGCGGCGGCAGCCGACCAGGGCGATGATGGCGGCGAAGAACGGCGTCTTGGCCAGGCCGACCCAGAAATGCTGGAACGGTACATTGTCGGCCATGCGCGAGACGAAGAACTGCGGTCCGAGGCCGAGGACCGTCCAGATGACCAGGGCGCCGCCGGCCAGGCCGGCCATGACGCCCAGGAAGGTCACCAGCGGCGTCATGACGATCATGGCCAGGGTGCGCGGCAGGACCAGCGCCTCATAGGGGTCGATGTTCATGACCTCCATGGCGTCGATTTCCTGGTTCATCTTCATCGAGCCGATCTCGGCGGCGAAGCTGGAGGCGCTGCGGCCGGCCAGCAGGACGGCGGTGACGACCGGGGCGAATTCACGCATCACCGCCACGCCGACGGTTTCGACGGCGTAGATGGCCACGCCGAACTGCTGCAGCTCGATGACGCCGAGAAAGGCCAGGACCCCGCCGATAAAGGCGTTGGTGATGACGACGATGCCGACCGCGTCGACGCCGGCGCGCTGCATGATATTGACCATGGACGCCCAGCGCAGGCGCATCGGCGCGCCGATGGCGATCAGGGTCAGGGCGATGACGTGGCCCATGAAGATGATATGGGCGGCCGCTTCCTTCCAGAAGCCCATGGTCTTGCGGCCGATATCGACCAGAAGGTAAAAGACCGGATGGTGCCAGAAACGGCGCGTCTCGGCCTTTTCACGGTGATAACCCGAAATTTCCGGCGACCGCGCCCCGACCAGATCGTAGAGCCTCTGATGCTTTTCGTTGTCGGGGAAGACCTGGCCGTCGACGCGGCCTTCGATCGCCGAGCGCAGGATAAAGGCGCCGGCGGTGTCCATCCCCTCGAGCCCCTCGCCCGCCACGCGCACGCGCTGACCGGCCGCCAGCGCCCGGCGCAGACGCACCGCCACCCCATTGAGCTGGGTGAGAACCCATTGGCCCCTCAGGCTGAGCACGGCCGCGCCCTTGCCATCAGCCGGCGCGTCTATGGTAAATTCAGCCTTGGACATCTAAGGCAGGCACTCTCGAAAAATCACGGCGGACGCCCTGAAGCAAACGGAGTATAGGCCAATCGGATTGATAAATTGGCAATGCGGTGGCCATAGCTGTACACCACTGTACAGTTTTTGCACAGCCCGGACAGAAAATCCCATATTTTGTTGCGGCAATGCCGCCCTTGGGCGCCCTACTGTGCCAATCTCAGACGGTAAACGCCGCGCACATCGTCGGGATCGGCCGGCTTGCCCTTGCGCAGGATATCGACCCGTCCCTGCCGCGCCAGTCCGATGGCCACCGCGCGCACCTTGGGCAGCTCACGGCGCCAGCCGTCGGGATTGGACAGGTCCGTCGCGACGGCCTTGGCGACGTCGTTCGGATTTATGGACTCTCCCTCTCGCACCTGCGATAAGAGCGCCATGAGGGTGTCTTCGACCCGCTGCGACATGATAATCTCCGGAGTAATCTGATGAGTGCCGACAATGCCAATCCTGATTCGAAGAATGGGACCGATCTGGCCACCGACGCCGCTTTCGAAGGCTGGCAAAGGGCCGAACCGGGCGACACGTTCAATGGCCTGGTCGGCGCCTATTACTACCAGGGCGATGCGCCCGGCAACATAAAGGCGGCCTTCCGCGCCGAAAAACACCATCTCAATCAGGGCGGCAGCGTCCATGGCGGCTGTTTGCTGACCCTGGCGGATACGGCGGTGTTCGCTTTTGCCTATCCCTACCTCAATGGCGGCGGCGGCGTGACGGTGCAATTGGACGCGCAGTTCCTGAGCCCCGGCCGCGAAGGCGACGTCATCATCGCCACCGGCGAGATCACCCGCGCCGGCAAGACCCTGATCTACGGCCGCGGACAATTGATGGCGGAAGATCGTGTGATCATGACCTTCAACGCCATCTTGGCGCGCAAGCCCGCCGAACAGAAGGGCGACGCCTGATCACGGCGCCGCGCTGGCCGCCGCACGCGCACGCATCGCCTGAGCCCAGCGGCCGAGATTGGCGTGGTCGCGATCCGGACGATGCCGGATGATGCGGGCGAAGTCCAGCGCGCAGATGGCGGCGATATCGGCGATGGTCAGCCGGTCGGCCGCGATGAAGTCATGGCCGTCAAGCTGCCGGTCGAGCCGGGCGGCGAACGCGTCGGCCGTCTTCAGGAAATAGTCGGCCACGGCCGGATTCGGCGCTTCCAGGGCGGCCAGGGCCGGATGGGTCAGCCGCGTCGCCAGCATCAACGGCGTGGCGAAGCTCTGTTCGATCCGGCGCAGCCACATCTCGATCTGCGCCGCCTCCAAGGCATCGTGGCCGAAGAGATTGGGCTCGGTATAAAGACTCTCGAGATAACGGCCGATGGCCACCGACTCGGTAAGCAAGGTGCCGTCGTCGAGTTCGAGCACCGGCAATACGGACCCGCCCGTTGCCTGCACACGGGGATGTGTCTTGTGCTGCAGCGTCATCAGATCGAGCTGTTCGACCGCGATGTCGGTAATGCCCTTTTCCGCCATGATCCAGCGCACACGGCGCGGGTTTGGCGCGTAATCGGCGACGTAGAGCTTCATTGTGGCATCCCCGTTTTACGGGACCTTACAGCCCGTAGACCGCGTTGGGCAAGGCCCCGACCACGGCGGCCGACAGGCAGGTCGCCAGGAAACCGGCGGCCAGCGCCTTCCAGATCAGGCCCAGGATTTCCGGCCGGCGCTGCGGCATCAGGGCGCCGAACCCGGCCACCGAAATGCCGACCGAGCCGATATTGGCGAAGCCGCACGTGGCGTAGGTCAGGATGATGCGCGTGCGCGGGCTCATGTCGGCGACCGGAATGGCCGCCAGCTTGAGGAAGGCGACGAACTCGGTCAGCACCATCTTGACGCCCAGCAACCAGCCGCCGGTCGCCGCTTCTTTCCACGGCACGCCTATCAGCCAGGCGAGCGGCGTAAAGATAAAGCCCAGGATGCGTTCAACGGTCAGGGGCTGGCCGCCGACCGCTCCGAAATTGCCGAGAATGGCATTGGCCAGGGCGACCAGGGCGACCATGACGATCAGGATGGCGGCGATGTTCATCACCACCATCATGCCGTCGGAGGTGCCCTTGGACACGGCGTCGATGGCGCTGTCGTACTTCAGCGACGAATTGTAGTCGACGACCTCGTCCTTGCGGCTGATCAGTTCGGGGACGATGATCCGCGCCAGCAGCACACCGGCCGGCGCCGAGACGATGGCGGCGGCCAGGATATGGCCGGCGGCATTGGGCAGGACATTGTGCAGGATCAACACGTAGGCGACCATGGTCGAGCCCGACACATTGGCCATGCCGACGACCATCATGATGAACAGTTCCGACCGCGTCAGCTTGTCGAGATAGGCGCGTATGATGATCAGGCTTTCGACATTGCCGACGAAGATGTTCGACGCCACGCCCAGCGACGCGGCGCCACCCAGGCCGATCAGCTTTTCGAAGATAAAGCCGAAGCCGCGGATGATCAGCTTGAGCACGCCGATGTGCCACAGCAAGGCCGACAAGGCCGCGATGACCACGATCAGCGGCAGGACGCGCAGGGCGAAGACGAACAAGGCGCCGCTATTGGTCACCTGATAGGGCTGGTCGCCGCCGCCCATATAGCCGAAGACGAACTGCATGCCCTTGGCCGTAGCGTCGGACAGGGCGTTCATCCCCGCCCCCACGCCATCAAGCACCACATGGGTCTGGGGAATGGCGAACAAGACCAGGATCAGCGCGACCTGGACGGCAATGGCGCCCATCGCCAGAAACACGGGAAAGCGCTTCTTGTTCTCCGACAACAGCCAGCACACGGTGAGAATGACGGCGATACCCAGCAGGCTTTGCAGGTTTTCCGGGCCGTAGTGGAATGGCATGAACGCGTCCCCAATAATACAGACCGTGACTATTCCTTTGCGATTGAAACCTTGGCAAGGGCTTTTTGTAGCCGGGACGGTTCCAAATCAGGTCTGTGCCTTCCCTGCCGCGTCCGCTGCGGCGGCCGGAAGCGGTATCATGAGGCCCATGGCTGTAAGGAAAGGAAAACAAATCTTACCGTTACCGTGAAGGCTATAGATGCAAAAAGGCATTCCACCGGCGTATAAAGCAGGTCATAGTGCCAACGAGTCTTGAACGAGAGAATTGCGCCGTGACGCAACAAAACGACGCCACCACACGTCACCTGCTGGTCGTCGACGATGACGACCGCATCCGCACCCTGCTCAAGGAATACTTGTCGCGCCAGGGCTTTCGCGTCACCGCGGCCGCCCACGCCGACGCCGCCAAGCGCATGTTGCAACTGCTCGACTTTGATCTGTTGATCCTCGACGTCATGATGCCGGGCGAGGACGGGTTCTCGCTGTCGAAATGGGTGCGCGCCAATTCGAATGTGCCGATCCTGATCCTGACGGCGCGCGGCCTGCCTGACGACCGCATCATGGGCCTGTCGATCGGCGCCGACGACTATCTGTCCAAGCCCTTCGAACCGCAGGAACTGCTGCTGCGCATCGAGGCCATCCTGCGGCGAACCGGCGTCAAGCCGGCCTTGCCCAAGTCGATCAGCATGGGCGCCTTCCTGTTCGACCTGGAGCGCACAGAACTGACCAAGAGCGGGACCAGCATCCGGCTGACCGAGGCGGAATCGCAACTGCTGAAATATCTCGCCGAACGCGCCAATGTGCCGGTCGACCGTATGGAACTGGCCAAGGACAGTGTCGACACCACCGGCCGCGCCGTCGATGTCCAGGTCACGCGCCTGCGCCGCAAGATCGAGCAGGATCCGAAGAACCCGCGCTACCTGCAAACCGTACGCGGCAAGGGCTATATGCTGGCGCCGGATTAAGCCCGGCGATCAAGCGACGACGCTTGACGCGCGGCGGCATCTCCCCCAGACCTTGACTCATGGCAGCCTCGGACACTCAGCAAAAACCCAAGCGGGCAAAGGTTCAGCGCCCCAAGCTGTTAAGCGCGCTGATGCGCCGTTTCCCCCGCTCGCTATGGGCGCGCGTGCTGCTGATCATCCTGATCCCGATCATCGTGATGCAGGTCTTCGTCACGGCCGTGTTTTTCCAGTTGCACTGGCAGACGGTGACCGGCCGGCTGTCGGAAGGCCTGGCCGGCGACATCGCCTGGGCGGTCGGCGCCTATGATGCCGATCCGACGCCGCAAAACCTGGCGCGCATCCAGAACCAGGCGCAGGCCAATATGCAGCTGTCGATCGAGATTCAGAAGGGCAAAACCCTGCCCAAGCCGCTGAACCGGTCGATCTATGCCGTAGCGGTACTCGATCACGCCATCGACAAGGCGCTCGATGACAAGCTGCCCGACGATGTCCACTATTGGTTCGATACGAAACGCTATCAAGCCAGCATCGATATCCGTGTCGCCGTACCCGGCGGGGTGATGCGGATCATCGCCGCCAAGGACCGCGCCTTCGCCACGACCGGCTATATCTTCATCTTCTGGATGGTCGGCGCCACATTCATCCTGACCATCATCGCCGTGCTGTTCGTGCGCAACCAGGTCCGCGCCATCGAGCGCCTGGCCCAGGCGGCGGAGCGGTTCGGCCGCGGCGAGGACGATCCGCATTTCAAGCCCTATGGCGCCTCCGAAGTGCGCGCCGCCGCCCACGCCTTTATCCAGATGAAGGAGCGCATCCAGCGCCAGATCGAGCAGCGCACCACCCTGCTCGCCTCGGTCAGTCACGACCTGCGCACACCCCTGACGCGGCTCAAGCTCGAACTGGCCATGGCTGCGCAAGACACCGGCACGCAACGCATGAAGCAGGACGTGTCGGAAATGGCCTATATGATCGACGAATACCTGGCCTTCGCTCGCGGCGAGATGGCCGAGGATGCCGAAAACGTATCGGCAATGGCGCTCATGACCTCGGTCGCCGCCAGCATCGAGCGCTCGGGCCACACGCTTGCCGTGGACTATCTGGCCGAAGACGCGACCGTGCATATCCGGCAATTGTCGATCGAGCGCGCCTTGACCAACCTGATCATGAACGGCTTCCACTACGGCAAGGCGGT